>Ga0209403_10004784_pt1 | contig 14510 bp, 13 predicted proteins | sample ArcticOcean_MG_C_8_FD_187440 | JGI IMG/M metagenome (GOLD analysis project Ga0209403, IMG submission 187440) | Marine microbial communities from western Arctic Ocean - ArcticOcean_MG_CB11_86 (SPAdes) (version 2) | ecosystem: Environmental > Aquatic > Marine > Oceanic | place: Arctic Ocean... | reverse complement strand
CTGTCTGGATCGCCGCCCGCCGCACGGCGAATTTCGGCCAGCTGGGGTATCCGTTCACTAAACCGCTCGGGGGGCCACCAGCGGGAGTTAAACCCGTCGGCATGCCGCGCTGCCGTGGCGAGCAGTTTCTCGCCCTCCCCGCCGATCCATATCGGAGGCGCGGGTTTTTGGAGCGGGGGTGGGTCGCAGTAGGCGTTCTTGATTTGAAAATACTTGCCTTCGAAATTCGGCTCGGGATCGGTCCACATCCGGCGGATGAGCTGCACAGCCTCCTCGAGCTGGGCGATTCGCTCGGAGGCTTTTGGAAATAGATAATCGTACGAGTCGTATTCGGGCTTAAGCCATCCGGCGCCAATGCCGAATTCCAGCCGGCCGCCGCTGATCACATCTAGTGTCGCCGCCATACGCCCCAGGAGAGCAGGATTACGGTAGCCGACGTCGTTCACCAGATGCCCGAGTCGAATGGTTTTTGTATCGCGAGCGAGGGCAGATATCGCCACCCAGCTGTCGAGCAAGGGAAGTGTCACCGGGCCGGGGTCGCCACCGGAATCATCCGCATTCGGATCGCCCTTGCCCGATATTTCAGCATAGGCCTTGGGGTTGACCGAGAAAAAATGGTCGCACTGCCAGACGGAATGAAAACCCATCCGCTCGGCCTCAAGCGCGGCCTCGAGCATTTTGTCGTAGTTGCCGATGAATAGCCCTCTGACGGTCAGGGAGAGGATCAGGCCCAGCTCAACGGGCGGCACCATGTGGTTCTCCTTATCAAAAAATATAAATGGGTTCGAATCGACCTAGTAAAGTTTGGGCCCCTCGCCCGGCCCCCAAAAAAACGGATCGATAAGATATCCCTCGAGCTTTATTTCGGTGGCGGGGGCGAGGCCCTGTGCTTGCTTAAGCCGGTGAATGGTTCGCAGGTGGACAAGGGCTTCCCAGTAAAGATGCCGGAGCATTCCGGCGAGCGTGAAGGTGAACACGGTTTCATCCCCGGGTTCCTGGTTGAAACCGTCCATGTGAAACGTCGCCACGTAGGACCAGAAGCGGTAGACGGGCAGATCGGTTTTTCCCATCATCATTTCAGGTTCGAAGGTTCTTTCGAGAACGAGGGCCCTCATTTCCTCTTCGTTCTTTTCTCCGGCAACCCGGGTGGCCAGAGCAAGGGCTTCGTCGAACTTGGGCAGCAGATCCTCTAGCCGCCAGAATTTCTCCTCATCTAGCCGCCGGTCGTAGACACCGGCCTTGGAGAAATCCACCTGATTGGCCGGGGGATTGTCCGGCCAGAGAATTTTTCCCCATGACTTGGACAGCCAGAATAAGTAGGCAAGGGCGACGTGGCTTACCTGGCGGCGAATGCTCCACTGGGACCATTCCTCGGTGGTGTCGTCCCAATCGAGTTGGGTATCGGTGAGACCGGTGATTTCTGCATGGAACATTTCTTTTAGGCGCTCAAAGTCGGCGGCGGTTGTAATCATCAAAGTATCCTCAAATCCTTGCCTGTCATTTCAGGCGGTTGCGCGACACCTATCAGGCCGAGCAGGGTTGGCGCTACATCGCAGAGCGCGCCACCCGCCCGGAGCGGCCCCTCGAAGCCCGGCGCAATGAGGATGCACGGGGTGTCGTTGAGCGTATGCGCGGTGTGGGGGCAATTGTTTTCCTCGTCCCACATGAGCTCGCAGTTACCATGATCAGCCGTGACGACGGCGGCGCCGCCCACGCCCTCGATCGCCTCAAGTATGCGGCCCAGGCAGGTGTCAGCTGTTTCAACCGCACGGATGGCCGCAGCCTCCACCCCGGTATGGCCCACCATATCTGGATTGGCAATGTTCAAGATAATCACATCGTATTCACCTGATTCGATGGCCTTATGTGCGACATGTTGCACTCCCTCGGCGCTCATCTCGGGCTGTAGGTCGTAGGTCGCCACCTTGGGCGAGGGCACCATTTCACGCCGCTCGCCGGAGGGCGGCTCCTCCTCGCCCCCGTTGAAGAAGTAGGTAACATGTGGGTATTTCTCGGTCTCGGCGACCCGAAGCGAGGTTTTTCCGGCCGCCGCCAGGGCGTGGGAAAAGAGCCCCTTCATCTCGACCGGTGGGAATGCCATCGGCAAACCGAGAGATTCATCGTACTCGGTCATGCAAGCGTAATGAACGCGGGGACAAGATTTTCTCTCGAATCCATCAAACGCTTCATCAGTCAAAGCCCGGCTAATTTGGCGGGCACGATCAGAGCGAAAATTAAAACAAATAACGGCGTCGCCATCCCGTATCAAGGCGGCGGGCTCTCCTCCGTTATGTACGACATGTGGCTCTATAAACTCGTCTGTCACATCCCTGCCATAGGAATCCCGAACCGCCGAAAGCGCGTCCGTGCACGGAATTCCCTCACCAAGAACCATCGCATCATAAGCGCGTTTCGTTCTCTCCCAGCGCTGATCTCGGTCCATCGCGTAGTAGCGTCCAGATACAGTGGCTATTCTGGCACCGGCTTCGTTCTTGAGATCGGCATCAAACTTTTCAAGATATTTGAGTCCGCCACGGGGCGGCGTATCACGGCCATCCATATAGACATGGGCCCAGATTCGCTCGGTCCCAGCCTTGCGGGCCAGTCGAGCTACGGCAACGGCATGGTCCTGATGGCTGTGAACGCCTCCATCAGACACCAGGCCAATGACATGAACCGCACTACCGTACGAATTGGCGGCCCCAATCACTCCAAGGAGAGCGTCATTTTCCATGAATTCGCCATCCTCGATGGCTTTTGCAATGCGCACGATATCTTGATTTACAACCCGGCCCGCTCCAAGATTGAGGTGTCCTACTTCTGAATTTCCCATCTGGCCAGCAGGAAGGCCCACCGCCAATCCCGAGGTGTGAAGGAGTGTGTTGGGACGGTTATTGAGCAATGCATCCACCGTGGGAGTATGGGCAAGAGCTACAGCGTTATGGATCGGTGACTCCCTATGCCCCCAACCATCCAGAATGACCAATACTACAGGCTTGGGAAAATTCAATTTTTCAATCCCGCTCAAATCAAGGCTAAAGAATTTTTCAAATTCGTATTTCAACCCTCGAATTTCAGAAAATTATTTTTTTTCGGCAATTACCGATAATTAGGCACACCCAAAAAACGGAAAAGCTTTTTATCCCAACGCCAACGCTTTTCAAACGACACCTTTTGAATTAATTGACGGGCGGCTCCTTTTCTGGGCTTTATTCGACTCATCATTTCACGGCTTCCGCTAAGGACAATAGTCGCCGGACTGCCATTTCCGTCGAACTTCAACCTCATCTTAGCCTTCAATTTTTCATTGCGAATAACCGTTTGATTTTTCGCATCATCTTTCTCTGGGGGCCATGAAAACTCTCCGCTCAATCTACCAAACCACACTAGAGAAAATTGACGATTCTTATTCGACTTGATGATACGGACGGAATCAACCAGACGCCCCGCACGATCATCGCGTGCGTAGATGATCAATTCTTCTTCACCATCTCCAGTCAAATCCATCAATTGAAAAGTGATTTTTTTCTTTTGGCTAATCTCATTAAACGAGGTGAGGGGTGTACGACCATGTTTTTCATCATCCACCAGACAAAAAGTTGTGTAAAAAACCTCGTCCGGATCCGAATAAATGACAATGAGTGTTTCATCCTCAGGATCGCTGTCCATATTCACGGGAATGAAATCCGCCCGGATGGCATATCTCTCAAGATGTCCGGAAGAAAGATACCAGGGCCATTCAATTTCAGAGGAAGGACAGTTTTCGAATCCTTCAATCTGCAGCGCGCGGTTACTAGAGAAAAATTTTCGGACAATTCGCCAATCCGAAGGACGCGACAGTCTCTTAAGGTGGCTAATGAGCCGAGTTTGTCTCCGTTCCGCAGGAGTTTGGTTTTGATCTATTGAAACTGCCCACGAGATCGATGCCACAAGTAAGATTAAAAAAAATGCCCACAGAGCAGTAATGGCACGATGACGGGACATTCCCAAAATCCTTTTCATTGAATTTTTGCAAATTTAATGGACGCGTTTCCAGAGGCGACTTCTCGGATTCGGTATCCGGCACCATTGCGTCTCAGGGTGAAATGATCACCTTCAATGTACCCTTTTTCTGGGCTCTTTCAAGGGCTTGAACACCTTCGGACAAAGAAAAACGAGCGCCTATCATCGGGGAAGTACATAACACGTTTCCAGCCAATGCATTCAGGGCGGGTGGAAATGAACCGCATCTCGATCCGATTACCGAGATTTCGTTGATTACCAATGGCGCAAGATGAATCATGGGTGGTTCTGCGACGGTGCTTTTCAAAATCAACGATCCACGTAGCACGGTGAGCGAAAGAGCCATATCAAAACCATCCTTTGAACCAGTAGCCTCGACAACGGAGGGCCATCCCTCTTTCGAAGGTGGGAAAAGGCTACCCGGATCAATTACGGTTGTGATTCCTAATTTTTTCAAAATGGCGAGTTTTCGGGAATATCGCCCGAGAACAGTTACTGAAGCTCCGGCTGTCTTCAGCACTTGCGCCTGCAAAAGACCGAGTCGCCCATCTCCTATAACCAGAACACACCCATCCGCGATTTCAGGGCATTGATCAAGCACCTCAAAACATGCCGCCAGGGGTTCAGTGAAAACAGCAGCATTATCAGTCTACACGATCAGGAACAGCATGCAGATTCCTGGAAGGCAAGGAAAGAAATTCCGCAAATGCCCCCTGCCGACCCAGAATACCTAGAACACTACGATTCGGACAGTGCCGCTCAAGACCAGCCTTGCATTTGGAACAGTGACCACATCCACAATTAATTTCGCCCACTACACGACGACAGATAAGAGGATGGTTTTCCGGCGCGCAAACCTCCCCCACGAATTTATTCCCAAGAATACCACTAAATTTCATGTATCCGCGGGTTATCTCGATATCGGTCGCACAAACACCCGCCAAGCGAACACGAATAAGTGCTTCATCGGGTTCCAATTTAGGAACGGGTACATCCCGGATCGACATTCCAGATTCGTCAAACCAAAGAGCTAACAACTTTTGAGCTCCCGGATCGCGGAAAACAGACTAAAAAATAATGGGATGGAAAGAACGAACTTGCTAAGAGTCGAAATCCTCGTGAGACTGAAAAATCGGGGAACACCGATATGTCGCCTGACAAAGCTCACATTGCCTTTGTGCGGGAATAACCGAAAAAGGAAGGGTGACCATTCGGAGTAACTTCTTTTCACGAGACTCTTACCCATAACAAACATTGGCCACGGAGTAATAATCGATTATTTTACTCAGGTATTTTCGACCGCCCAAAAAAGAACAGAATTTAGTCTTTTCGCCTAAACACGTCGGAGCACTAATGCTTTTAGCTCCCCCCGCCGCTCCCTTCGAGAACGGGACTCCTCTCGTGGGCACCATTGGAGATTTTTCTGAAGATTTAACGGCGACAAATGAAACTCTGTCAGCATCGGAAGCATAATTGTTAGAGTACGAAGATAGCCCTTTTGGCGGAAGAACGCCCCCATCACCTTTATTTTTTATCAGATCAACCACCCGAACCATCGAAGCTCTCATCCTTTATTTATTGACCGGAATTACGGGGTAGAACTATCCGTTTAGCAAAATCTGTTCTTATTTTGTTTCCTCGGCGGTGCTACCCACAGAGAAGTCCACAAAGTCTGCAAACAGACACCTTCATGGGTACCCCATCCATCTAAAATCACGGTGCATACGCGGTTTTCTCCATTTCGGGTCGCAATGATCCCCTCTCTTCCAAAATCAATGCAGTTTGCTGCCCTCGTCAGCCATAGCCGAAAACTGAATGGTAGTAATTGCGCAGAAGGAAGGTCGAGGCCACGTGGACGTGCCACCTCTTGGCGCGACAGGAGACTCTGGCCCCGAACGGCCCTCCCCGTTTTGGCCAATATCACGCCAGACAACGAAACGGGAATCGGTAAATGGTCGGATCGTCAGATCAAGATCGCCATCACGACCGGGTACCGCGTAAGCAGAGTGAAGATGCATCCACAATGGCGCATCTTCGCCCTCTTAAGCCGGTTAAAAAATTGCGGAAGATGTGTTTGATTCCGAATGAATAGCAGAGGTACCTTAAGCGCTTTCGCCGGAGGAGTAAAATCGGCGAGGTTATAATGGCGGCGTTCGATGATGAAGTGATGTTTGAAAAGACGCCTTGCCCGCTCCCTGTCATCGGGGAGCGGGCAAGGTTTTTTTTATTCCAGCCCGGGCTGAAAGATGGCGACGAGTTCTACCGGCCCGTCGGTCGTGGTCGAGCTTCTGTGCTCGGTGCCCTTGGGCATGAAGATGAACTCGCCCGCCTTGAAGCGCAGCTCCTCGTCCCGAAGCTCATAGCGACCCTCGCCGGCGACGCAGAAAATTACTTCATCAACCTCGTGATGATGCCAGTCGTGGGATTTTCCCGGCGTGATCTGCGAGCGGAAGACGGTGATATTGGTTTCGTTCGCGGCCCGGGTGATGATGGTTTTATGGGTGGCGCCGCCGTCAATTTCATCGTCTGCCACCTCGTCTGTGTGAATGACGCAGGCTTTTCTCTCCGTGGTGTTGCTCATGTGGCTCCTCCTGAAAAGGTTAGCTGGTTGACTGGATTTTGTCGGAATTTACTACGTTAGGATGAATCGATTGGGGATCAAAAGTCAAAAGGGAAAAAGCGATTTGGCTCTCGCTATGAAAAAATACTTGGAACCTTGGTACGTTAAATTGCTATAGTGCCCGAGTCGTTTTCCGAGAGTGGTCTTTCTTCTTGTGAAATCAATCAGACATTGTGAGGAGCAAGGCATGTATATCGCAATGAACCGTTCTCAAATCGCCGAAGGCCGGGGGGATGAATTCGAGGAAATCTGGCGGGCGAGGGATTCCTATCTCGATGAGGTGGAAGGTTTCCGAGAGTTTTATTTTCTGCGAGGTGGGGGCGGCGACTATATCAGCCACACTATCTGGGAGAGCAAGGAGGCCTTTGATGCCTGGGTTGGCAGCGAGTCGTTTTATAAGTCCCACGCGCGCTCATCTTTTACGCCCCCCGATATTTTCAGCGCCCCGGCGAAACTGGGAATGTATGATGTCTTGCTCGAGAAGATAAAGTAGGCGCTAGATTTCGATTCGCTGTCCGTCGCAAGCTCGGTCGGCCTTGCTCTGATATCTCATGTGGCGCAGCCTCTAAGGCACGAGCTTGTCGAATGGGCGGATCGGATTGCCATAATGTCCCCAGAGCATGCGGATTTCATCGAGATAAATTATCCTGAAGGAATAGATAAGATCGTTAAACTGGTAAAATTCAAGTTCGGGGGAAAGCCCTGAGATACCACCAAGGACCCTTACGGGATGAAAAAAATTTCACTACCGGCAGTATTTCGGCGAACTGATGGAAGCGCTTCAGGGTTATTACGCGCAACTGAACGGCACCCATTCCTGAGTTCTGATAAGAGAGAGTCTTGATGGGCAAAACACAAGCCGGGCCGGATGATGCGCTGGTGGTGGTTGACCTTCAGAATGATTTTTGCCCCGGTGGTTCTCTGGCTGTGCCGGAAGGAGATCTCATCGTCCCGCTGGTGAACCGGGTGCTCGCTTTGCCAAGGCTCGTCAAGGTGGCGACCCGCGACTGGCATCCTGCAGATCATATTTCCTTTAAAGATCAGGGCGGAATCTGGCCACCGCATTGCGTGGTGGATACACAGGGAGCGCGGTTTCATCCCCGGGTGGATGAAGATCGTGTAGATTTCGTGGTGTCGAAAGGCACCCGGACCGAAGCCGATGCCTATTCGGGGTTTGACGGCACCTCGCTTACTGCCGACTTAAAATCAAAAGGCGTCCGCCGAATATTCTTATGTGGCCTGGCCACTGATTATTGCGTCAAGGCTACGGCGCTAGATGGCAAGGCGGAGGGGCTTGAAGTTGTGGTTCTCGAGGATGCTATCCGTGCGGTGGACGTTGAGTCTGGGGACGGCGAGCGGGCGATTGAGGAAATGCGCGGCGCGGGCTGCATATTTATGAACTCACCGGAAATATCCGGGTAAAAGGAGCATCGTTGTGCCTTTTGTGCGTGTTCAGGTTCCCTCAAGCACGACCAATCTTGGCCCGGGTTTTGATGCGCTCGGAGTCGCGCTCAATCTCTATAATCGCGTCGAACTCGACGAGCTTCCCTGGGGGCTTTCGATTCATGTCGAAGGAGAGGGAGTGGATGTCATCCCCTGCGACGAAACGAATATATCCGTCGAGGCCGTGAAGCGGGTCTATAAAAAAGCAGGTCGCACCCTGCCGGGATTATGGATGAAGCAGCGCAATCACATCCCTTTGGCGAGAGGGCTGGGCAGCAGTTCGGCTGCTCTGGTCGGCGGGCTTTTCGGCGCGAACCTATTGCTGGGCAATCCGCTGTCGATGGACGAACTCGTGCAGTTGGGCGTGGAGATGGAAGGGCATCCCGACAATGTGGTACCGGCGCTTGTTGGCGGATTTTGCATTTCAGCTATCACGGAAGACGACAATACCTTTTACACGCGTGCGCCGGTTGTCGATCGATACCGGTGGGTGATCGTGGTTCCCGATTTTGAGGTCAGCACCAAGGAAGCCCGCAAGAAACTTCCCAAGCATATTTCCCTTGCCGACGGAATATATAACGTTCAGCGGGTGGGTATGCTGATGGCTGCGTTTGCATACGGGCAAAATGAAAAATTCCGAGAATCCATGCAGGATAAATTCCACCAGCCCTACCGGAAAGAGCTAATGGGGCCTCTCGACGAAGTGTTTGCTTCCGCCTACGAGGCGGGCGCGATGGGGGCCTGCATTAGCGGGGCCGGGCCCTGCGTTTTGGCCATTTGCGATGAAAACGCCGAGAAGGTCGGACTCGCAATGCGCAAGGTTTACCGCGCACACGGCATCGGCACAAAAATGCACGTACTCAGAATCGCCTCGCGTGGCGCACACGCGGTTGATGAGTTAGGCAACCTCGCCGCCGTAGTCTGATTTTCGTTTACTCTGAAATATTTAGCGGAGGAGCGCCGCAGGTATCCTGCCCGCAGGGGATTATGCGGCCTTCTTGTCGACGTTGTTTCCTCGGCGCTGTATATAACAATGAACCCCGAACCAGATGGCGCCCGCGGCCACGACAAAGGTAATAATGTTTTTGGTGGTTCCCAGCATGTGCCGCAGGATGTCTAACTCGTCCCCGAAATAATAGGCCGCGAAAAACAGAATCGGGATACTCAGCGCGGCGGCGATAAAATCCATTCCCAAAAATCGCCAGACCGACATACGCATCATTCCCGCCGCGAGAAACAGCGGCGCCCGGAGCCCGACTAAAAAGCGACCGAAAAATACCGCCTTTCGACCGTGCTTCCCGAAGAACTCCTCTACTTTTTTTAGGCGCCTCGGATTGAGTATCACCCGTAAGCTGCGATGTTGCGTGGCGTGCGGCCCCCACCAGTATCCGAGGCTGTAGATAATTATGTCGCCGGTTAATACACCAGCGAAATTGACTGCCAGGGCGTACTCGATCTTGACTATTCCGAGGTGGGCGAGATACCCCGAGACGATGATCGGAACATCTTCAGGAAAAGGAAGCCCTAGCCCGCAGAGCAGCAGGACGAAAAAAATCCCACTGTAGGTGAACTCCGCGAGGTAGGCCTGGATAATCTCGAACATCAAACCTTCTTATGCTGGGCGCTGGAATTTTCCGGGTGCTGGTCCGGTCGATATCTTCACGGAATCATTTAGGTCCGACACATTCCAGCATGTTTCCATCCGGGTCGGAGAAAAAACAGATAAAGCGACCGGGCACAACTTCCGTGATCTCGCCCTGCATGGGAGCACCGGCGGCCTTGAGCGAGTTGAAGGCCTCCTCGACGCTCTCGACCGAAAACGTGAAATAGCGAACCCCCGTGGCGGCATCAACCTTGCCGGTGCCCCGGGGTGGGTCGGCCTCGGCCTGGGCGATTTTGAGCTGAACCTCCCCGGCCTGGAACGCCTTGAAGCGGAAAGCCCCCGCGGCGCAGCCCGCCTGTTTGGCCACATCCGCGGTAATCTGTACGTCACGCACCTCGGGCAGACCGAGCGTTTCGCTGTAAAATTTCGCCGCCACATCCAGATCCTTCACGATGATTCCGAGGTCGATAGAGTCTTTGGTCATTTTTAGCAAGGACATGAATTCTCTCCTGAGAGCACGATGATTTCTGGACGAAAAATCCGCCCGCCACTTTTCCAATGACCGGAGGATATCATCTCCACGCGCGCCCGGCCAAGAGGAAAGAGTGCGCCCCGGATCGCTGGCTCAGTGAAGAGAAATTCTGTACGTTCAGTGGGTCCCGAAATTTCATCTCAGGCAATATCGGGAAATTGGTCAAAATTGGTCAATTGAAAGGACGGTCACGATGAAAGCGGTGCTTCTCAAAGCGTTTGGCGGAGTCGAAAACCTAGAGTACCGGGAGTGGCCCGAGCCCGTGGCCAGCGCTGGCGAGGTCAAGATCAAGACCCGGACAATTTCTGTGAATCCGACTGACTACAAAGCGCGGCAGGGTGGGAGTGGCGGGGTGCTGCCGATGCTTCTGGGGCGGGACGCCGCAGGCGTCGTCGAGTCGGTGGGTGAGGGTGTCAAGGATATCGCCCCGGGCGATGAGGTGATGGTCTATCTTCCCCGTTTTGGAGAGAGTGGGGGCGAGGGCTACGCCGAATTCGTGAAGGTGCCCAGGGAGTTCGTCGCAAAAAAACCGGTAGGCCTGTCATTCGCCGAGGCAGCGGCGGTGCCTCTCGTCTCGCTGACGGCCTATGAGTGCGTGGCGATGAAATCTCACATCCAGCCCGGCGAATCCGCATTCGTCGCGGGCGGCTCGGGCGGGGTCGGAACAATGGCAATTCAGATGCTCCGCCATCTCGGGGCCGACCCCATCATCACCACGGCGGGAAGCGATGAAAGCGCCGCCTACATCCACGAGCGGCTGGGGGTGCCCGAGAAAAACATCATCCGCTATACAGGCCTCTCGCTTGATGAACTGGAAGTGCGCATCATCAAGCTGAACGACGGGAGGCTACCCCGCGCGACCCTCGACCTCGTTGGCAAGGAGATGAAAAAACTCTGCGTCCGCGTTGTTGACTACTGGGGCCACTTTGTCTCCTGCGCCCCCGAGCCGGGCGCGCCCATCGATGATTTTTTCCACTCGCAGAATGGGCCGATGTTCACCAAATCGGCCTCGTTTCACAGCGTGTTTTTGCGCTCGCCTGTCAGGGGCGGCGGGAAGCCCTACTGGGGCACCTTCCAGGCATCCCTTGAGACGATCCGGGGCTGGCTCGAAACCGGCGCCATAAAACCTCCCTTGGTTGAGGAAATCGGCCCTCTGAGCGCCGAAAACATCGGCGCGGCCCACCGGCGCCTCGAGGGAGGTCACACCCGGGGAAAACTCGTTCTTACCGTGGGGGAATAATTTTGCCGTGTTGTTGTTTCAAGCCTTTAAACGTACATGGGCGTCACAGGAAAGGAGTCTCTAATGCCCGTCGCAAAAGTAGACAGCAATTATTATCACGACCAAAGTGAACGGCTGGCCCAGCAACGGCCCAACGATCCGGCAGAGACGCCCTGGACGCCGATGCCCAAGCCTCTTTCCGAATGCAAAGTGACGCTGGTCTCGACTGCCGGAATCTTCGTCAAGGGCGATGAGCCGTTCGACTACGGGCGGGAATGGGCAGAGCCCTCCTGGGGCGACCCCTCCCACCGGGAGATTCCCCGCACGGCGGGGCAGGACGACGTGGTGTACAGCCACCTGCACATCGATACGAGCTTTTTGACGAGAGACCGCAACGTGGCCTGGCCGGTGGACATTTTCAACGACTATGAGAAGGAAGGGAAAATCGGGGCCCTCGCCAATACGCTATATTCCATCATGGGCTATATCCCGAATTTCAGCCCGCTCATTAAACGCACGGCGCCGCTAATGGTTGAGAGCATGAAGGCTCAGTGTGTGGATGTGGCCTTTATCGTCCCCGTTTGACCGCTCTGTATCCGGTCCGGTGGACTGCTTCAGCGTGAAATCGAACGGGCGGGAATCGCCACGGTGTCTCTCAGTAATGTGCCCGAGATGACGGAGAAGGTCGCCGTATCGCGGGCCGCGTTTATCCAGTATCCCTTCGGGCGCCAGCTTGGCGATGTGGGCGACCGCGAGGGGCAGCGGAAGATCTGCGACGCCATGGCGGATCTGTTGGAGACCTCGACGGGCCCGAATACCTTTGTGCATCTTCCCTACGAGTGGCACGAGCCGCTTGAGAAGACCAAGTGGCGACCGGACATTCCCGCGCCTGGCGGGCTCAGGCGCATGCAGGAGGAAGCGGAGGAGAAAAAAAAGGCCGCTTCCAAGTAGAGCGGGTTCGGCGTATGGGTTATCTTCCCAAGATGGCAAAAGAGATCGGACGACGGGGGTTCATCAAAAAGGCCGCCGCCTGGGGTATCGGGGCGGCGGGGACGCTCACAGGTTGCGGGCGTGTTGGCTTCGAGCCCCCGGCGCACGCCGAAATTCCTTTGCCCGAGGCGCAGGGGCTCCTGTCCCGTGCGCCCGAATCGCTGTACCGGCCTCACGGTAAAGAGGAGGCGTGGTTCAATCCCTGGTGGCCGAGCCCCAACAGCTTTGGCGCGTTTCTTCGCTGGAAGTTTTACTATCGCAATCCCTACATCCCGGAAAAATCCCGCACGCCAGAGGTGGCCCGTGTTGTTAATGATGGCGCATATCTCTCGAGGCCCGAACGGACAGCCTCAATCACCTGGGCCGGACACTGCACGTTCGTCGTGAAAGACGGCGCTGACACATTTGTGACGGACCCGCATTTTGGACAGCGTGCTCTGATTTATCCCCGGGTGCAGCCTCCCGGTCTTCCGGTGGAGAAAATCCCCGAAGACGCCTTTTGCGTTCTTTCTCATAATCACTATGACCATATGAACGAGTGGACGGTAAAAGCCCTGCCTGAAAGCGTGCAATGGTTTGTTCCAAAGGGGCTTGGCGGGTGGTTTCGCGAGCGGGGCCGCCGCGCTAAGGAGATGGACTGGTGGCAGAGCACCCAAAGAGGGCGCTGGAAGATCACCTGCCTGCCGATGCAGCACTGGTCGAACCGCATCTGGATGTCACGCAACGGATCACTGTGGTGCGGATGGCTGGTTGAGTCCGATGAGCGCAAATACTTTTTTGGTGGTGACTCGGGTTATTTTCACGGGTTTAAAGAGTATGGGAAAAAATTCGGTCCCATTGACGTGGCCATGCTCCCCATCGGCGCTTATGAGCCTCGCTGGTTCATGCGCTATGCGCACATGAACCCGGAGGAAGCTTACCGGGCGTTTCGTGAACTTGGCGCGAAGTGGATGTTCCCCATGCACTGGGGAACGTTCGACTTGACGGATGAGCCCGTGGACCGGCCTCCCGTGGAACTCAGGCGGGAAGTAGCCAGATTGGGCGGAAATATGGACAAAATTCGGCTCATGGCGGTGGGCGAGCGTTGGTCTTTGGGTTAGAGCGCTCTTTCGTATAGAATAATATTAATTGATTGCACAGTCCTTAATTACTCGGTAGTCTTTGACTTACTTGGGGTTTCTCTGGATCAACAAACGAGGTGTGTCGCGCTTCCGAACAAGTAGTCTCTTTTAATGTCTCATCCGCGCGGTCCTCCTCATCGATGCCGGAGGAAAGGAGCTGTTCAGTAATGAAAGTTCGATTTTGGGGAGTCCGTGGGTCACTGGCCAAGCCAGGCCCGACCACGATTCGCTACGGTGGCAATACCCCCTGCGTCCAAGTTCTAATGAACGATGGCACCCAGAATATTTTTGATTGCGGCACCGGGATCCACGGCCTCGGCCAAGAGATGATGGCCTCGGGCGTCTCTCCCATCAAGGGCAACCTCATCATCACCCACACCCACTGGGACCATATTCAAGGCTTCCCGTTTTTTGTCCCGCTTTTCGTTCCTGGAAACGAATGGGATATCTACGGCCCCGGCGCGATGGGTAATCAGTTGAACACCACCCTCTCGGGTCAGATGTCATACAGCTATTTTCCAATTCACCTCGAGGCGCTGGGAGCGACGGTTCGGTTCTCTAATCTGGGAGAGGGGTATTTTGATCTTGGCCACGCCCGAATGTTTGTCCGCTACACGAACCATCCTTCCCTGACACTAGCCTACCGCTTGGAGTCTGGCGGCCAGTCATTCGTCTACATTCCCGATCACGAGCCTCACTCGTTGCACCCCATGAATGCACCGCCCGGTACCATGCCGATCCACTACGAGGATCGCAGCCATGTTAAATTTCTCGAAGGGGCCGATCTACTCATCCATGATGCGATGTACACGCTCGATGAATATCCCGCCAAGATCGGATGGGGCCATTGCCCGTTCGAGAAAGTGGTGGACTACGCCATCGCCGGCCGGGTCAAGCGTCTCGCGTTTTTTCACCACGACCCCATGCGCGATGACCGAGCGCTGGACAAGCTTGTGAAACAAGCCATCAAGTATGCCAAG
>Ga0209403_10004783_pt1 | contig 14514 bp, 13 predicted proteins | sample ArcticOcean_MG_C_8_FD_187440 | JGI IMG/M metagenome (GOLD analysis project Ga0209403, IMG submission 187440) | Marine microbial communities from western Arctic Ocean - ArcticOcean_MG_CB11_86 (SPAdes) (version 2) | ecosystem: Environmental > Aquatic > Marine > Oceanic | place: Arctic Ocean... | reverse complement strand
TAGTTCTGAGTTAGGTCAATTGCCGCTTTTTTCAGTTTTTCCATTTGCTGGTATATTATTGTCAATAGCCATACTTCCATTGGTTAGGCCTCATTTTTGGGAATATAATTTTGGAAAAATATCAGTGTTTTGGGCCACATTATTTTTTATACCATTTTGGTTTTTATATGGTACTGTAATTGCTTTTAGTGAACTTTTCCATGTCCTTCTGTTAGAGTATATCCCATTCATAGTATTATTATTAGCATTGTTTACTATTTCAGGTGGGATTAGACTAAAAGGGTCATTGGTTGGCTCACCTAAGCTTAATACAATATTCCTACTGATTGGTACAGCAATTGCTTCTTGGATGGGAACAACAGGTGCATCCATGTTACTTATACGCCCACTCATTCGAGCGAATAAATGGAGAAAAAAGAAAGTTCACATATTTGTATTTTTTATATTTTTAGTTGCAAATATTGGGGGCTCTTTAACGCCATTGGGTGATCCTCCGTTATTCTTAGGCTTTCTAAAAGGTGTTAATTTTTTCTGGACCACTACAAACCTATTAATACCAATGTTATTGACCACAGTTATTTTAATTATCTTATTTTATATAATTGATAATTTCTACTACAAAAAAGAGATTGATGCACTCCCCAAGCCACCTGCGAGGAAAGAGAAAATTTCTTTAGATGGCACAGTTAATTTATTATTTTTGTTAGGTGTAATATTTTTTGTTTTGCTTAGTGGCATTTGGAAACCTCATTTTCATATAAACTTCATGCATATTCATCTTGAGCTTCAAAATATTATCAGAGATGTTTCCCTTCTTTTATTGACATATTGTAGTATCAAGTATACAAAAACAGAAATTCGCTCAGCAAATGAATTTACGTGGTTTCCTATTAAAGAAGTTGGCAAGCTATTCTTCGGAATATTTATTACCATCATTCCTGCAATTGCAATTCTTAAAGCTGGTTCTGATGGGGCATTAGCGGTAATTGTTAATTCAACTCAAAATATAGATGGAAGTCCAAACAATATGATGTACTTTTGGCTCACCGGAATTCTTTCAGCATTCTTAGATAATGCCCCTACATATTTAGTGTTTTTTAATACGGCTGGTGGAAATGCCGCTGAATTGATGACTACCTACACAAATACGCTTGTAGCCATTTCTTGCGGAGCTGTATTTATGGGTGCCAACACTTACATTGGCAATGCACCCAATTTTATGGTTAGGTCTATCGTAGAAGAAAACGATATAGAAATGCCTAGTTTCTTTGGATATATGATCTGGTCATCATTAATATTAATTCCGGTATTTATTTTTATTTCAGTATTATGGTTTTAGGAGAAAAAAATGTATAAAACGATTCTTTGTGCTACAGATATTAGTCCTCGCTCAATTCATGCAATTAAGACAGCTTTTTCAATGGCAGAAAAATTTAAAGCAAAATTACATATTTTAAATTCCCAAGTAAATTTAAATTCACCTGAAGAGAGACTTATGAGTCGAATAAGTGTTAAAAAAAGAATGGAAGAAAATAAAGAATTAGCCGAGGATATTAAATCTCATATTTCTAAAATTATTAATGATATAGATACTACAACTCAATATGAGTTTCTATTGCGTGAGGGTGTGGCTGAAAAAGTAATTATTAATGTAGCAACTGAACTTAATGCTGATTTGATTGTGATGGGTACGAATGGTGCTGATGAGATATCAGATTATTTTTTAGGCACCACGGCTTCAAATGTAATCAAATTTGCAAATTGCCCAGTATTGGTTATTCCAACTTTAAAATAAATATCCCACATTGTATCCAAGTATAATCACTCTGTAAATTTCATACTTAATTATGACACGAAATCTAGAAAAATCTTGGGATGAGTTAACTGATTTAATTAATAAGTCAAATAACATTCTTTTATCAACTCACGTAAACCCTGATGGAGATGGATTGGGCTCTGAGATTGGATTCTATTACCATTTGAAAAATATGGGTAAAGAATGTAGAATTATTAATATTTCTCCATTGCCAGAAATTTATGAGTGCATTGATCCTGATAGAGTTATTGAAACTTATTCACTCGATCACAATAAATGGATAAATCAAGTTGATATGACCATTTTATTTGATATTGGGGACTTTAAGCGTATAAATGAAATTTATCCTGAAATAAAAAACTCCAAAATTGTATTATTTGACCATCATCCATTACAGAAGGATAATCCTTATTCTGTGATTGTGTTAGATTTAGGGTCGCCAGCCACTGGGTATATGGTTTGGAAGTATTTACAGTATTTATCTGCTGGCAACTATGAATTAGACACTGTGTCTGCAAATGCACTTTATGCTGCCCTCATTACTGATACAGGTTCATTTAGGTATGGTTCAACACATGCGGATGCGCATTTAATGGCCGCACATTTATTAGATTCTGGTGTTAAGCCTTACGAAATTCACAGAGCCATTTATGAGCAACGCAAGCTCAGTCAAGTCCGCCTGATGTCTCATGTAATACAAGCCTTGCAGTTTTCAGATGATAAAAAAATTGCATGGTTTATAATTGACAGTGAAATGCTACAACTATCCGGCGCTGACCTCTCTGATATTGATGGATTTACTGAATTTGTTCGTACTATTAAAGGTGTTGAAGTTGCGTTTATGATTCAACAAGTTGCTGAGAGTACGTATCGAATAAATTTTAGATCAAGTGGTAATTATACTATTAATGACGTAGCAAAAGTGTTTGGTGGAGGTGGCCATATTTATGCTGCTGGTGCACGCGTAGATGGAGTTCCGATTAAAGAAATTGAAGCCCAAATTTTAAACCAATTAAATAAAAAGATAAATAATGGCAATTAAAAGCGATAAGTGGATTGAAAGAATGTCTAAAACTCACGAGATGATCACACCTTATGAGGATAGACAGGTTCGTGATGGAAAAATTTCTTATGGAGTCTCATCCTATGGTTATGATATTCGTGTTTCTGATGAGTATAAAATTTTTACAAATGTAAATAGTAGTATAATTGACCCCAAGCGATTTGACGCGAAGTCATTCGTTGATTATAAAGGAGATGTATGTATTGTACCTCCAAACAGTTTTGCGCTGGCCAGGAGCGTTGAGTATTTTAAAATACCGAGAAATGTATTAACTATTTGTGTTGGAAAATCAACATATGCCCGGTGTGGAATCATAGTGAATGTGACTCCGTTTGAGCCAGAATGGGAGGGCTATGTGACCCTTGAAATTTCAAACACTACACCCTTGCCAGCAAAAATATACTCTAATGAAGGGCTATGTCAGGTTTTGTTTTTTGAATCTGACGAAGATTGTGCAACATCCTACAAAGATAAAGCCGGTAAATATCAAGGTCAAGTTGGCATCACATTGCCTCGCATGAAAGTGTCGTGAAAATTACTGTAGCCAAGGATGCAGGTTATTGCTTCGGCGTAAGGGACGCTGTAAATATGGCGTATGATTCTGCTGAAGAGTTTGGCAATGTTTATATGCTTGGTGATATTGTTCATAATGAACAGGTGGTATCAGATTTAGAAAAGGTTGGTACAAAAGTAGTTGGATCTTTAAATGATGTGCCTAAAACAAGTCCAATTTTATTTCGTGCTCACGGGACTGTAAAAGAATTGTGGGAAGAAGCAAAATATAAGAAGATGAATATTATTGATGCAACTTGCCCTTTGGTTCATGAAATACATCATGAAGTAAAAAAGTTAGCAGCAGATGGCCGCAAAATTATTATTATTGGTGACCATGGACATGATGAAGTAGTTGCAATTGCAAATCAAGTTAAGGGCTCAATTATTCTATCTTCACCTACAGAGGCTTTAAAATTAAGAAAGATGAAAAAAGTAGGAGTAGTAAGTCAATCTACTCAAATGATTGAGAATGTTCAGGCTATTATAAATATCCTAATGGAGAAAGTTTTTGATCTCCAATTTGTAAATACCATTTGTTACCCAACAAAGCGTAATCATGAGCAAATTAAATTATTGGCGTTAAAAAATGATGTAATGATTATTATTGGCTCATTTACCAGCGCAAACTCAAAACGCTTGGCTGAGTTATCTTTTGAGCGAAATTCTAATTCGTATCAAGTTACATCTGCTAAAGATTTAGAAAGAATTTGGTTTAAAAATAAAAAAACAGTTGGCATTAGTGCGGGTGCATCTACCCCAGATTATTTAATTGAAGAAGTAAAATTAAAAATTCTAGAATATACAAGGAACTGAAATGGAAAAAAGTACATTTGAAATTAAAGTGGGTTTGGCAGAAATGCTAAAAGGTGGAGTTATCATGGATGTAACAAATGCAGATCAAGCAAAGATTGCTGAAGATGCTGGTGCTGTTGCAGTAATGGCCCTTGAAAGAATACCAGCTGACATTCGTAAGGACGGTGGAATTGCCAGGATGTCTGATCCCGAATTGATTCGAGGAATTCAAAAAACGGTATCTATTCCTGTGATGGCTAAATGTAGAATTGGTCATTTTGCTGAAGCCCAAATTTTACAATCTTTAGAAATTGATTTTATAGATGAGAGTGAAGTTTTAACTCCAGCAGATGACAACAATCATATTTACAAACATGATTTTAAAGTTCCTTTTGTATGTGGCGCTCGAAATTTAGGTGAAGCACTCCGTAGAATTGGTGAAGGTGCAGCTATGATTAGAACTAAAGGTGAGGCAGGTTCAGGCAATATAGTTGAAGCTGTTCGCCATATGCGTACAATCACCAATGATATTAAGCGTTTAACTACAATGGATAACGACCAACTTATGGCAGAAACACGAGATATGCGGGCACCTTTTTCATTAGTTCAGCAAGTTGCAAAAATTGGCAAACTTCCGGTACCAAATTTTAGCGCAGGTGGTATTGCTACGCCAGCAGATGCTGCATTGATGATGCAACTGGGGGCACAATCGCTATTTGTAGGTTCAGGTATTTTTAAATCGGATGACCCAGCTATTAGGGCCAAGGCCATAGTTGATGCAACAACCTATTTTATGGATGCAAAGAAATTAGCTGAAATTTCTACAGGTTTAAAGCCTGCCATGAAAGGCTTAGATATCTCTGAGATTCCAGAAGATCAAATGTTACAGGAACGTGGCTGGTAGTGATTATTGGAGTACTTGCTTTACAAGGTAATTTTGCAATGCATCAAAATATGCTTAGCAAATTAGATGTACCTTCAATATTGGTAAAATATCCTCATGAGATAGAGAAATGTGATGGACTTATTATCCCAGGGGGGGAATCCACAACAATCTCAAAGTTGATTGATTCTCATGGGTTCCGTTCACCGCTTATTGAATATGCCAAAAATAATTCAATTTTTGGAACATGTGCTGGAATGATTCTCCTTTCATCTACTGAGGCTAATGATAATTTATGTCCATTAAATATCATGGATTTTTCCGTTATTCGCAATGGTTGGGGACGTCAGATTTTTTCCTTCACAAAGGAAGTGACTATTTATTTTTCAGAGGAAGTAAAATATTTAGCTACTTTTATTAGGGCTCCAAAAGTTACAACGATTTCAAGTTCTATTAAAGTTTTGTCAAAACTGAATAATGAAGTAATATTATTATCAGATGGTATGCATTTAGCCTCATCATTTCATCCCGAATTTGGAGCTGACACTCAAATTCATAATTATTTTATAAATTTAGTAAAAGTAAATGAAAAAATTAATTCTCTCAGAAATTAATTCTCCAGCTGATTTAAAGCAGCTAAATTCTGATGCACTCTCTCAGCTTTCAATGGAAGTTGCTGACCATATTAAATCAGTAATTGAGGAGCATGGTGGGCATTATTCTTCTCCATTAGGTGTAGTTGATTTGACAGTTGCATTACATTATGTTTATGATTCACCAAATGATAAAATTATTTGGGATGTGGGACATCAGGCATATGCGCATAAAATTCTTACTGGCCGTCGCGACCAGTTTCATAGCATTCGTCAAAAAGATGGTATTAGTGGATTTTTAAAGCGTAGTGAAAGCGTCCATGATATTGTGGGTGCGGGCCATGCAAGCACCTCGATTTCTGCAGCATTAGGATTTGCTCATGCCCGTGACAAAGATAAATCGAAGAATCAAATAGTTTCTATAATTGGTGATGGTGCAATGACGGGAGGACTTGCCTATGAAGGTATCAATAACCTTGGTTTTCATAAAACTCAGATGACAATTGTATTAAATGATAATTCTATGTCAATATCTGAGAGTGTCGGAGCATTATCACGTTATTTAAATCGAGTAGTTACAAATCCAACTTATAATCGTATTAGAAATGATATTTGGGATTTATCGGGTAAAATTCCCCTGTCATCATTTGTGCGAAAATTTTTAAGAAAAACCGAAGAAGGTATAAAAGGATTTTTAACTCCGGGTGCATTATTTGAAGAATTAGGATTGCGGTATATTGGCCCTGTTGATGGACATAATCTAGATGAATTGATTAGAACTTTTGAATCGGTGAAACAGATGAATACACCTGTATTGGTGCATGTATATACTAAAAAAGGGAAAAGATCTAAAGACGCTGAATCAGATTCAGTCAAGTTTTATAGTATGTCCGGCGCAAAAAATAAAGTAGAAAACTCTGAAGATCCAGCAATTAGTTATTCACAAACCTTTGGTGAATCTATTGCACAGATAGCAGAAAATGATACTGCCATTGAATGCATCACTGCAGCCATGGAAATTGGTACAGGCATGACCCCTTTTACAAAAAAATTTCCTGAGAGATATATAGATGTAGGAATAGCAGAAGAACATGCTGTGACTTACGCATCTGGGCTTGCAGGTGCAGGTAAAAAACCAATTGTTGCCATATATTCAACATTTCTTCAACGCGCATTTGATTGCATCTTTCATGATGGTCTATTGCAAGATTTACCAATTGTTTATTGTATGGATAGAGCTGGTTTAGTTGGCCCCGATGGCCCAACACACCACGGTGTTTTTGACATCTCAATGTTAAGGATGTTACCAAATATGGTTGTAACAGCTCCAAAGGATGGAAATGAATTAAGAAATTTATTAGCTACAGCTACTACATCAAATAGATCCTTTTCTATTCGATACCCAAAAGGATCATCTCGAAAATTCGATAGAGATAAAGCTCCAGAAATATTGACAATTGGTACTTGGGAACAATTAACCAAAGGTAGTAGAATTGTAATTCTTGCTGCAGGAAGCATGGTCGCAATTGTTGAGGATAATTTAAATGCTATTAGTGAAGCTTTAGACTTTTCACCGACGTTAATTAATGCTCGTTTCATTAAGCCCCTGGATAAGTCAATGCTAGTATCTTTGTGTGAAGAATATGATGCAATTCTTACTATGGAAGAAGGATGCTTGGCAGGGGGATTTGGCTCGGCAGTTATTGAGCATTATAATGATATTGGTCGCTCCGTAAAAATAGCACGAATGGGTATTCCAGATGATTTTATTCAGCATGGTAGTCGTGAAGAATTATTAGATAGCTTAGGTTTAAATTCAATGGGTATAGTGAATAAAATCAAAGATATTTTGGGAGATTTACATGAGTAAGTTTTCCGAAGCTGAAAAATTATGGAAAGAGCAATCTAAAGACTCTGACCAACGTGATTATTCATTTGATACGGTGTCTGGGCAAAAAGTTGATACTTTATATTATCCTGAAGGAAATGACGTTTTTATTGAAAATTTAAACTTTCCAGGACAATTCCCTTATACTCGTGGCATACATCCTAATCTGTATCGTGGAAAGCTATGGACTATGCGCCAATTTGCTGGTTTTGGCTCACCCGACGAGACCAATAAAAGATTTAAGTTTTTATTAGCACGTGGACAAACTGGTCTTTCTGTTGCCTTTGACATGCCCACACTAATGGGCTATGATGCTGATCACCATATGTCAGCAGGTGAGGTGGGGCATTGTGGCGTTTCAATTAGTTCTATCAAAGATATGGAGAGGCTATTTGATGGAATCAATCTTGTAGATGTGAGTGTTTCAATGACCATTAATGGCCCCGCTGCCATAATATTTGCTTTCTATGTTGCTGTGGCAGAGAATCAAGGTGCAGATATTGCCATGTTGAATGGTACGCTTCAAAATGATATTTTGAAGGAGTTTATTGCCCAGAAAGAGTGGATTTATCCTCCTAAGGAATCAATGCGTATAATTACAGATATGATGTCTTTTTGTACAACGAAAATGCCCAAATATAATACGATTTCAGTAAGTGGATATCATATTCGTGAAGCTGGTTCAACTGCAATTCAAGAGCTAGCCTTCACATTGGCTGATGGATTTTCATACGTTGAGCATGCAATGAAAGCAGGATTAGATGTGGACGATTTTGCACCACGACTTTCATTCTTCTTTAATTCTCATCTAGACTTTTTTGAAGAAGTGGCTAAGTTTAGAGCCGCACGACGTATTTGGGCTAAACGTTTAAAGAATAAATACGGAGCGAAGAATCCAAGATCATGGAAATTACGTTTTCATACCCAAACGGCAGGATTCTCATTAACGGCTCAGCAACCAGAAATTAATATTGCTAGAACAGCTTTTCAGGGTTTGGCAGCAGTAATGGGCGGCACACAATCATTACATACTAATTCCATGGATGAAACATTGGCTTTACCATCTGAGAAAGCGGCAGAAATTGCATTAAGAACTCAGCAGCTAATTGCGTATGAAACTGGCGCCACAAATGTTGTAGATCCACTTGGTGGCTCATGGTATCTAGAGTCATTAACCGATCGAATGGAAGCTGCAGCTGAAAAGTATTTTGATAAAATCGATGATCTTGGTGGGGTAATTCCAGCCATTGAGATGGGTTATTTTCAGAGAGAAATTGCGGAGGCTTCTTCTGAATATCAAAATAAAGTTGAGTCTAAACAGCGTGTAGTTGTCGGTGTTAATGATTTTATAAAAGAGAATGAAGAGATTGAAATCCCCCTTCTTGAAATCCGCAAAGAAGTAGAAGTAGAGCAAGTCTCTATGCTTAAATCACTAAAAGACAGTCGTGATAATAACGCAGTAAGGCAATCATTGAAGGCCATTACTGAGGCCGCTAAAAATAGTAACAATTTGATGCCCTTAATTATTACAGCAGCCAAATCTTATGCATCTATGGGTGAAATTGTTGATGCAATGAAAATTGTCTTTGGTGAATGGGAAGAAAACGTAGTTCTTTAATTTGAGTGCAAATGTCGAGTAAAGTTTTTAACCATAAAGATCCATTTACTATCGGTGTAGAAGAAGAATATATGATTTGCCACCCATCAAGTGGTGAGTTGGTAAATCGCGCCGATGAAATTATGGGCTCCATAGATAAGGGCTTAAAGGAGAGATTTAGCTATGAGCTCTTGTTATCTGAAATTGAAATTAATACGTCAATTTGTAAGGATGTAAATGAGACTGTAGCTGAGTTGAGTGATTTGCGGAATTATGTACGTTCACTTGGCGAACAGTTCGATTACAGAATAGGTATGAGTGGTACACACCCTACTGCAAAACCCGAAGATCAAAAATTTGTTAAAAATAATTCATACAATTGGGTGACAAATCAACTTCATTATTATGCTGAACGTAATATTACATTCGCCACCCACATTCACGTAGCAGTTTCCGATAGTGAGACAGCCATCCATGTGACAAATTCTTTACGACAGTGGATTGCCCCATTGCTTGCGTTGAGTGCCAACTCACCTTTTTATGCTGGAAAGTATACCCATTTTAAATCAGCAAGGACAATGCAATTTGGTGCATTCCCACGAACGAATATTCCACCACATTTTGAATCATATGCTCATTATGAAAAAATAGTGGCAGACTATTTAAGGATTGATTCAATTAGTAAATCTCGTCAGATTTGGTGGAAGCTTCGACCTCATATGGATTTTGGAACTATTGAGTTTAGAATGTTAGATGCACAACGAAGCTTAAGCCGTACTAGAATGTTTATCGCCCTAGCACAAGCACTTGTTTATCAAGCATCAGTGGATTATAAAAATAATAACTTACATGAAAACTTTTCTCCTGAGTTTTTGTCCGACTCTTTATGGAAAGCTTCTAGATTCGATTTTACCTCAAAAATAATTGATGTAAGCTCAGACTATGTTATTACGATGGAAGCTAAAATTAGACAAATGCTGGACTATGCAACTTCGGCTTTAGGCATGTTCGGAAACGCTTACATCCTTTCTGAAATAGATGATATTATTGAAAATGGCCCTGAAGGGGATAGTCAGTTAGATATTTTCAATAGGAATGGAATGGCTGGACTTAAAGAATATTTAATGGATGATGTGGAATATAATATTCTATAAGCAACATATCTGTAGAAATAGTTAAATTTTCCCACTTTACTTTAATTCTTTTATACTAAATATCTAGAAAGACGGCTACGTATGTCAAGAAAAATAGTACACGTTGTAGGAACTGGCACAATAGGTGAGCCACTTATTGGATTATTATGTGATTTTAAAGATAGCCTGGGCATTGACGAGGTTACATTTCATAAAAATTCTCCCCATACAACTGACCGTTCAAAAGTAAGAAATTTAATCAAACGTGGTGCAAGATTAACCACACAAGATGAAAAGATTGATGGCTTTAACAATATTGGTCTCAAACCTGAATTTTCTACTGCTGAAGCAATTGAACGTTCCTCTGTTATTATTGACTGCACCCCAACGGGTGTTGGTCATAAAAATAAAGTAGATTACTATGAAAAGCATCTCCATAATACACTGGGATTTGTGGCACAAGGTAGTGAATTTGGATTTGGTAAAATGTATGCGCGTGGCGTTAATGACTTAGCATTAGTCCAAGGTGAAGATCGCTTCATTCAAGTTGTTTCTTGCAATACCCATAATCTATCAACCATCGTACAAACACTTGTTCTTGATGATGGTGAAGACAACTTAGTTGAGGGTAGATTTAATTTAATCCGTCGATCAAATGATGTGAGCCAGTCAAATAATTTCGTTCCATCACCACAAGTTGGGAGCCATAAAGACCCGACTTATGGAACTCACCATGCTCGTGATGCAGCATTATTGTTTAAAACATTAGGATATGATCTTAATTTCTTCTCATCAGCAATGATTGCAAATACGCAATATATGCATATTTTACACTTTCATCTAAAAGTGAAAAAAGAAACTACCATTCAGAAAATTATTGCTAAACTTGAGGCAAATGATAGAATTGCTATTACTGATAAAATTAATGCAAATGAAGTATTCTCCTTTGGTCGTGATCATGGCCACTTTGGGAGAATCTTAAATCAAGCAGTCGTTTCAATACCATCATTAAATGTTCGAAATGGTAATGAAATTACAGGGTTCTGCTTTACTCCACAAGATGGTAACTCATTGCTAAGCTCAATTTCTATTGCTGAATGGTTTATGTATCCACATTCTTATGAAGATAAAATTCAATGCTTAAAACCCTTCTTCTTCGATGAGGTGTAATTATTGCCCTCAATATTGAAAAAGTAGTTAATGGTCCATTCCAACAAAATGCTTATGTGGCTTGGAATAGTACCCATTCCTTTGTAATTGATCCAGGTGGAGGTTCAGATCGAATTATTGATATTATAAAATCAAATGGTCTATCTCCATCAGCTATTTTAAATACTCATGCTCACCTTGATCATATTGGGGCAATCTCTACACTTATTCAATTTGGTCAATATCCATTTTATCTTCATCAAGATGAGATTGCATTACTTAATTCAGCGAATGAGTACACAGTCTTATTTGGGATTCCCAATATTAATATCCCAACGGTAGATAACATTTTAGATAAAAGTGTTAAACTAAATTTTTCTGGTTATGGAGTTGAAGTTATTGAGACGCCAGGGCATACTGTAGGTGGAGTTTCTTACTTGATTGATGACCATCTTTTTACAGGAGATACATTATTTTCTGGATCTATTGGTCGGACCGATCTTCCCGGTGGCGATTTAGATATTTTACTACATTCTATTCATAATAAATTAATGTCCTTAGATGAATCAATCGTTGTTCATTCTGGGCATGGCCCAGACACTTCAATTGGTGTTGAAAAAAGAACAAATCCATTTTTACAATCATGAGTATATTTGAATATATAGTAAGTACAAAATTAAATTCATATTTAGATGATGATATTAAATCACCTTCTAACTATAAGTTTATTTTAGCGATTTCCGGAGGGGTTGATAGTATGGTACTTTTCCAAAGTTTGAAAGATTTTGGATTATACTTCTACACTGTACACTTTAACCATAATTATCATACTGAATCTAATGAAGTTTCGCTATTCTTAAATGATTTCATTAAAAATTCGAATTCAAAAAAACATTTTAACATCTCATTAGATTTAAGTGACACCAAAAATTTTGAAGGTGATGCAAGAAATAAACGATACTTTCATTTGGAAAATCTACGGCGAAGATTAAAGTGTGATTTTATTTTAACGGCACATCATCTTGACGATCAAATCGAAACATTGCATATGAGAAGAATTCAAAATGCACATTGGAGCAATTCTCTTGGAATTCGTGAAAGAATAGCTTCTATTAGGCGCCCACTACTCTCTCTTTCTAAATATCAAATTAGAGCCTTTGCTAAAGAAAAACAGATTTTGTGGAAAGAGGACCCAAGTAATGGAGACAATTCCTTTTTGCGCAATAAAACTCGAAATATGGATCTCCCTAAATTGTTAAATAAAAATCCAGAATATGCGACTAAATTATTATGTCAACAAGCAATTGATGAAAAAAGATTTGAAAAAATAGTCAAAAAAATAAATAAAACTAATTTTAGAGCTGAAGAATTTACTTTTGGTATATCTCTTAATTTTCTAAAATATTCTTCTTTCGATGAAGTCGGGAAAAAGTTAATTATCCAGCACTATATCAAGAAGAATTTTAATAGTAAATCTGTTCAATATTCATATAGTAACTGGAAGAATTTATTTACATATCTTGAATCTATAAATAAACGAGCATCTCCTTTTCGACTATCACAGAAAATCTCAATCTATCGTGGAAATTCAAAAATATATATTATAAGGAATAAGACCTTAACTTTTAATGAAACAAGCATCAATGAAAGATGCAATTGGTTTGATGGAAGAATCACAGTTTCTGGCCTACAACGATTTAATGAATATGCTGATAAATTTACTGCATCTCTGCCCGAAAATTTTGAGTGTAAGGTAAGGCAATGGAAATCTTCTGACACCTACATCTCTGCAACAAATGGACATAAATGTAAAGTATCAGATTTATTTATTGATAAAAAATTGAATTACATTCAAAAGCGAATACAGCCAATTGTGACTGATTCAAATGATACTATTTTGTGGATTCCAGGACTAGCACACGCATCTATTAGTTCTGCTCTCAATTTTAAAAAATATTCATGGGAGTCCTCAAAATGATCAATTCAAGTGTTCTGACTTCAATTATCGGTAATCAAAAATTGACAGAATTAATATCTGAAAATGATATAAAAATACGTATTTCAGAAATTGCAGCTGATATTTCTAAAAATTATGCGGATCAAATACCCATTGTAATTGGTGTATTGAATGGCTCATTCTTATTTCTCGCTGATATTGTACGGAAACTAGATATTGAATATGAAGTGGATTTCATTAAAATTTCATCGTATGGAAATTCTAAAACTACTTCTGGTACGGTTAGATTATTAAAAGATATTAGTGCAGATATTACCGGTAGAGATATAATTTTAATAGAGGATATCGTAGATACAGGTCTATCATTAAACTTTTTGAAGAAAAGATTTGAAGATGCTGCACCTCATTCTTTAGCATTTGTTACATTACTATATAAACCCCATACGTCAAAAATTGATTTTGAGATTGATTATATAGGATTTGAAATAGGTGATGAATTTGTTGTAGGATATGGTTTAGACTATGAGCAAAAATTAAGAGGGTTACCCTCAATATATACCTTAACTGAGGATTAATTAAAATGCCTGAAAAGAAAAAGAAGAATAAGAAAAAGTTACCCAATAATAAAATTTGGAAAACTGTTGGTGGTAATATAATTATTTGGATTCTAATTATAATTATGTCTGTGACCGCATTGCAGATATTCTCTACTGATAATGATCCTAAACAAATAACATATTCAGAGTTCAAAGGTTATTTAGATTCAGGTAAAGTTGAATCTGCCGAAATTATTGGCAGAACATTCAATGGTCAGTTTAAAGAAATAGAAATTTTTGAAAATGAAGTTACAACAGAGCCAAAAGAATATTCTAGTTTTGTTACTATTCTGCCAGAAGTATCTATTGAGATGACGAAGAGATGGGATGAAAATAATCTTAAATATGAGTTCAAAGATCAGACCTTTGGTTTAACTGACTATTTAATTCAATTTTCTCCATGGCTACTTATTATTTTATTTTGGTTTTTCTTGATGAGGAAAATGCAAGGCGGTGGTGGCCAAAGTGGAATTTTTAATTTCTCTAAAAGCA
>Ga0209403_10004782_pt1 | contig 14517 bp, 12 predicted proteins | sample ArcticOcean_MG_C_8_FD_187440 | JGI IMG/M metagenome (GOLD analysis project Ga0209403, IMG submission 187440) | Marine microbial communities from western Arctic Ocean - ArcticOcean_MG_CB11_86 (SPAdes) (version 2) | ecosystem: Environmental > Aquatic > Marine > Oceanic | place: Arctic Ocean... | reverse complement strand
CTCAATCTGCACATCCGGCTTGTCGTTCCTTTGCCCAGCTCCATAGATCCAGAACAGTGCCTGCAATTCGGCGCTTGTCTTGATCGTGAGGTCGTTCGCCACCGTGACACTCATCTGTCCGAAGGTGTACGGCTTCAGCCTTTGCTCTTCTTCATCCAACGGCGCCGCCAGCGGCTCTATCGTGCCGATCAACACGGAACTCATCGTGAATTCCTCGCCGCTGAAGTCGGGCACGGTGAGGTCTATGCGCAACAGTGCGGCCTTGGCCGGTTCGCTTGAGGTGCCATTGCCGAGGGCGCCCTCGAGATCCAGCGGGCCCTGCTGCTTCATGGCAACGAACACTTCGTACTCGCCCGGCTGAAGCACCATTGCGCGCGAGAGCTTACCGTCGGGTCCTAGGTTCACGACGTTGACGTCGTCCCACGCATGCGCAGGCTCTGCTCCCGGTTCGGCCGCGGCCTTGTTGACGGCCCGCACGTACATGGCGGCATCAGGCGCAGCAAGTTGCGCGGCATCAACCGTGATGGTGAACGGAATGTACGCTCCGCCGTCAGCGGCCTTCATGAAGTGATTGCTTTCCCACTCAAGACCGAAACCAGCGGGCGCAGGCTGAGTCCCATCGGCGGCGCCATCGACCATCTGGACCAGCGCTTGTACGTCCCGCGCTTCCCGCTCCTCAATCTGGTCATTGTCCTGCGCGACCAGCGTCGGCGCGGTGGCGAGCGCGGCCACCGTGGCGGCCAGTGTAAGAACACGACGAATATGCATCATCCCTCTCCGGACCAAGCCCCCCCGGATCGGGAGCCATGAAAAAATCAAGATGATATTATGCGTGATGGGATGCCATTTGCGAAGCACCGATCGTCCCACCAGGGAACACCAGCCCTGCGCGGGTCCTGGCCCGCAGCCTTTTCCGCACGCTCGGTCTATCGCCTCATGGGTCCTCGCCGCGCTAGCGCTCAGAGAATGGCAGAACCCGACCATTCGCATCAACCAGCTTCCGGACCTACAGAAATCGACTTCCAGCGCGCGGAAATCGTCCGACGCCGACGAGAGAATGTTCACGTTCTCGCCCCGCTCCCAGTTCACCAGTGAGCTCCACCCGGAGCATTCCGCACTTCTCCGTGACACCCAGATCGGCGTCGCCGGTCACCGGATAGTGCGGCGCGTGGCCCTGCATCTCTTCAGTCTCATTCGCCCACCGCTCGCGGTGTCCACAGGTTGGACGCGCCAACCGACTTCGCAAACGCCGGACGCGCACTATCGGGTCGGATCTGCCACGCTGCCGTCCTTGGCGATGTTCGGGCGATCGATGTCGAAGACCGTCTCTGGTGTCACCACGGCGTACTGCATGTAGCCGAGGCGCGCGATGGGCCGCATCGCACCCGTGTCCACGCGTCCCTCGCGCACGTAGTCGTCGTTGATGTAGATGCCCACCACGCGGCCGAAAACCACGAAATGGCCCTGCGCGGACCCTGCCTCAACGTCCGGTAACTCGATCGTCTTCCAGTGCCTGCACTCGAGCGCAGCGGGCGCTTCCTTGACCCTCGGCGGCTTCACGAAGCGCGATGCCACCGCCGTGAGCCCGGCAATCTGATACTCGTCCGTATCCGGCGGCACCGCGGCGGACGTCATGTTCATTTCGAAGCGGGTGTCCCAGGTCGCTATCGAGCAGGTGAACTCGCCCGTCTCGTGGATGTTTCGCAGGCTGTCCTTGACGCTGTTGGACGAAAACATCACGTAGTGGGGCCGGTCCGCCACCGCGTTGAAGAAACTGTACGGCGCGAGGTTGCAGATCCCGTTCGCGCTGATGGACGTAATCCAGCCGATCGGGCGAGGGCCGACCAGGGCCTTGAACGGGTCGTGTGCCAGGCCATGGGTATTCGCGATGGCGTCGTAGTGCATAAATGGAATTTCCTGCGTGAACCGCATACGAGTGTACAGGGCGGCCACGCCCTCAATGCTGGCGCTCACAACCTCAGAGGGCCACAATCGGTGTACCGCTCTCCTATAATCAGGGCAGAAACTGAACACCGCGTGCAGGCGCTCAGCGGGCCAGTGCCGGTGGATGTGAGAGAGGGTGACTCCGATGGGCATGACCATGACACGACTGCTGCCGCTTGTAATTGGCGTATTCCTCACCACCAGCGGGGTGGTGCTGGCCCAGGACGGCGGCGAAGCCGCCGACTCGCCATCGTTGACCGGACTCAAGGCTGAAGCGGCCGCGAGTGTCGACGACCTGCAGAAACTCACACAGGAAATCGTTGATAGCCTGTTCTCGTTCTCAGAACTTGGCTTTCAAGAGTTCGAGACGCAGCGCTATCTGACGGAGTTGCTCGAAGCCAACGGCTTCTCCGTCGAACAGGGCGTTTCTGGGATCCCCTCGTCCTGGTGGGCGACCTGGGGAGAAGGCCGGCCGGTGATCGCCCTTGGCTCGGACGTTGACGGCATTCCTCGGTCGTCGCAGATGCCCGGAGTCGTCTATCGGGAGCCGATGGTCGAGGGCGCGCCGGGACACGGCGAGGGGCACAACTCAGGGCAGGCCGTGAACGTCACGGCAGCACTCGCGGTGAAGGCACTCATGGAGCGCGAGAACCTTCCCGGCACCATCGTTCTCTGGCCGGGCATCGCGGAGGAACTCGTGGCGACCAAAGCCTGGTTCGCAAGAGACGGCCGCTACGAGGGCGTCGACGCGGTGCTGTTCTCGCACGTCGACGACAACATGACCGTGAGCTGGGGGCGGCCGACGGGCACGGGCCTTGTCTCGGTCGAGTACACGTTCGAGGGTGTCGCGGCCCATGGCGCGGCCGACCCGTGGAAGGGACGCAGCGCGCTGGATGCTGTCGAACTGATGAACGTCGGGTGGAACTTCCGCCGAGAGCATCTGCATCCGCTGCAGCGTTCACACTACGTGGTCGTCGATGGCGGCGATCAGCCCAACGTGGTGCCGTCGACCGCCACGGTGTGGTACTTCGTGCGGGAGATCACGGCCGATGGCATTCGCGAGAACGCGGAGACGTTGCAGCGAATGGCCGAGGGCGCTGCGCTGATGACCGACACCACCATGACGCGGCGCATCGTGGGGGCTGCCTACCCCAGACACTACAACAAGCTCCTTGCGCTGACGATGGACAAGAATATCAAGGCCATCGACCTTCCCGCATGGTCGGAGGACGATCAGGCGTTCGCCCGCGCGTTCCAGGAGTTCATGGGTGTCGAGGAGGTCACAGGCCTCGCAACTGAGCTTGACGGGATCGGCGAACCTGCTGAAGAGCCGGTGTCGGGAGGTTCGGATGACATCGGTGACGTGTCGTGGAACGTGCCCACGGTCACACTACGCTTCCCGTCGAACATCGCCGGGCGTACTGGGCACCACTGGTCGAGCGCCATGGCCATGGCTACACCGATCGCGCACAAGGGGGCCACGGCTGGCGCCAAGGTCATCGCAACGACGATGCTGGATCTACTACAGAGCCCGACGCTGGTGGACGATGCCTGGCGTTACTTCCGAGAGGAACAGACGGCCGGGGAAACCTACACGCCGTTCATCTCGGCGGACGATCTGCCAGCCACGGAAAAGAACACGGAGATCATGGCGCAGTACCGCGAGAGACTCCGCGAGTTCTACTACGACCCCTCTCGGTTCGGCACCTATCTTGAGCAACTCGGTATCGAGTACCCGCAACTGACCAGGCCCGACGGAAACTAGCGGGACCGGGACGGTCTCTCCGCTTCCGCAAATGTCGGTGAGAGGCCTCGTCCTGTCGATCCGCGCGCCGAAACGGTCGCGCCGATCACAGGGCTTGATACAACCGCTCGTCGTAGAGCGCGCCGCTCAGAGGAAACAGGCTGCCGCGAAACGTCTTCGTGTGGTCGGCGCCGTAATGCGCGTCCCTGGATTCTCGGCTTTCCCAGGTTTCCACCACCGTCATGTGATTCCTGCGGTTTGCCTGGACCATCACGTCGAACCGGACGCTACCCGATTCCACGCGACTCGCTGACGCCAGAGCCTGCAGAAGTTCGACCGCCTGGTCTGTATTGTTCGGTGTCACGTCTACGTGAGTGACCGCAAACACTCCGGCAGGACCAACAGTACCGCCGGCCGCCGTTACGAGATCGCCATGAACGCGCACGTCGACAGGGCTGTACAACAGCGGCTCCAGGGCGTCGCGAAAACGCGCCGCGGCGGCGGAACGTGCATGAGCGTCCTGGGCCTCGGCGTTGCGCCACGTTCCCAGCATCGCGAAATGACTGGATCGGCCGATACGCTGCAAGGCCTGAAACTGTATATTCCCGTCCGCACCTCGGCTCGCCTCGGCAAAGGCGGTGAGCAATGCGGCCGCCTGCGCTGTGGCAGACGGCGCAACCTCAATGTAGGTCACTATGTACGCGGTGCCCTCGTCTTGCGCGGCGGCTGCTTGCACGAGACCGAGAACCAACGCGACCGAGATCAGAATAAAACGCAGATGTCCCATCGTCCACTCCTCTTGGTTTCTGTCAGACCGTAGCGTTACTGTTGAACGAGGCTCCTAATCGGGATCTTCATGTCGGTCATCCCGCTACAGTTACGGAACAACGTTTTCCGTGATCTCAAAGTGAATGCCTTCGGGACCCTCAAAGAACATCAAGTCCGACCCCGGTGGGTTGGGCCTCACGAGGTAGGGCGTGTATCCGGAGGCTTCGAGAACCTCGCCGAACGCCCGCAGCGAAGGCACGCGAAAGCCGATGTGATCGATCGATCGGAATCGGCTTGGCGCAGGAACACCCTCGGCAGGCTGCGAGATGTGAACCCACAGGTCGCCATACAGAATGGTATGAAACCGACCTTTGCCACGCGCCGGGATATCCTCGCCCCCGAACACATCAAGAAACCAGGCGTGCACGCCATCTGCATCGTTTGCCATCATGTGTAGGTGGTTCACGCCCGTGTACACGGGATCCTCCAGCAGCTCCATCCGGGTGCCCCACGGATCCTCGATGAACGCAATCGTCGACGCCGTGACGCCAACCCGCGGCTCGGTACGGATCCGTGCGCCCATTTCTCTGGCTCGCGCCACCGTCGCCGCCACGTCTTCGACGGCGATGCCGAAGTGATCGATGACACCGCCCTCGCTCGGCAGTGTGTCGCCTTCTACTCGCATGGTCATGACCAACCCATTGCGATGCAGGACCGCCTGCCCAGGGCCGCGATCGACCACCTCGCCGCCGAGTAGCGCTTGATGCCACGCAGCCGCTTCAGCCGTATCCGGCACGCGCATGTGCACGTGCGTAAACGTCGTCTGCGCAGGGGCCAACACCGGCAGCAGAGACACGCCGAGCGTCAGGCACAGAAGCGTGATTCGGCCTCGTGCACTATCGGCGTATGGCATGGCGATTCCTGTGCGCTCGGCTCCCCCGGCTATTTCCCCATGCGATCGACTGAATAGCGATCCGCGAAGCTCAACGCACCCAAGAGGGCGAACACCAGGACATACCACCACATTATGTGCGCCGTGCCGAAGTTCATCATGGCCACCTGTCCGAACATCATGAACAGGAAGAGCGCACTCCCGGCCAAACTGGCAAGCCTCGTCTGGAATCCCACAGCGAGCAGGAGGCCAATCACGAATTCCGTCGGCGGGATCGTGTAGGCGAACAGCCCGACGAGCCAGCTCGGGAATATTGGCAGCACGCCTGCCAACGTGACGCCAACAAACCCTTCTTGAGTCTCGGCAACGAACTCCCTCAGAATCGGAAAACGCGTTCCTCCGTGGGCGATCATGTGGAAACCCATCGTCGCTCGTACCATCAGATAGGCGATCGGAAGATCGCGCCCGAAGAATCTGGCTTGCCAACTCTTCCCGTCAGGCGCATGGACATCGGTGTCGGACATTTATAAGGCCTCCATTGGTTGTCTCTATATACCGCATCGAGCTTGCGAAGCGACTACGTGACTTTCGGCATCAGGACGATTTTCCCAAACGCCCCCGTCCCCATGACGGCACCGTGCGCCTCAGCGGCCTGCGCAAGCGGAAACTCCCGGCCAATCACGGGGTTCAGCGTGCCGTTGGCAAGCCCGGCTACTAGCGCCGCCTGAATCGTGCGGCGATCCTCAGGCGTCGCATTGAACATGTTCATGCCCAGGACCGTACCATCCTTGCCCATGATCTTGCGTGGATCGATCTCGACGCGACCCCGATTCCCTACGACAATCACGCGTCCGTGAAGGGCCAGCACATCAAGGTCGCGGTCGAGGTTCACGTTGGCGAGCATCTCAACGATCACGTCCACGCCGCGGCCGGTCGTCAACGTCATGATCTGGCTCATGTCGTCGGCCTCACCGTGATTGAGCACCTCGTGTGCACCCTGCTCTCGCACCATCGCCATGCCCCTGTCGCTTCCGGCTGTGCCGATCACACGGAGACCATGGGCTCGTGCCATCTGCGTTGCGGCAATGCCGACGCCACCGCTCGCACCATGGATGAGGACTGTTTCTCCAGGGCGCGCCTGCGCTCTCGCAAACAGCGCACGCCACGCAGTCGCGTAGGGTACGCCCATCGCCGCACCCTGGGCGAACGAGATCCGGTCCGGCAAAGGGTGGACCTGCGACTCGTCGGAGAGCATAGCATCGGCGTATCCCCCGTGGCCGTCGGCCACGCCGTCGGTATACACGCGGTCGCCCTTCTGGACGCGCGTGACGCCGGTGCCGAGCGCTTCGACGATTCCCCCAACGTCAGTGCCTGGCGTGTAGGGCAGGTTCGGCAGGCGGGCGTATGTGCCCGCACGGATGTACGTGTCCACAGGATTGACGCCGACCGCCTTGACGCCAACCAGCACCTGACCTGGCCCTGGCGAGGGGGTAGGCACATCTTCAAGCGTCATGACGGCAGCCGGTCCGAATTCACGAACGACGATCGCTTTCATAGCTCCTCCACATCATCAACCGATCGTGACAACCGTGCGACCCGTCACGTTGCCGTCGACGAAGGCCTGAAAGGCACCAGGCAACGCATCGAACCCGATCGTGGTGGCGGCAATCGTATCCAGGTGCCTCGGCCGAAGATCCCCGCCGATTCTGTCCCAGACATCCAGCCTCAGGTCTCTCGGCGTATCAACCGAGTTAATCCCCAGCAGGCAGATCGCTCGCAGGATGAACGGCAACACGGTCGTATTGAGCGACGGACTCGCGGCAAGACCAATGCTCGCGATATTCCCTCCGTAGTTGACCGTGCGGGTCAACCAGGTCAGCACGTCGCCGCCGACGTTGTCGATGGCGCCGCCCCATTCCGCCTTCTCCATCGGCCGCTTGCCGTAGTCCACGTCTCCCCTCAGCAGGACCTGGTGCGCGCCAATACTCTTGAGGTAGTCAGACTGCGCCGCCTTACCGGTGAGCGCGACAACCTCATATCCCCTGGCGCTCAGCATGTCGACGGCAATGCTGCCGACGCCTCCCGTCGCGCCTGTCACGACGATCGGCCCGTTCTCGGGACGCTGGTTGTTCTGCTCCATGCGATGAATCGCCAGCGCGGCGGTGTAGCCGGCGGTACCAATCTGCATCGTTTGCGTCGCCGTCATGCCTTCCGGCACCCGTACCACGGAATCGCCCTTCACGCGGGCGTACTCGGCGTAGCCGCCGTCAACGGTTTCGCTCAGCCCGCAACCATTGACCAGCACCTCGTGGCCGGTGTCAAAGCGTGCATCCGATGAGCTCACGACCGTCCCGGCCAGATCGATACCACCGACCAGCGGGTAGCGTCGCAATATCTTTCCGGCTCCGGTAGCCGCCAGTGCGTCCTTGTAATTAATCGTCGAGTGGCTGACCTTGACGACCACCTCGCCCTTGCTTAGGTCGTCGAGCGACAATTCGCAGAATCCTGCGACGATCGCGTCATCCTTCTTGTCAATCCGAAAAGCACGAAAGCTGTTCATCCCAGTTCCCTCTTCAAGGCCGACCCTCCGCGGACTCGACTTCGTTCTCTGACACCTGCGCCGACGATCATATCCGCGTCGCGGGTTCGCGAGGAAACATGCGCGGCAGACGATCTGTAGAATAGCTCCATGACTGACGACACGACGCTGCTCGTCGAAGACCGAGGACCCGCCCGCATCATCACCATCAACCGACCTCAGGTGCTCAACGCGCTGAACTCAGACGTCATCACAGCCCTCAGCGAGGCGTTCGACACCATCGCCAATGAGAGGCACGTGCGAGGGGTCGTGCTCACCGGAGCCGGGGAGAAAGCCTTCGTGGCCGGAGCCGACATCGCGGCCATGCGAGACATGAGCCCCGAGCAGGCCCTGGCCTTCGCAAAGCGGGGACACGCCGTCGGCGATCTCATCGCGTCCACAAAGGTCCCTGTCATCGCGGCCGTCAACGGCTTCGCGCTCGGTGGAGGATGTGAGATCGCGCTCGCCTGCGACTTCATCTATGCGAGCACCAAGGCCCGCTTCGGCCAACCCGAAGTGAAGCTGGGCGTCATTCCTGGGTTTGGTGGCACCCAGCGTCTTCTACGTCGGGTCGGGATGAGCAGAGCGATCGAACTGTGCGTGACCGGCGAGATGATCAAAGCCGACGAGGCTCTCCGCATCGGACTGGCGAACAAGGTCTGCGAGCCCGAGGTGTTACTCCAGGAAGCCGTCGCCTGCATCGACACCATCTCCGCGATGGGCCCGCTCGCCGTCGCCGAGGCGAAGCGCGTCATCCATCAGGGAGCTTCGCTGCCACTGGAGGCCGCCAACCAACTGGAGGCACAGGCCTTCGCGGATCTTTTCGCTTCACGCGACCAGTCTGAGGGTATGACGGCCTTCATCGAAAAGCGTGCCGCCAGCTTCACCGACGAATGAGCGCGGGTCCGACGCGACAGAGGGAATCGATATGAGCTACCAGGCAGAATACGACCGTTCGATGAACGATCCCGCGGGTTTCTGGCGTACGCAAGCCGAGGCGCTGGAATGGTTCACGTTTCCCACCAACATTGTCTCAATCGACGACGACGGCCTCGGTCACTGGTTTGCCGATGGCGAGATGAACACGGCGTATATGGCACTCGATCATCACGTCAAGAGCGGGCGCGGCGATCAGGCGGCGCTGATCTACGACTCCCCTGTTACCAACACCAAGGCGCGCTACACCTATGCGGAGCTCACCGACGCGGTGGCACGCACTGCCGGGATGCTGGCGGCGCTCGGTGTCACCAAAGGCGATCGCGTCATTATCTACATGCCGATGATCCCGGAATCAGTCATCGCCATGCTCGCGGTCGCGAGGCTCGGAGCCGTGCACTCCGTGGTGTTCGGCGGTTTCGCAGCGCCGGAACTGGCAGCGCGTATTGACGACGCCACCCCCGCAGTCATCCTCTCAGCTTCCTGCGGCATCGAAGTCACACGCGTGATCGAATACAAGCCATTGATCGATCACGCGATCGAACTCGCTGAACACAAGCCTAACATCTGCGTTGTGCTGCAGCGTCCGCAAGCCACCGCCTCGATGATCGACGGACGCGATCACGACTGGTCGAGCCTGCTTGCCAAGGCAACGCCCGTGGGCTGCACGCCGGTCAAGGGCAGCGATCCCCTCTACATCCTGTACACGTCTGGTACCACCGGCAAGCCCAAGGGCGTCGTGCGAGAGAACGGTGGTCACGCCGTGGCCTTGCACTACAGCATGAAGGCCATCTACAACGTCGACGCTGGCGACGTCTATTGGGCGGCGTCTGACGTCGGCTGGGTGGTCGGCCACTCGTACACCGTGTATGGCCCGTTGCTGCGCGGGTGCACGACCGTTGTGTATGAGGGAAAACCGATCATGACGCCGGATGCCGGGGCCTTCTGGCGAGTCTGCGCCGAGTACGGTGTCAAGGCGCTATTTACGGCACCCACTGCGTTCCGCGCCATCAAGAAAGAGGATCCAGACGCAACGCTGATGACACAGCACGACCTGAGCGCGCTGCAGATCATCTATTCCGCAGGTGAGCGACTCGACCCACCGACCGAGGCGTGGCTGACCGAGAACACCGGCAGGCCTGTCGTCGATCATTGGTGGCAAACCGAGACCGGATGGGCGATCACCGCCAACATGCAAGGTGTCGAACCGATGCCGATCAAGGCCGGCTCGTCCACGGCGCCGATGCCAGGCTTCGATGTGCAGATCCTCGACGAGAACGGGCAGCAACTGCCCCGCGGCACGCAGGGGTACATCGCCGTCAAGCTACCACTCCCGCCGGCCTGCCTCAACCGCATCTGGGGCGACGCCGACCGATTCCGGGAGGGCTACCTGACGTTTCTCCCTGGCTACTACACCAGCGGCGATGGCGGGTATATCGACGACGACGGCTATGTCTTCGTGATGGGACGAGTCGACGACGTGATCAACGTCGCGGGACACCGGTTATCCACCGGCGAGATCGAGGAAGTGGTCGCGACGCACCCGGAGGTGGCGGAATGCGCCGTCATTGCGCGCGATGATGCGCTCAAAGGTCAGGTGCCAATGGGGCTGGTTGTCCTCAAGTCAGGTGGGACCGTGACCGACGAGGAACTGCAACAGCAGCTCATCACACGCGTCCGGAACACAATCGGCGCGATCACCTGCTACGCGGACACCGTGGTCCTGGCCAGATTGCCAAAGACCCGCTCCGGCAAGACGCTGCGCAAGACGCTCGCCAACATCGTCAACGGCAAGGACTACGTGGTGCCGTCCACGATCGAGGATCCAGGCGTCATCCCAGAGATCGTCGAACTCCTCCGCAGCAAGAAAATGATCGGTTAAAGCGCCTTTCACGACGCCGTGGCGCGCAGGCTGAATCCTGCGCGCTACAGCCCAATGAAAAACGCTCTAGCTGACAGGAGCCGAAGCGGCGGCCAGCCGGCGCCGCCTCCCCCGAGAGACGACGCCGACCAACCTGTCAGAAGGATGGTCCGCGGGACGCTGAACGCGGATGTGATGGGCGCGTCGAGCCGACGTTCACGTGACTGTCGCTCTAGTAGCCCGTGGTGGAAATCCAGCGTTGCACCGAGACGAGGGAGGAGCAACGCAGATCGCGAGGATGCATCACTCGACGAATGCCGCTGGATTTCCAGCCACGGATGCTACACCCGCCCCGTCACCAGCGAGTCCACAACGCCTGGATCCGCGAGCGTCGTGATATCACCCAGGTCGTGCACGTCGCCCTCCGCGATCTTCCGGAGAATGCGCCGCATGATCTTGCCCGAGCGGGTCTTCGGCAAACCCTCCGTGAATTGGATTTTGTCCGGCGACGCGTGCGGACCGATCTCCCCACGGACAGCCTTGACAATCTCCACTTTCATTGCGTCGGTCGGGGTCTGGCCAGTCTTCAGCGTGACGAAGGCGTAGATCGCGCTGCCCTTGATGTCATGGGGGAAACCGACTACCGCGGCCTCGGCAACGGATGGGTGTTTCCCGATCGCGCCCTCTACCTCGGCTGAGCCAAGGTTGTGCCCGGAGACGATGATCACATCGTCGACCCGGCCGGTAATCCAGTAGTAGCCGTCCTTGTCGCGTAGGCAGCCATCACCGGTGAAGTACATGCCCGGGAATCGCGCGAAGTAGGTGTCGAAGAAGCGCTGCTTGTCGCCGTAGACACCACGCATCTGGCCAGGCCACGACTCCGACATGCAGAGGTTGCCCCGCACGCCGTTGCCCTCAAGAACGTTGCCTTCCTCATCGACAAGCGCGGGCTTGATGCCAAACAGGGGGAACGTCGCGGAGCCAGGTTTGGTCGGCGTCGCGCCGGGCAATGGCGACATCAAAATGCCTCCCGTTTCAGTCTGCCACCACGTGTCCACAATCGGGCACTCCTCGTTGCCGATCACCTTGTGATACCAGGTCCACTCGGGAGACTTGATCGTTTCTCCGACGGTGCCGAGCAAGCGTAGGCTGCTCAGGTCGTATTTCGCCGGCCACGTGTCACCTTCCTTCATGAGCGCGCGCAGCGCCGTCGGCGCGGTGTAGAAGATGTTGACCTTGTGCTTCTGGCAGATCTCCCAGAACCGCCCCCAATCCGGGTAGTTCGGCACGCCTTCATACATCATCGTGATGGCGCCATTGGCAAGCGGGCCGTAGGTGATGTAACTGTGTCCGGTTACCCAGCCGATGTCGGCGGTGCACCAGTACACGTCGCCCGCGCGATAGTCGAACACATACTCGAACGTGGCCGCCACGTAGGTCATATAGCCGCCGGTCGTATGCAGCACGCCCTTGGGCTTTCCAGTCGATCCCGAGGTGTACAGAATGAACAGCGGGTCTTCGGCGTCCATCACCTCAGGAGCACATGTCGGCTCCGCGGCCGCAAGCGCCTCATGCCACCACACGTCACGGCCAGCCGCCATGTTGACCGACGCGCCGGTGCGCTGCACGACAAGAATCTTCTCGATGCTCGGTGTGCTGTCCACCGCCTTGTCGGCATTGACCTTCATGGCGATGTCCTGCTTGACGCCACGCACGCCGGTGTCTTGCGTGATAATCGCCTTGCACTTCGAATCGTTGATTCTGGTGACGAGGCTATCGGCGGTGAACGCGCCGAAGACGATCGAATGCACCGCTCCGATCCGCGCGCAGGCCAGCATCGCGATGGCCAACTCGGGAATCATCTGCATGTAGATACACACGCGATCACCCTTGACGATGCCAATGTTCTTGAGCGCATTGCCGGCTTTTTGGACTTCGGCCTGCAGCTCAGCGTAGGTGAATACCTTGCTCTCGGCCGGGTTGTTGCCCTCCCAGATCAGCGCGGTATTACCGCCACGACCGGCCTCGACATGTCGGTCAACGCAGTTGTAGCAGGCATTGAGCTTGCCGCCGAGGTACCACGCGATTTCGGCCTTGTGAAAGTCGTACTGCCGGACCGTGTGCCATTTCTCGGACCAGGTAATGCGCTGTTCCGCCTGCTCGGCCCAGAAGCCCTCTGGATCGTTCACCGAGCGGTCGTACATCGCCTGGTAGTCGGCGAGCGACTTGAAGTGAGCCTTGGCGGAAAACGCCGCCGGAGGATTGTAGACGGGCGTTTCGTCAGATGGAGCTACCTTGTTGTCTGCCACGATCTTCTCCCGTGAGTCACGTTCCGATTATTGAAGCGAAATCTCTATCCGAGGCGATTGCGGGCCAGTCTCGCCTCGGTGTGATCGAACGTCCCGCGCCCAGTGCACGTCGGTTTGAAGCACCCCAGGATGCTGTATCCCGTACGCTGCGGGGTGAACGAGTGTACCGTCACTCACCACCTGACTGTTCGTGAGTGCGACTGGCCGGTAGGAAGCGGCAACGGCCTCGTAACACATCCCCGAAGGCCCGTTCCGCAAGCCCTCTCTTCGACAGGCGCCTCGTTACTGGCACCGGCCGGCAAACATTATGCCCGACCGCCAGTGATCGCGCCAAACCGGCACGTATACTGAAGGGACATGAGCGTGCTGCACCGACTCGCCCTTCGTATCGGATGGCAGTTGGCCCGTCACCCGGCGACGCATGCCAAGGCGGCACAGGCCCTTGGCAAGACCGAACGCCTGCTCCGAGACGACATCGCGCCGAGGGTTCAGCGGGCCTGGCAGGATGCGCAGCCTAAAATCACGCACGCCAAACACAGACTGACGCGCACTGCGAAACAGCTCCGCGACGAGTATCGGAAAGGCCGCGGCGGCCAGTAGCGGCCCCTGAACGGGCCGACGGCTCATGCCAGCGCCCTGGCCGCTACGAACGCCGTGCTACGTGGCGAGGTGCGCTACTTACGCGCCCGCTCCTCGACCCGCCCTGACATGAGACCGCCGGTCTCACCATGCTGCCAGGTCCCGGCATAGCGATCCTCGTAGAAGAACAACCTGACGGTGAAGCGACCCATGCCCGGGAGACTGGCGTCGGTCATCATGAGCATCGGGGTGTCGCCAATCCACCGAAGGGGCACCACGACCGGAATGACACCGCCACCAGTTCCCACAACCGCCCGGAACCGCCACAGATCATCGTCGACTTTCTGCACGCTCTCGATTTCGTAGCGGTCTTGGCGAGGCGTCCGGTCTTCGGCACCGTCAATGGTGAAGGATCCGACGAGCGTCACGTCGCGCATGCGCTCGGTGAACCGCCGTTCGAGGTCCGTCAGGGAGACAGGGTCTACCGGCGAAGACCCCATTCCGAGCCGTCCCGTGACCCAACCTCCAACAAACACGAGTGGCAACAAGACAATCGCCACCGCGACGCCGATCGCAGGTCTAACTTTCATACGTCAGGGTGACGGCGCGGGTGGAGCAGGTGACGACTGTCCAGGTGATTCGTACAGATGACACGCGACCTGGCGCGTGGACCCACCATCAGTCAGGGTGCGCAGACCGGGCGTCGCCGTGCGGCAGACGTCCATGACGTCAGGGCAGCGGGTCGCGAAGCGGCAACCCACACCAATGTTGATGGCTGACGGGATCTCGCCGGTGATCGGGATAGTTGCCCGCTGCCGCTCCGAGCGCGGATCCGGCTCTGGATTCGACGCCACCAGCACCTTCGTGTAGGGATGCCATGGCCTGAAATAGACGTCGTCGGCACTG
>Ga0209403_10004781_pt1 | contig 14517 bp, 14 predicted proteins | sample ArcticOcean_MG_C_8_FD_187440 | JGI IMG/M metagenome (GOLD analysis project Ga0209403, IMG submission 187440) | Marine microbial communities from western Arctic Ocean - ArcticOcean_MG_CB11_86 (SPAdes) (version 2) | ecosystem: Environmental > Aquatic > Marine > Oceanic | place: Arctic Ocean... | reverse complement strand
TGGCTGAACGGTACTTTCGGTCCGCACCGCCGACCCTACTTCGGCGCACACGTCAAAAATCCACGCACCGCCGTCAGGTACGCATCCCCTTCATCCGAGGGCACCATGTGGCTGCTGTTCGCGAAGATCTTCAGGTGGGCGCGGGGGATTTTTTCGGCGATGAGTTCGGAATGGTGCGGGGGGCAGATCCAGTCTTGCGCACCGGCCAGCACGAGGGTGGGGCAGGGGATGGTGTGGAGTTGGTCGATGTAGTCGTACGTGCGCAGGAAGTCGCCGAAGCCCAGGTTGAGTTGCTCGAAGTTGCGGATGGAGAGTGACCAGTTTTCCTCGAATTTCGCTGCGTCGAACGTCGTCGAATACGATGGCCCCATGTGTTTGTAGTAATCGTAAAGCTGCTCCTGCGACTCGAAGGTGCCGTTCCACAGCCATTCACACACTCGCTGTTGGTCGGGCGTGCCTTGCTCGGCGATGAATTTTTTCGCGTCGTCGAGAAAGCGGTAACTGGGGGCCGTCACACTGAGGATCAAATTCGATAACCGCTCGGGATAGCGAATTGCATACCCCTGAGCGACCATGCCACCATACGATGAGCCGAGCAGGCAGATGCGATCGAGGCCCAAGTGTTCGCGGAGTGCGTCGACGTCGTCGATGTTGTTTTCCAGCGTGTTGGATGCCGGATCGGCTTTGGAACTGCGTCCGGATCCGCGATGATCGATGAACACCAACTGGACCACATCCCGCAACGCACCGATTTGCGTTTTGAAACTGGCATGGTCTCCGCCCGGCCCACCATGCAACAGGAAGACAACAGGCCGCTCGACCATCACGCCCCCTCGCGGCTCGAAGCCGACGCCGTCGACGTCAAAGAAAATCTCGGTATCCCGAATCCTGGCACGCATGGTTGGTCCTTTTCAATCTGAGACTGACCGACCGATTCTGCGCTCCTGGTCGGATCGTGGCAAGGAACACCACTAAGACTCGAAGACACGAAGAAAGTAAGAGGAATCTAGGGCAGATCGGGATTGGCCGCAAAAAGGCGCAAGAAACACAAAAGTTATTTTCATGTGTTGTGGAAGACGAGCTCGTTCGTCATCAGGTAGAAATCTCTTTCTGCGCCTTTTGTGACTTTTTCCGGCAAGAAGAAGATCCCGGAGAAAACCTTGCCTTTCTCATGACGACTGCTTGGTGCCTTGGTGGTTCGCCAGAGTTCCACACTTGTCCCTTCACGATTAGGTCGCGATGATGCCGGTTTTCCTTCAACGATGACTGCCATGACCCCTGAAAAGACCGAAGGCCTCATCATTCGGCTGGCCAATTTCAGTGAGACGAGTCAGGTGGTCACGTTTTTCACGCGTGAACATGGCAAGGTGGCGGCGTTGGCGAAGGGGGGCAAGCGACTGAAAAGCTCCTTCGAGGCTGCTCTTGACCTGTTGACCGCTTGTCGCATAGTTTTCCTGCGCAAATCATCTGCCAGCCTCGACATCCTTACCGAAGCACAACTCGTTTTCCGCTTTCAGCCCCGAAAAAAAAGTCTCGGAAGCCTGTATGGCGGGTACTATGTGGCCGAGCTGCTGGATGGTTTGACCGAACCTTACGACCCACACCCAACATTATATGACGAAGCGTTGACAACTCTGTCACGCCTTGCCGAGGAAAACGACCCGAAACCGATCATCGCGCGATTTGAACTGCTGATGTTGCGCGAAATCGGCCACTTACCAGAGTTCGATCGCTGTGTTATTTGTGACCAAGTCCCCCAAGCAGGCAACGACTACTCGCATTGGATTTCACAAGGAGGAGTCATCTGCCAGAACTGTGCCAAACCCGAATACCGACAACAACGAATTCAAGCGGGAACACTCGCGGTGTTAGACAAGCTCGCGAATGAATCAACGGAAGTTGCCACCCGCCTGGTACCCTCGCCACAACAAGTCAAAGAGATTCACAAAATCGCATTAGGTTCCCTTTCGCAACTGCTCGGTCGTCGGCCGAAAATGCTGCGATACCTGCCTTTCTGAATTCACACATTCTCGGCCGTTCGGCCACTCAGCTGCTCCCCACAATTCTTCCCATCACAGACTCACGCGAGCAATCAAGGATGATGACCGCGTCTCGAATGAAAAACACGACCGGCGCGCAAGGGCGTGTCGCAATTGGTGTTCTCGCATTGGCCGCTTGCGCATTGAGCGGATGCCGGACACCGTTGGATTTGTCGGGCTTAACGCGAAGCGACGACGCCGAACGTCTGGCGTCCACCGCAGACGTCACCGGTCCGCTCGAGCGATTGCTTAGCCGCAAGCGGGGTGAGAAGGAATCCAACTCGCTGGCTCAGGCGGAAGGCTTGCAGGATTACCGCAAGGCCGAAAAGTTATACGACGCCGGGCAGCATAAGGACGCCGAGAAGGCGTTCAAGAAAATCGCAAAAAAGTACAAGGACAGTCCGGTTGCTGAAGACGCCCTCTTCATGAGGGCCGAATCGCAATTCGCACTGAAACGCTATTCCTGGGCACAAGACGGCTACGACGAACTCATCAAAGAATTCCCCACCACACGCCACATGGATCGTGTGACCAATCGCTTATTCACGATTGGTCGTAGCTGGTTGGACTTCCCGGAAATTGCGACATCCAGCGAGATTCAACAGGTCGACTTTGAAAACCTCGGCTCGACCCCGCCTCCGGAACCGACCAAAGAAACAAGCTTCGACCCCACCAAGTCGATCCCGGTTTTGCCGAACTTCCACAATCGATCACGGCCGGTTTTCGACACCAAAGGTCGCGCGTTGCAGGCGTTGAAATCGATCTGGATGAACGATCCCACCGGCCCGCTGGCCGATGATGCTCTCATGCTGACCGCCAGCCATTATCTGCGTAGCGGGAACAATGTCGAAGCCGATCGCTATTACACGATGGTCCGCGAGGAATACCCGAAAAGCCCGCATTTTGAAAATGCCTACAAGTTAGGGGCGCATGTGAAACTGATGTCATATCAAGGCGCGTCGTACGATGGCAAATCGCTGGAAGATGCCAAATCGCTGAAGGCGACTTCGCTGCGAATGTTTGGAAACATGGACGACCGCCAGCGTCTCGAAACGGAAATTGCGAAAATTGGTGTGGCCGAGGCGGATCGCGATTGGAAAATGGTCGAGTATTGGCAGGGCAAGAACAAGCCGAAAGCGGCCGCGGTTTATTGTCGTGAAATCATCCGCCAATTCCCACGCACTCCACATGCCACCCGCGCACGCAAACTGTTGGCAGAGATTGAGCCGGGCAACGTCGCGATGTCCGCACGCCGGCCGTCACCTTCCTCTGCGACCGAGCGACGGCGTATTCCACGCGAGTTGATCGAAGATTCGGCGAAGCCGTCTCCCGCGAAGAGGCTCAAAGATTGGATGCCCAATCTCCGACCGACTCCGAAACGCGAAGATGAACCGTCAACTCTTGACCCCATTCCGCAGCCGAACAACTTGCAACAAGCATCGACTCCGCGAAGTTCTCGCCCGTCACGGTTCTCGGTTGGCTCACCTTTGAAAGCCATCAAGGGCTGGTGGCCAAAACTGAAGCCGGTTCCCAACAGCGATGCGAAAAGCCAACCAGCCAAACCCGCAACGACTCTCGACGTCACCGGACGGGTTAAGCTGTAGCCTCGGAAAGCATGTAATGCGACGGCTGTTATTGATTCTGCCTCTTTGCCTGGTCGCGGGTTGCGGCTACACAATTGGTGGGAACTATCGCACGGAGCTGCGCACCGTTGAAGTGCCGATTTTTCAATCGGAATCTGACCGGCGAGGTGTGGAGTTTCAGCTGACCGAGGCGGTACAAAAACAGGTCAAGCTACGGACACCCTTCCGACTGGCGAAGGCCCCCTATGCCGACACCCGCCTGACCGGCCGGATTGTGAGCGTCGACAAACGATTGATCGGGCTGTCCGGTACCGACGAAGGCCGCGAGCTGCAATACTCGGTTGCCGTTCAGGTGACTTGGGAAGACCTGAATACCGGGCGAATTCTTGCCCAAGAGAATGTGCCGATTGAGCCGGACATGATCCACCTGGTTTCCGATGCCGAGTTCGCACCGGAAGTCGGCCAGTCGATGGCCACCGGCGAACAACAGGCTCTGGACCGCCTTGCACGACGCATCGTCGAGCTGATGGAAGTCCCCTGGTGAGTTTCCGCCAGCCTGCGGTGTGAACTCAACGCGACTCGACCGCCGTCACCGCACGCATCGCGGCCACCGCCACGCGGGTGTCCTGGTCTTCCACCACTTCCAGTAACGTGTCAAGACATTCCGCCGTGCCGACACGGTGGAGTACTTGGCAAACTGCCAGCCGGACCTCGGCACTTTCGCTTTCGATTTGCACCAGCATTTCTTCTTCGACGGCCGGACCGATTTCGATCAGCGCCTTGATGACATGCGAGCGGTCGAACGCATTGCCGAGTCGATCGGCCAACGGCCTGATGGCCTGCTTGGGCTTCAGGAACCCGAGTAAATCGATCACGGTTTTTCGTTGTGCGGGTATTTCAATCGCAAGCTGCTTCACCAACGCGGGCACCGTGGAATCGTTCGCCCACACGCGTAACCCGAGTACCACATTGCGGCGGATGAAATTGTTCTCCGAGGCCAGTAAGGGCACGAGTAACTCGTTGACTTCGCCTCGGCGTAACTCGTCGACTTCCAACTTCGCGATCACGGCCGTTCCTTCACGAATTCGTTCTTCATCTTCCGACTGAATATCGGCCAAGGCTCCGATGAACGGATCGACATCGGGTTTCTGCTCTTCCACAACCACCTTCGGTTTATGGATCGGCTGCGGGTCGCTCTCCACGGTCTCCCGAGCCTTCTTGACGGCTTTCGGAGGCTTCTCTGAGACCAAATTGCCACATCCCCCGGCGGTCATCACCAAGAGAGCAAGGCACACAGCCCCCGTTCGGTCGCGACAAATCCGGTTGCCTGAGAGAGTGATACGCATTCGACGATTCCCGTTCTGAAGACAGTCCGTGGTAACGACCGCCTATTGTGACACATGCTCGATCACCACACCAGACGGCGGAACCGATGAGGCTTGTTCCGAACCTGACTGATCTTTCCACATCCTGCCGTTCCTGATAGCTTTCCGCCCCTCTCTCCTCGTAATTCAACGCACATTTCCGTATCTCGCACAAGCGAACCGGCCAGCTTGGCTGGGGGCGTTTGTTGCGTCGTCGCGACCACACCGCACTCCCTTCACGAGCCTTTGAACGGGTCGACCATGTCCGGCAGCGGCTGGCTTAAAATCTTGTCGGTCGTCTGGTGCCTGCTGGCATCGGCCGGATGCCAGATGCTTGGCGCAAATGCCTGGCCCGAGCCAACGCTCGATGTGCTGGCCGACAAACTGGCAGCCGACGGCTGGCAAGTGAACCGCGACAACTCTGTGCTAGACCTTGTCGACGCAGCAGGTCGGCAACACTCGACTGACCATGCTGAATCCCGTTGGACATATCACATCCGCCCCCAACCCGAGACGAAGGTCGATCAGAAAACCAAGCCCTCAAGAGACAGCAAGTCGAAGCCAAAACCCGAACCTTGGACTAAGCTATCGCCGCCCAACGAGAAACAAAAGCTCGCAACGGATTCTCGCGATTCAAAAGATGCCAAACCGGATGACACCCAACCCAATCCGGTGGGACCGTCTCTGCCAGAATCGTCGTCTGCGGAATCATCGCCCCGAGAATCCGCACCGACAGAGGCCTTCTGGAGTGGAATGGAAGACCTGACCGTTACCGAGTTCCTCGATGCGCTCGATGACCGCATGCGAACTGATTCATCGAATCGCGAGCATGTCACGGCGGTCAGCCAATTGGCTTTGCAAGAGTTGGCAACCCGCAACGACTTGGTAGGCTGGAACGCGGCCATTCATCTCGCACGACGTTTCCCAGAGGCCGCCGCCGACATCGCGCCAACGCTTAAATGGATCGCCCTGGAACAGCCGGCCTTTGAGGCAGTCAGTGGCCAGTTCGTTGACGACGGACAAGTTAAGCCACAATCACAACCGTTCGCTTTTCGCCCCCGGGAGAAGTTTGCAGCCGCACGTCGGTGGCTCGATGAGAAGAGAGGGAAACAGTCACCAACAACTCCACTCGCCACGACGAAGCCGTCTCACGTCTCTGCTGCCATGCAGACGGCCGCCATCGAAGCCTGGTGTCTCACGTTGTCGAAAACCGATCCCGACATTCGTATCGCCTTAACACCGGCCGGACGAGTACTTCAGGAAACGTATCTGCCGACGCATGTGCGCGGTGAGTTGTTTCGCAGTCTCGCCTGGTGGTTGCCGCCGGACGAAATCCCGTACTTGGCCCGCGCGCTGGAAGATCGGGACGACAAACCGCAAGCTCCACGCGAAGTGCGTCGCGCCGCAATCGATGCATGCCTGATACACACCGTTTCCCGCCGAGTTCGCCCATCAAGTTTGCCCGAGTCCACCGTTCCCGACTCTCAGCAAGCGTTCGATCCATCCTTGTGGCCGACAACGGTTGAGAATTGCCGTTGGGATGCCGACGCGCATGTGCGGAAATCGTTCGCCCGCTGGATCGGCTTGTCACGCCATCAGCGAGGGTTCCCCTTATTGACCCTGCAACTGACCGACACCGATCCGCGTGTCCGGGAAAACGCCATGATCAGCCTGGGGTATCTCGGGACGGCTGAAGCCCGTGTTAAATTGCAACAGCAAGCCGCAATGCCGCAGGAGAGAGTTCGCGCCTTTGCGATTCGCGGACTGTCACATTTCGGACCGGAAGCGGTCGTGCCTTTTCTCAGCGACACATCGTATGTAGTCCGCGAGGCGGTGGTCGAGGAATTGGCGAAACACCCGTCCTCCGCAACAGCCTTGCGGATGCGAACCCTGCTCACAGACAAATCGCTCCCCGTGCAACTTACGGTGGTTTCGGCAGTCTCCGAGTGGCCGAATTCTCTGGCCATTCCACTTCTGTTGCACGGCATGCGTGAGAGTTCACGTGCCACCCGGAAAAAATGCTTCGACCGCATCCGCAAACGCACCCCGTTGACGACCGGCTATCGCTTTGACGCATCACGTAGCGAACGGAACATGATGATCGGTCGGCTTATCGCCGACGCGAACTTGTCGACATCCTTTATCGACGGATTAAGAGAAACGGGGCTTCGCAGAGAACTGTCGAATAAGAATTCACTGCACTCGCGGGAAATTGAAGAGCAACTTCGACAACTGTCCGTTGCACCGAAGAACTCACCGCTCGCCACACAATTACTCGAACAATTATGCCACTCTGACCGTAGCGACGCCTACATCATCGAACGGTTTCTCGAAAAACATCTTACAGGACAATTTCGCGAAACCGTTCTGCGCGAGGTGCTACCGGAATTGAGCGAGGCGCATCGGTCACTGAAGATGCTTGTCGACTCCGACGTCCGCATTCGGCGACGTGCGGCGGCCAGCTTGGCAAGAGAAAGTGAAAAGTTGTCGTTGAGTTCCACGACGTTGCGCGAGTTGAGAACAATTCTGGTTCACGAGCAGGATCGGCTTGTTTGGCAATATGTGATGAAAGCCGCCAAACGAGACGCCACCGAGGAAGGTGCGCAACTCGCCCTGCTGGCCATCAACAGCACCTGGCCCGACATCCGGCGACTGGGCTGCGAATACATCTTGCTCCACCCCCGGCAAGAGTATGCACTCTGGCTGATTCCCTTATTCTACGATGACCACCTCGACGTCCAATATGTGGCCGTCGAAGCCGCCGGGAAATGCAGAAACCCCGGCGTACTCAGAAAGCCTCCGCAATCGGGTGACCTGCTGACACCGGGTGGATTGAGATCACTCTTGGCGTCGTCCGATCGAGAACTGCGTTTTCGGACAGCCGTTGCACTCACACTCTTGGGCGATGTCGCGGGAGAAGAGGAATTGTTGCGAATGAGTTACGAACCGAACGCCAAGATACGGACTCAAGCCGTTCAGGCGATGGCAGAGACGGGTCGCACGCGGTTTCGGGATCATCTTATCCGGACTGCTTGGACCGAAAAGAACGACCTCGTTCGACGAGCAATTTTTAAAAGTTTGGAAACACTCACGCCACGCGACGAACGGCCAGTGGGTTTGGATCAAGCCAAAAACGACTACGGTCGAGCTGAGCAGTGGATCGCCTGGCGGAAGAAACGACAGGCATTCACAAGACAGAATACCACAAGACAATCCACCAACCAGCAGCCAGAGCCGCCACGTTAATCTCGAATTCGCTATACTCCACCGCCCCCAGCCTATCAGTCAGACGTATCTGCAAGAACTCGGAGATCTGTCGATGTCGAACTCCAACGAGGACTTTCAGCTCGAGTGGCACGGCAACGCCGTCGTCGTCATTCCGGCCGCGAATGTGGAATCGATGCGCTGGGATCTGATCGAACAATCTGCCGATGTCGTCATGGCACCCCTGAGCGACCAAGAGGTGCCGATGATCGTTTTCGACTTAAACGATGTCAACTACTTCGGCTCGGTCTTCCTGGCATTGCTGTTGCGGTGTCACAAATTCGCCAAAAGCCGAGGCGGTGAGTTGGTCCTCTGTGGTGCCAGCAAGATGGCGCAAGAGCTGTTGCGCGTCACTTCGTTGGATACGCTGTGGGCAATCTACGATACGCGTGAGGAAGCCCTCGACGCGGTCTCCACGTAGAAACGCCCCTCACATCGCCCGGTCTTCATCACACATCCTGGCACCGAACGGTTACGGAAAACCGTCATGGCACGTAAACAACCGCGTAAACCATCACGGACACGCCCCGACGTTTCTGAATCAGACGTCATGCCGACCGAGCATGAGGCTGGCATCTGGAATCAGTCGGACCTCATCGACGAAATCAAGCAGACCGCCGATGGGCTCGCGCGAGACCATGCCACACGCGGCGACCTGAAGATTCTCAGTCGTGCGCTCCGCGAACTCCGTTACGCCTTCAAGGTTTTTACGCCGTATCGCAATCGCCGCAAAGTGACCGTTTTCGGGTCGGCTCGCACCCCTCCGGAGCATCCAGCCTACGTGCAATCGGTCGAGTTCGGTCGCCGGATGGCCGAGCGCGAGTGGATGGTTCTCACAGGGGCCGGCGGCGGAATCATGGAAGGGGCGCATGTCGGAGCGGGCAGAGACATGTCGATGGGCGTCAACATCATGCTGCCTTTCGAGCAGGAAGCCAACTACGTTATCTCCAACGACGAAAAGCTGGTTCACCTCAAGTACTTCTTCACGCGCAAATTGCTATTCGTGAAGGAAGTACACGCAGTCGCTTTGTTCCCCGGCGGATTCGGCACGCAAGACGAGGGATTTGAAACACTCACGCTCGTGCAAACCGGAAAACGCGACCTGATGCCGATCGTCTACATCGACGAACCGGGCGGCACGTATTGGTCAGAATGGGCCGAATTCATCGAGAACCGACTGCTGGCCGATGAGTTGATATCCCCGGAAGATCTCTCATTGTTCCGCGTCACCGACAATATCGAAGGGGCCGTCGAAGAGATCATCCGCTTCTATTGCGTTTACAACAGCATGCGTTATGTACGCGGCAAACTTGTGTTGCGACTGCACCGCGAACCCGACAATGCGTTTGTCGAGCGTTTGAACGATGAATTTAATGGCATGCTGGAATCGGGCCGCATCGAAAAAGTCGATGCGCATCCCTATGAAGCCGACGACGAACATCTGGCCGACCTCTCCCGACTGGGGTTCGTCTTCGACCGGAAACAAATCGGCCGTTTGCGACAGATGGTTGATTTAATCAACCAGGAATTGGACGACGACGCCGACTGACAACTCCCGCGACCCAATTCGGTCAGCGCCCCAGCTCGGCACCCGCTCAATTGGCACCGGGTAGAATCATGTCGGCATGCCAGTAGCGATTGAGTTTCTGCACGACATCGAGAAACTCGCCGAAATTCACCGGTTTGGTGAGATGGCTTTCCACTTGCAGCCGTTCGCTGCTGATCGCGTCATCCACCGAGGTTGAAGCAGTCAGGACGACGATCGGGATCGACGCCAGATCCGTATCATCCCTGATTTCCCGCAACACTTGGCGACCGTCTTTTTTTGGCAAGCCGAGGTCGAGCAGAATGAGGTCCGGCCGCGGCGCGCGTGCGAATCGCTCTTGCCGAGTCAGAAAGGCGATCGCCGACTCGCCATCGGTCAACCACGTGAGACGGTGCTGGAAACTGCCTTTCTTCAATGCGCCGATCGTCAGCCGAGCCGAGGTGAGACTGTCCTCGACAAGCAGAATCTCCATGGGGCGTCCAATGGTCTCACCGTTCATGTCCGGCCCTCCCCTCAACAGCCAGTCAACATTCGGTAGGGCAACGCTCGCAACCAACTGGCCACGCCGATTCTACACCGATCACCACGCTTTCGTCGACAACCGTTTCGTGCCTGGGAGGCCCAATTACCACAAACTCACACGCCCACCACCACTTCCAGCGTGAAACACCCGATGGGCAAGAGTTGGAATAGACTTGACAGCACATTCTAGACATCCGATGATCCTTGGGTTAGTACGTATGCAAGGTCGACTGGAACGAACCATAAACCCTTACGGTACCGTACGAACGCCTCGTTCTGGTAGTTCATTCGACTCACAGTATTGGGATGCGAAGATGTCAACGGGCGGCCAGAGACGATTAGATATCGAAGAAATCGGCGACGTAACGATCGCCAAGTTCATTGATAAGAAGATCCTCGACGAAACCAACATTCAAATCATCGGCAATCAGCTCTTCGGGCTGATCGACGAAGACAGTCGGACGAAAATCATCTTAGATTTTTCGGGTGTTGAATACCTGTCCAGTGCAGCGCTTGGCAAGTTGATCACCATGGACAAGAAAGCGAAAGCCGCCAAGGCCAAGCTTCGCTTGTGCAGCATTCGCCCGGAAATTTACGAGGTCTTCGCGATTACGAAGCTAAACAAGCTTTTCAGTATTCACGACGATCAGGAAAAGGCGCTGGAAGAACTCTAGCAGATCGCCCGTGCGACTTTCACATTTCCCCTGCTGTAAGGCGCACGTCGAATAGTCGTTGACCAATGACAACCAAGAATTTCGGGAACAAACGGTAGCTCCGTTGTTCCCCCGACTCTTACGTGAGCCAATGGCGCAGGTCGAGGAATTCACCGTCAAGATCCCCAGCGAAACCTCTGCCGGGCAAGCCGTGCAAGAGCGTATTATCCAAGCGCTCGAAGCTCACGAGTTTTCGCCCCACGATGTATTCGGCGTTCGCTTGGCGCTTGAGGAAGCCTTGGTCAACGCGATCAAGCACGGCAACAGCCTGGATCCGAACAAGTCGGTTCACATCGAATGTACAATTAGCTCGGACAAGGTTCGCATTGAAATCGAAGACGAGGGCGAAGGCTTCCAGCCAGGCGACGTCCCCGACCCCACTGCCGATGAGAACCTGGAGCGCCCTTGTGGGCGAGGAATCATGCTGATGCGGTCCTTCATGAGCCTCATCGAGTTCAACGAAACCGGAAATCGTGTGACCCTGGAGAAAATTCGAGAAACCGTCTCAACCGATTGAACCCCGCCACTCCACCAACCTCCTTGGTCCCACCCGTCAATTTCCAACCAAATGACTTGCACGTATTCGCCAGATAGTCTATCTGTTTCTTGCTGGTGAGACTGCACAACACACACGTTTGTCTCTCACGATCCCCGATAGCTCAATTGGTAGAGCGAGCGGCTGTTAACCGCTAGGTCGTAGGTTCGAGTCCTACTCGGGGAGCTTTCTTAAGTTGAAGCTGAGTCGCAACTTGCGACTACCTGCCCGACGCGAAATCCGGTAAGGAATTCGCGGACTACGCACTTCACTACGCAATTCCGTCACGGAACGGCAGTGGGGCACACGGCAGAGCGGCACGAAACCCGAATCGCCACCACGATTCACGGGAGACAGCCGCGATGCCCAGCAAACGCAAGCCGAAGCTCTGCCACCATAAGCCCACTGGCCAATGGTACGTCCGTCTCAACGGCAAGATTCATTATCTTGGCACGGATGAAATCGAAGCTGAAGAACGTCGCCGGGAGGTTGTTGCCGAATGGTTCGCCCGGCAAGGCGACGTGACCGGCTACACGCTTTCCGTTGATGAGTTGGCGTTGTTGTTCCTTCAACACGCCGACCGCTACTACGTCAAAGACGGCCTGCCCACCAGCGAAGCAAACAATATCCGCATCGCGTTGCGTCCATTGATTCGGCTTCATGGCCGATGCCGGGCACGGGACTTTTCGCCGCGAAAGCTGAAAGACGTGCGGGACGCGATGATCGACGTTGGTTGCGTCCGCACGTCGATCAACCGGCAGATCGGCCGCATCCGGCGAATGTTCAGGTGGGCGGTCGAAAATGAATACGTCCCAGTTGAAATCTATTCAACACTCGCCACCGTCGCCGGCCTGAGAGCCGGCCGCTCCGACGCTGTGGAATCCGAGCCGGTGAAGCCCGTTCCAAGAGCGTTCGTTGACGCCATCGAACCGCACGTCTCTCGGCAGATTTGGGAGCTGATTCAGGTTCAACACTTCACCGGGATGCGACCAGGTGAAGTGGCGATCATGCGGGGGTGTGACTTGAACACGACTGGCGACGTGTGGGAATACGTTCCGAAGTCCCACAAGACCGAACATCACGGCAAGGACCGCATGGTTTTCATCGGCCCGAAAGCTCAAGCCGTGTTGCGGGCGTTTCTGAATACCGACCTTCAGGCGTTTCTGTTTTCCCCAGCGGACGCTCGGCGGGAAATCGATGAACAGCGAAAGGCGAACCGCAAGTCGCCGATGACGCCATCGCAAGGGGCACGCAAGCGGAAGGCGAAGCCGAAGAAACAACCTGGAGAACGCTACACGACGGCGAGCTACGGCTCCGCCATCCGCAAAGCGTGTAAGCTGGCCGGTGTTCCGAATTGGTCGCCGAATCAACTCCGTCACAGTGCTGGAACGAAGCTAAGGCGAGAATTCGGAATCGAAGCCAGTCAAACGGTGCTCGGACATGCATCGATAAGCACGACCGAAATTTACGCGGAGAAGAACGACGACTTGGCCCGTCGCATCATGGCGAAAATCGGATAACCTGACACAACGCGGCTAGGTTGATCACCGAACGCCGGTTTCCCGACCGGCCCGCCGCGTTTCCTTTTCTTCGGGGATTCGGACGGGAGCGAATGGATGAAAGGTCTGAAAGAAGCCCACTCCTGGCTTGTGTGCGAAATCGAACGAGAGCGAAGAAAGAAACACCCGCCCAGCACGGCGGCAATCGCGATCGCTGCTTTTGGCAGAATACTGCATGGGGGCGACGTTCGCGTCGAAGAACAACCGTTCCGCGAACACCTGACATCCGTCGGAACTGACGCTTCTGAAGTCGTCCGAGAATGTTTTCAACGTGGGTGGATTGTGCCAGTTGCTGGCGAACAGCGACGCATCACGATCATCGAGACGCGACTGTCGGAAGACGCTGCCGAGTTCGCGTCGGCTTCACAATATGTGACGCTCGATTCTGTTGCAGTTTTCATAGGACGAAACAAGGACACTCTCCGACGGTGGATGAAGGATGATTCATCCGCCCCGTCTCCAGCCGTCGAAGGTGGGGGTGGGAAAGCCCATGAATATCGATGGGTTGATCTTCGCCCTTGGCTGGCGGAGAAAGTCGGTCGAATCTTGCCGGAGCGGTTTCCCGATTTGACGCCCGACGCTAACGGACACTAACGGACAACCACGGGTATCCGTGGGTGCGAACAATAATCTCCCATCAGTCGTTTTCAAGTGACTCGATTGACAGGAGATTCCTTTATGGCTGACGAGAAGCTGCAACGATTGCTGCCTTTACTGGCCCAGATGCTAGGTCACAGGCCGTCACCCGCGACAGTCTGGCGATGGAAAAACCACGGTGTGAAGGCCGGCGACCGCCGCGTGAAGTTGCGAGCGGTGAAGATCGGCGGGAAGCTCTATTCGACGCCTGGCGACGTCCAGCAATTCATCGACGAGCAGAACCCGTCGGTTGATTCTGGCTCCGATGCCGACACTCCCGACGAGCGACCCACGGAGACGACTGATCGTCTCGGAACGGCCGGCCTTTTGTAGCCCGTCGAAGCCAGCCCGTCACGTGTGGGAGAAAATGTACGCGTTCCACAACGTTGTGGAATCAAACCTTGAAACCGGAAGGAATTTGAATGTCTGACGTCGCGGAAAAGCCAACTGAAGACGCGTTGCCCAATGTCCCGGACCCGTTTGATCCGGAGTCGTTGAAGAGGTCCCAGAACTTCAGCGAAAGTCTCGGTGTCACAAGGACGCTCAACACTGTCCCAGTCAAGAAACCGTCGAAAGAGTGGTTCATCCAAGTCCACCCGGCCGACGAGTACCGGTTGACGACCGGCGTGATCGATCTGAAAGAGGACCGGGAGATTTACTTGATCTCGCCGGAACTGTGGTCGGAACTGGCAATGGAAACCACGTTCTCGCCTCGGATGTTTGTGACGGCCATCAACCGCCAAGGCGTGTTGTTCC
>Ga0209403_10004778_pt1 | contig 14521 bp, 7 predicted proteins | sample ArcticOcean_MG_C_8_FD_187440 | JGI IMG/M metagenome (GOLD analysis project Ga0209403, IMG submission 187440) | Marine microbial communities from western Arctic Ocean - ArcticOcean_MG_CB11_86 (SPAdes) (version 2) | ecosystem: Environmental > Aquatic > Marine > Oceanic | place: Arctic Ocean... | reverse complement strand
TCCCGTGTTACTGGAGCCGATCGTCACGATGGAAATCACCGTGCCGGCGGACAAGCTGGGCGACATCAGCAGTGACTTGAATACGCGTCGCGGACGCATGGAAGGCATGGACGGTGCCCCCGGTGGATTTCAAATCCTGCACGCCAAGGCACCGTTAGCCGAAGTGATGACCTACGCCCGTTCGCTTTCCAGCATGACCGGCGGACAAGGTTCCTTCGCGATGGAAATGAGCCATTACGAAGTCGTTCCGCCGAACGAACAGGCAAAGATCGTCGCTGCAGCCGCGAAAGGCGGAGAGGAAGAAGAAGAGCACTAGATGCGTAGGCATTGCACATACAAGCCCGAAGCGCAAGCGAGTGGGTGAGCGGTCCGAGGCACACTCGCTTGCGCTTCGGGCTTGTAATTACTCCAACAGCTGGCCTGCGCGGTGAATTATTCTTCGCCAAGCTTCTTGCGTTTGGAAAGCGGTGTGTCCCACGATTTCAGTTGACGTTGCATGTCGCTTAAGGCGACCTCGATCGGTGCGAGATCAATCGAAACGTCGGCGAACTCACCGGGCGGAAACGCCGGGACGTCAACTCGATCAACGGCTTTTTCCAACTGCCTCAGCCACGGGGGAACATCAATTCCCGCACCCGCCGTTTCGACCAAATACCCGTCGATCTCTTTCTGCAACGCGGCGAACGATTCTCCCGATGGCTCATCACCTGACGCCCCGCCCTGCTTCGACTCGGCAGAGGCCGAGGGAACAAGGGCCAACAGGCGATCGAGCGCCAGCGGCTTAACAAGCCGCTCGTGAACATGATCTGCCAGCGAAGGGAGTCGCATACCGTAACGCTGTTCGAGTGCATCCAGTCGCGACACGAATTCATCGGCCATTTCAGATGTCTCGTTTCGCAATTGGCCTTCCCAAATGCGCGCCGTCGCATGTCGCCCCGAACGCGCCAACACGGCATGCGCAATGGCGACCGGAGTGAGATTCCAGACTTCCCGATCGTACTCGACTTCCAACCGCAGAAAGTCAAGCAGGCAATGAAACATTTCACCGTAGTCGGATTGCGTTGTGGTCGTGTTGTATTCCAGGAATCGCTCGAACTTATCGACAATCGCCTGGTAAATCGCTTCCAGGAACTCGACGGCGTCTTCCATCGAAATCGTCCCATCACCCAGATCATCCAGTAGTTGGAATTCCTGCAACGGGTCGCGGTCTGCGATGAGATGATTCAGATAAGGCTCGACGCCCATGTGCAAAATCGATCGCACATGCCCCAGCGTTAAATGGCTGGCGTGAAATAAATCCGTTCCGTAACGACCGATGAATTCCACGATCTCCTTCCAGAAATCGTCATCCAGCATCGGCTCGACACTGGAAAGCCGCATGGTCTCCGCATGATTCAACCAGAGAGTTTGATACGAATCGACAATCCTGCCCAGTATCTCGATCAGGTCTTCGTCGCAAAACGAACCGGAACGCCATTGCGTCGACGCAGAAATGACCGATTCCAATGTCCGTTCAAGTGCCCGACGAAACAAGCGATCGAATTCGGTCACCGCCGGCCCGCCCGGATGCGTCCCGCGTTCCAAATCATGCGCGGTTCGCACAACATGCCATGTTTCTCGCAGCACACCCAGCTTGGGCAACTCGGAGACAAGAAACCGCAACACAGCCTGCAACGATCTCGCCTCGAACACCGGCACCGGTTTTCCGCCTTGCTCGAAGGGAACGTACAACAACGGTTTGCCCGATAATCTCTCCAGGTAACTCGGCAGCAGGCGGCGGGTTTCCGGCACGTCGCGACGGAAAATCGCACGGTGCAATTCCACCGTCGCTTGCTCATCTTCAGAACGCTCAACACCATCGGCATAGGCGGGCAGGCAACAGACCAGAAAACGCTCGGCTTCCAAGCAGCCAACCTGGGTCTTCATGGTGATATGTTGTAAGTAGAACCGCGTCTGCACCTGCATATCGTGTTCGATGTTTGAATCGACATCTCCGCCCGGCGTGGCAATGGTCGCGTTCGTGAGTGAATGCAACAAGCGGTTCAGTTCAACGCGCAGCTCACTGGTTCGCTTGCACCAGGAGAGAATGACATCGGGCCGATCGGCGGCGTCCTTCGTCAAATCGGTTCGCGCAGCCGAGGCAAACAAGGCGGCTGTTGACTGCCAAAGGCGCGTCAACGTATCGAGAAACTTCAAACGAGGTTCGATACGACGGCTGATTTGCTCGAACGGAGTATCCCCCCCCACCGAGCCGCTATCGAGCGTGTCACCAATGTTTCCGTCGGAGGCCGTATCGCGAAAACTCACTCCGTCATACGCCGCACCGTACAGTTCGGTTTCCTCGGCGAAGGCATCTCCCCCGTCGTCGTCGAACTCGTCGTCGTCGAATCCGTCTTCCAACGCACGCTCTGGAGACTGTCCCCCTGCGGCCGGAAACTCTTCCAGGTGAGGAACATCCCAGTATTCGCCCGCGTTGGCTTCCACAAAGTCGAACAAACGGCGGACAGACTTCCAAGTCTCGCCACCAGCGGGTTCTGATTGCTGACGGAGAACGAGTTGCAACCAACGTGGCAGCAACACATGCATCGATTCCGTGCCGCTTTCAAGCCCGACTTCGTCTGCCCGGCTCAACCACTGCATCATCAGCCCCATCGCGGCCACGGTATCGCCTCGTTGCAGCAACGCATCGACAACACGCGCGTAAGCGTTGGCCGACTGGAAGCGGTCGACATGGCGTCTCCAGAAGGAAATGTCGCCAGCCGCCTCCCCCGCCGCGCTCCATTCCGCCAACGCATCCGCCACGTGCTGAGCCGACTCATAGCTTTCCCGCCCGCGAACATCGGGCAAGTCTTGCACGACAGTCGTCGCGTAGCGATCCCAGTCATCAGCCATTCGCTCGAAACGCGCCGCCAGCTTCGATCGTAGCGACGCGTCTCCCAAGGCGGCCGCTTCAGCGAGCGCGTGAGATTGCACGCCGAACACCTCGACCATGATCGTGATTAACGCATCGACACGATGATCGGGAATGGCGTCTTCCCGAGCCGAGAAGAGCGGGAATTGCCCTTGAAACGCCAGGATATTCCACGGATCAACCACCCCTCCACACTCGATTCCACGGTGCAACTCATCCTCAATCTCGGCGATCAGCGGTTCAGCAAGTGTTGCCTTGCCGTGATCAAGACAATGACGCACCGCGGTGATCCGCCATTGAATTTCCGTTTCAAATCGCGCAGAGACCGACGGAATCACGGCGGCTTGCGCACGGGCAGCCGTCCCGTAACCCAGCCGCCCGTAAAGTCTCGCCAAGTGCCGATACTGCACTTGCCGGGCACCGTAAGTGGCCAGCGTCATGTTTAAATGCCGCCGCACATGCCCGAAGGGTTGCTGCGTCCGCTGGGTCTCGGCCATCAATCGCTCGGCTCTCGCTCCGGTGGCCTCTTGCAGAAGCCGAGCGTAGAACGTGTCACGTTGTCGCGCCACAATTGGTAGCAGCGTACTCAGCGAGACCGTCGAGTCGTGCGTGCCGGGGCCGCTACCACTCACCGACGAGGCCATCAATAAGGTGCCGCACAAAACAGACACCGCATCATTCAACGCCTCATCGTGAGAGATGTCGTGAGTCTGTTCCACCCAATCGCACAGCGCGTCGAGAATAATGCGTCGCACAACAAACCGGCGGTAGAAACCGTCTCCATCGATGAGATGCGGATCCCACTCGCCGAACATGTAGTTCGTCCGCTTGTTGGCCGGATGCGTGTGGTCGTGGGCACGAACATCCATCGCCAGTTCGTCCAGCCGTTCGACATCGAAATGCGAATCGGCAAGAATCTCTTCGGGCGTGTTGCGCAGAAATTCGAGCGTGCGTTCAATCAGGTCGTGGTGTCGGCCGTTCGCCACACCGACATCTTTGATGAACAACGGGATCGGCCGCGATCGCTCGTGCGGATACGGCTCGGCCTGTCGCCCGTTCTCCAACACGGCCAGCGGACGAAACCCCAGAAAATCGTTCAACCGCGCCACAGCCCCTGAGACGATTCGCTTGCGTTCGCTCCAGGGCGATCCCTCGGCCAGGACCGCCTCGAACACACGCATGAGAAAGAAGGGTTGCTCAAAGTCGATCGCCGGCACATGGAACAACAAATCGCCATGCCATTCCCGGTAGGCTTTCAGAACATCCACACACGCCAAGTCGATCACCGCCTCGGCCTGGGTGCAATCCGAAAACACCGACGACGAATCGTGCAAACTTTGCAGTTGCTCTGTGAGAAGCTGACGCAAAGCCGAAACCGGCCGATCCGTCGGCAGCACGGCGAACAGCTCGTTCAACCGACATTGAACGGCCGTGCTCGGCGCGCCGCTGGAGAAATTCAAGTAGCCCAGCAGCTCTCGCACCGAGTCCGGATCGAATTCAAACGCGGGAGAGGCTGAGGAATCGTGCGTCGATGACATCAGAAAAATAATCACTTCGATGGGCAAGCCAAGCCGCGATACAACGCGGACGACGGCCAGCGGGGCTGCAAAAGTCCCAGTAGAACAACACTAGACCCGATACGGAAGTCTGCCCGACCCGCCCAGTTTCGCAATCTCGCCGATCTTTTTTCGTTTCGGATTTGACCTCAGCGGGCGTCAATGAAACACTGGCAGACATGATTGAACTCAAAAAAATCATTGTGGGCGTCGATTTCAGCGAACATAGCAGCGTGGCTGTCAGCTACGCGGCCAAGTTTGCGCGGCAATTCGACACAGCAATGGGCCTCAGTAAGGCTCCCTGCCCGCTGTTGACTGTTCGTTCGGGTGAACACAACTTCGTCCACCCGTAACATCCTATGTGGCTTCTTGTTCTTGATCGAATCACGATCGTCACCCGCCTGATCTGCTTCGATGTCGAACAAAATTACGCAGCCTCGCTGCCTTCGATAAGATGTCTCACGAAAGACGAACTCCATGTCTGACCAGCCCGTCGAGAACACCGACGACGCAACCAACGCCGCACCGCCGAGCAAATCGAGTGCGCCGTATCCTGGGTCGAAGAATATGCCGCAGTGGAACGTCGCCGAACTGATCGACGCGCCCACGTTCACCTGGAAGAACTGGGGAGCGATGCTCGGCCCAGGCCTGCTGATGGGCGGAGCTGCCATTGGTGGCGGCGAATGGCTGATGGGGCCGCTGGTGACCGCACGCTACGGCGGCGCGCTCATGTGGCTGGCCACCCTGAGCATTCTGGGCCAGGTGTTCTACAACATCGAGATCAGCCGTTACGCCCTTTACTCGGGCGAGCCGATTTTCAGCGGAAAGTTCCGCACCATGCCGGGACCAATGTTCTGGCTGTTCATCTACCTGATTCTGGATTTCGGAGCGATCTTCCCCTATCTGGCCGCCAGCGCCGCGACCCCGGTCGCCGCCATCTGGCTGGGCGAAATGCCCGACTCCACTAACGAAGCACACGTGTCGTTGCTGAAGGGGCTGGGGGTCGCCATCTTTCTAATCGCGTTTATCCCCCTGATTTTCGGCGGCAAGATCTACAACTCGCTCAAGGCGGTCATGAGTTTCAAGATTGTCACCGTACTGGGATTTCTGACTGTGCTGGGACTGTTCTACACCAGCCCGTCCACCTGGGGCGGTATCTTTACCGGGTTCGTAGAATTCGGCAACGTGCCGATTCAAAGGCCCGAAGACCTCAACGGCAACGGCAAACTCGATTCCAACGAACAAGACTGGGATTCCGATGGTCACGCCGACATCGAGGAACCCCGATTCTCGTATGCTCCGAATTTGAAAGATGAGAATGGGAAGCCAATCAAGGGCTTCGATCTCAACATGGACAGCAAACCCGATGTCTTCCTCGATCTGACCAATGCGGATGGAACCAAGACGCATGTCTGGCCCGATTTCGACGAAGACGGTCAACCCGATCCGTTCATTACAGTCGAAGAAAACGGGTATTCTCTGGAAGGTTCGTGGCAAGACCCCATCGCCAAGGGAAAGCAGGGCGCTGGCTTTTTCGTTGTGCCTTCAGCTCCATCCTTCGATGCCTTCTACGACGCAGACGGTGACAAAACCCCCGACGGCGATGGAATCGACAACATCTTTGTGTCGATTTTTCGCGGGGACGGAATCCCCGATGTCGACTTCACAATGATCGCATTTCTCGGCGCATTCGCCGCCATCGCCGGATCGGGAGGCCTCTCGAACGCGCCGATCAGCAATTACACACGCGATCAGGGTTGGGGCATGGGGCACCATGTCGGCGCCATTCCCAGCATGGTCGGCGGCCAGAACATTCAGCTTTCGCATGAAGGGACGGTGTTTGAAGTCACCGAAGAATCGCTGCCCCGCTGGAAACGCTGGTACAAACATGTGCTCCGCGATCAACTCGTCGTCTGGATGCCGGCCTGCTTCCTGGGAATCGCGTTGCCCAGCATTCTGTCGGTCGAGTTCCTCAAACGCGGCACGATTGCTGACAACTGGACCGCAGCCGGCATGACCGCCGACGGCGTGCTCAATAAAGTCACAGACCAATCCGGCGAGACGCTGGGCAACATGTTCTGGTTCATGACGTTGTTCTGCGGATTCCTGGTGCTCGCCCCCAGCATGGCCTCGACGATCGACGGCTTCGTCCGTCGCTGGGTCGATGTCTTCTGGACCAGCAGCGACAAGCTCCGACAATGGGATCCCGCGAACATCAAGTATTTGTACTTTGGCGTTCTCGTCAGCTATGGCGTGTTCGGCCTGACGATGCTGCTGATCAATCGCCCGCTGCAACTCATGATGATCGCCACGAATATATTCAACTTCGCACTGGGCTTCTCCTGCTGGCACACCATCGCCGTGAACAAAATCATGTTGCCAAAACAACTTCGCCCCGGCTGGTTTATGACGCTGGGCTTGTTCCTGGCTGGCCTGTTTTTCTGGACGCTAGCGTCACTCTCGGCTTGGAAGAACCTTGCCAACGCCGGGTTGATCTGACGAAACCGCACCCAGTCGGCAGGTGATGGCCGGCTGGGAGGGGATTTCCGTTCAACCTCTCCGCTCATTCCGCCGATCTTAACGGCTGTACGGATCGTGCCGTGCCCGACGCCCTCCGGCAACTTATGCCGGACGCTGGGGAAGGCAAGGATGTGACAGCGAATCACCGCTTTGGTGAAATCGCCCGGAAAGGAAGCCGAGATATGGCCGTCGACGTCAAAGTGGGCGATGCGGAAACAGCAGTAGCGCACGCACAAGCCAGCCCAGCACAAACCAGCCAGGGGACAGGCCTGTTCTCTTCGCCCCTGTTGTGGGGCGGTCTGCTGACAATCGGTTTCTACAGCGTGATTCCATATCTGCCGTTCCAGCGAGGCCTCGCCGAACGCTACTTCTGTAGCCACCCCCTCGAATACGCCACCACCGCCTTGTTCTTTATCGGAATGGCCATTCTGGGCAGCAAATGGTTGCGGATCGGAACCGAACGCTCTGTTCTCGCTTCGGGACTGCTCGACTTCGAGGAACTGTCGACCATCAGCGATGCCCCCGAGCGCGCCGCACGTGTCGACGAGACCATCGGCAAGATCCCCGGCCACTATCGCTCCACACATCTCAGCCGACGAATTCACAACGTCTGCTCTTTCATTCTCGGGCGAAAAACATCCAGTGGATTGGAAGAGCATCTGAAATATCTGGCCGAGCTGGCTTCCGAAAGGTTGCACGAAAGTTTCGCGCTGATCCGCACAATCACCTGGGCTGTCCCGATTCTCGGATTCCTCGGCACCGTCATCGGTATCACGATCGCAATCGCCAACGTCACGCCCGAACAACTCGATTCATCGCTCAATGAAGTCACCGGTGGCTTGGCGGTCGCGTTCGACACAACCGCTTTGGCGCTCGCGCTTTCACTCGTCCTTGTGTTCGCGGCCTTCATTGTCGAACGCAGCGAACAGACTGTACTCGTCCGCGTCGAGGAATACGGGACCGAACAAATTGTCCGGCTGTTCCCGCCACAACTCGAACTCGACCGGCCTCTGATCGCCGCCGAGAAACAGGCCGCGGACGAACTCATTCGCCGCACCGAAGCCATGATTCGTTGGCAGACCCAATTATGGGGCGAAGCGCTAGAATCGATGCGCGGCCGCTGGACACAAACACTGTCCGAACAGAAACAACGACTCGACCAATCCGTGCAAAAGGGCGTCGAACTCACCCTGGCCGATCACGCACACCAACTGAAGAAAACCCGCGACGAATTCCTCGAGTCCTTCCGGAGCGCCACCACCGACTTAACCAACGGACTCCGTGGCCAGTCGGATTCCGTCACCGACTCGCTCGCCGGTTGGCAAACCGCCCTGGAGACATCCGCCGGGGCCATCAACGGCCAACTCGGAGAATTGCAATCGCAGGGCGAGACGCTGAGTCGTATCGTCGATCAGGAAACGCACCTGGCCCGGCTCGAAGAGCGACTGGCAGAGAACCTGCAAACCGTGCAGACTTCCGGAGCATTCGAGGAAACACTCCACAACATCAACGCGGCCATCCACCTGTTAACGGCCCGCACGCAATCGAAAGCCGCCTGAGTTTTTCGACAGACTGCCGGCGCAGATAGTGGGGCAGACATTCCTGTCTGCCATTTCCCATCAAACCGCTCGTTGTTTCCTTCTTCATCGTCGAAGCCCATCATGAGTCGTACCCGAGGCACCGCGAATTCCGTCTCGTTGTTTCCGTTCCTGGCGGTACTCATCTGCGCAATGGGTGCGTTGATTTTCCTGCTCATCGTCACGACGCGCCGCATTCGCTCGGATGCCCGCGCGGAACTACTCGAATCGAATTCCGTCGCATCGTTGCCCGAGCCGGTTCCAATCGACGATCCGACACCGCCGACTCCCCCTGCTCCAAAAATTGAAGCGGTCGATCTCGATGCTCCATTGCGTGCTCGCTTAATAAAACTTGAAGCGGAACGCGACCACGCACGCGGCCACCTCACACAACAACAAGATATTACCGGGCAACTTGCAACCGCCGTTCGGCAGAACGCCGCCACCACGGCTGATGTCGAAACGCGTCTGCAGAGGTTGCGTGACGAACAAAAGAACGACGGCCGCGACCGCGACCTCATCTCACGCGAACGACGTCAGCTTTCCGAGCAAGTCTCCACATTGAACACACAGGCCGCAAGAATTCGTCGTGACCAAGCTTCGGCGCAAAGTAAATACGCCTTCGTGGCATTCGATGGTCAGTCGGGAACAATTCGCCGTCCCATTCTCATTGAATGCACCGTAGAGGGCCTGCGATTCTTGCCGGAAGACGTTCTGTTGAGTGAAAAGGATCTCAAGGGATTTCTGTGGGATAACAATCCCTTACTCGATGCATCCCGAGCACTCATTGCGTACTGGACCGCGAAACATCGTGTCGACAGCCCAGACGCAGAGAAAGAGCCTGAACCTTACGTTCTGATGATCGTCCGCCCCAAGGGGGCAGCCGCCTTCTACGCGGCCCGCAAAATGTTGCGGAACCTCAAGCAGCCCTATGGCTACGAATTGCTCCAAGGCGATCACGAACTCGACATGCCCGACCCCGACGAAGGAGCGCGCCGCGTTTGTCGCTCGACGATCGACCGCATGCTGGCCGAACGCGATCATCAAATCGCCTCGGTCGCCAACGGCGGACCGGGCCGAGATGGAGGAATTGGATTCCGACGAGGCACCGGAGAACGATTCGACCCGGCTCTGGAACGGTCGCTGTTAGGCGGAAACGGGTTTGAAAAAGCGGGCCGAAGCGGAGCGCGCAAGCGAGCCGCAGTCCCTTCCAAAGTCTTCAAGCCAATTGCCGGACAAGTCACCGGCTCGGGCGATGGCCGCGGACCAAATAACACAACGCCTGGCATTACAGATTTGACTTCGGGAACCAGTCGAAAAAACGGCCAGACATCGGGTAGTGACCCTACCAATGGAGGCACTCGGCGTCGCAGAGGCAGTCTGGTTATCGAATTGCCGCCTGAAACGACAGGCAACGAAGTGACACGCAGCAGCCAGGCAGGACAGCCCGGAACCGGCCCCGCATTCGGCAACCCAAATCAAACGTCTGGGCCAAACAAATCACCAAATTCCGGTCAACTCGGTGCCGGTGGATCTCAACCGACAACAAACCCAAAGGTCAGCCGGGTCGCCAATACCAGATCCGCTCGACCAAAAGGCGAAGTCACATTTCCTGACTTCGGTCGCGGGAACTCTGGTGAGGGCGGTTCAGCCAATGGCGGTTCCGCTAGTGGTGGGTCTCCAAATGCTGGGTCTGCGAGTGCTAGTTCCACTGGTGGCGGCTCTCGCGGATCACTGGAACAAATCCTCGAACAACGTTGGGGCAGGTCGCGACGTCGGGGCACAATCGGTTACGAACGCGATGTGCCGATCGTCATCCGTGCCAATCGCATCGTCATCGGTAACAAGTTTGAAGTTCCCGTCGGCCAAGGTCGGACGGCGGCCGAACTCACGGAGACGGTTGTACGGGCCATCGATCGGTATGCGGAATCTTGGGAACCGCCCCCAAACCAATTCTACTGGGTGCCCACCGTCCGCTTTCGCATCAGCCCGGGCGGAAATCTGTACTATGAACGGCTACACGGCCGGCTGAACCGGTTGGGAATCGGCACAAGCGTCGATTTCACTCTCGATTCGGGAAACCCCTCGCAGAAACCGGAGTGACGACATGAGTCGCCGCAAGCGAAATGGCGAGATCGGCTTCGGTTCCGATTCGTTCCTCGACATCATCGCCAACATCGTCGGGATTTTGATCATCCTGATCGTCGTTTCGGGCTTGCGCGTCAGCCAAGCTCCCGTGACGCTGGCTAACAAAACCGACACCCCGGAGCCCATTGCCTCCGCGCCGACGAAACCATCGGCGCGAATGGCCGCCCCCGAACCGATTGTCCCCACAGAGCCATCGCCGGGACTCGTGGCAGCCGTTCGCACACTCGAACAGGAAACGAAATCGCTCTTGGCACAGTCGGCCACAGATGCAGCCGAAGCGAGGCAACTTGCCGCGAAACAGGCAGAACTCGCACGTCGCCTAGCTGAGAACCGTCGTCTTTACGATGCGGAACTTACAACGTTGGAAGCAGACAATCGAGGGATCTCGACCCTGCGACGATCGGTCAATGGCTTACGCGCACAGGTGCGACAGGCCACGCTCGACTTAAAAACAGCCGAGCAGATCAAGGCACCCGTCGAGAAGCTGGAGCACAAAGTCACGCCCGTCAGCCGGGTTGTCAAAACGAAGGAAGTCCACTTTCGCGTCTCCGCCGGACGCGTCGTCCTCGTTCCGCTCGACCAACTCATGACCCGGCTCAAATCGCAGGTCGAACGACAGAAAAGCTGGCTGGCAAAGTTCCGCCAGCATCAGGGGAAGGTCGGCCCGGTGAATGGATTCACCATGACCTACATCGTCGCTCGACAATCGCTTTCGGTCGTCGATCAACTCCGCAGCGGATCGAACATGATGCGGATCGGCGTGACCGAATGGAAACTCGAAGTCGACAGCGGCCTCGTGGGTGAAACACCTAGCGAAGCGCTTTCGGAACGATCTCTCTTCATTGACTCACTACGAAACGTCGAACCGGAAGCGACTCTGACGTTCTGGGTCTACCCCGACAGCTTTGCCGAATTCCGCAAATTGCAATCGTTCGCACACGCCAACGGGTTCACCGTAGCAGGCCGCCCGTTGCCGTTCGGCATCCCCATCGCCGGCTCGCCCAACGGCACCCGCTCGGCTGGCCAATAGTCGGCACGAAACGAAACCACGTTTTCACTTCGCGGCCGGTTTCTTCAGGATGACGCGCACGTTCAACGGCATCGTCTGCAATAACACGCCGCCCTTGGCCCGGCGAACTTCCAGCGTGATGCGTTGCAGGCTACGTGCCTCGGCTTCCTTGGCCGCGTTGAAGATAATCTCGAACGTCTTGCTGCCCGGCTTCACGGTCACCGGTGGGGCATTGTGGCCTCGTTTTAAGCCGACGACCCGCAGTTCCAGCGGTTGCGCGAATCCGTTGGCCCACTGAATGGAACCCTTCACCTTGTTGGCCGTCTCGGCAACAACGTTCAGCGACTTCGGATCGGGCTTCACCACCACAGGGGCCTGCACCGCAATCTGGAACGGCTTCGAGTAGACGACGCCGAGCACGCGGTTGGAATACGGGTGCGGCACGATCTCGCCCTTGATGACGACATCCAGCGACTTGGTCGCCACATCACTGGGAACGGTAATCTGCAGAGAACCGACGGTGACCGAACCGTCCAGGCTTTGCCCCGATTGGGTACGAACCAGCGGCTTGGTTCCTTTCTTGGCGTCCTTCGGATCGACCGGACGGGGCGTTTCGGTTGTCACGATCGACAAACGCACGGACCTGTCACTGGCCGCCTTCCCGCGGCGAACTGTCAACGCGACGTCAGAGGTCACGCCCTTGAATAACGCCGGAGGCAAGTTGGCGATATTGAAATCGAACTCGACGCTGTCGGTCAGAACGGCGGCGAGTTGATCTCGATAACCGGCCACTGCGGCGCTTCCCGGTTCGGCAGTCGTGAGGGCGGTGCGACGCAGCGGTGGATCGAGACCAACACTCGTTCCCACAACGCGAAGCATCTGCAACCCGCTGTCGGCCTGACCGCCATTGCGCGTCAACGTGACGAACGTCGTGCGGTTTCCGCCACCGGCAGGAAGCTGCGCAGGAAGAATGGTCACGTTCTCATCGCCTTCAACACGTAAATCGATCGCGCCGTTGTAACCACTACGTGTGATCTGCAATCGCGTGAGAGCCGTTCCATTGCGCGGCAGGTCCAACTGCGAACCCGACAACGCCAACGAGAAGCTCGGCCGTCCCGGCGGAACGATTTGCAATCGGTACAGAAAATTGGCCGCACCGCGATCGTTCAAATCGCGAATCGTCACCCGCAAACGTTTCTGCCCGGCTGGCACGGTGATGAGCAATCGAGGATTCGGGTTATCGGGCGTGCCGTCGCTTTGCCCTAACGCGGGCCCCTTGGGATCTCTCGAGACGACAAGCGACCCATTCAAAGGCGAGTTGATGGCCCGAGTGGCCAACGTGAATTCCAGCCGCTGGCCGGGCGTGACGTCGAGCAGGTAGACATCGTTCTCCCCCGGCTGCTGAATGCGTCCATTGATTGTCACCGGCACGTGCTTGCTCTTGGCAAACAAGGCTTTGACAACTTGTGGTTCCGCACCCTTTCGCTGTTCGACAACTTCAACCCCGTCGCCGACACGAATCGGCGGAGCCGCACCCGCCGGGCCAAGACCAACGGGTAGCGCAATCGACTTCGACATTCCCGACGCCATACCGGTCAGCGTGGTGGCGACCGACGTGCCGTTGGGAATTCCGGAACCCACCGGTTGCACGTTCACCGCTTGCCCCGGTGAAACGATGGAAGGAAAAAATGCATCGACGACTTTGATGTCGCCGATCTTCAACCGGAACGGACTGCGTCCCGGAGCCTTGTAGGACAGGTCGTGAAATTCGACGAAGTACAGCCCGTCAGCCGGCAGCGCGAGTTCGGCCCGCGTGTCGCCTCGCACATGCAACTTGCCCCACTCGATCGCCAACGGAGTCCCGCGTGCTGTTTTGACTTCGACAACGGGATCGCACGTGGATCCCAACCGTCGAGTTTCGACGTCCGCAACGATCCGCTGCCCCTTTTTGCCACGAAAATAGACGCGGGCCAGACTCGCCCCTGAAATCGACCCCGAAAACGCAGCCGGCAACGTGATCGGGTTGGCAGCCGAACTGCCCGCTGCGGGGAGTTGCTTGAGGTTGTCGACCGCCATCGCCACCGCATTGCTCAACCCACCGGATGTCTGAACTCGCAACGGGTAATAGCCGGCCGGTGTTCCCGGCGGCAAGGCGACATCAACAACCAGACGATTCGCCGCCGATCCTTTAACCACTGTCTGCTTCCAGTTGGCGAACGGGAGATGCAACCGAGGTTGCGATGCCAGTCCGCTGCCCGTCACAACGAGCCGCGTGACGCCTCCCACCTGCAATCCCCGCAGTGAGACATCGGTAATGCGAGGCTTGCTGGTTTGAGTTGGTGCTTGTGCTTCCTGCTTCGCCAGTTCCGCACCCTGGGGGCCGGCGACTTCCAGGAATAGTGCAGACACTTCTTGCGACGAAAGAGCACGGGGAATCAGACTGAATTCGTCGATCAACCCACTCGTGTGTTCCAGCGCGGCCGAGGTGCTTCCCAAACTCAGCGGGGCGTTGTTGAGCAATCCGGCCACTTGCAGGTTCGTGGCCCACACGTCGTTCCCAACAATCTGTACGCCCTTCGGCCGGACCGGCTTGAGTTGCACGCCATTGACGAACAAACGCATGCGAACGTCATCTTTGTCGGCATCGCCATCGGGTGCCGGGGCGTCGCCCACCTCGAACGTGGCCGTCAGATAACCCATACGTCGAAAACCGACCGCCTGCTTGAAGCTGAACGACCCAATCCGAAACCCACCGCCATCGTTGACGTACACTTGAAACACATCGCCCGACGGCACATAG
>Ga0209403_10004777_pt1 | contig 14521 bp, 13 predicted proteins | sample ArcticOcean_MG_C_8_FD_187440 | JGI IMG/M metagenome (GOLD analysis project Ga0209403, IMG submission 187440) | Marine microbial communities from western Arctic Ocean - ArcticOcean_MG_CB11_86 (SPAdes) (version 2) | ecosystem: Environmental > Aquatic > Marine > Oceanic | place: Arctic Ocean... | reverse complement strand
CAACCATTACGGTGGTATCGGCTGGTACAGCCCCAGGATTACCGATTACTCGAACCTTTCCAACAATTCCGTCATATTCAAGTTTTATTGCTTTTGCGTTAGGCGGGGAAATACGGCGGTAGTTCACTGCAGCAGAAAGGTTATTCCAATTAGCTCCAGAGGTATCTGTAGTAGGGACGACCAGTTCACCTGGTCCAGTGACTGTAGGCTTCGGCGTAGGGGTAGTTGGCATTGAGGTAGACGTTGTCGTGGGCAAAGTGGTGGGAGTCGCTGCAGGTGCCATCTCAGTAGCAGTAGGTGGTTTTGTTAGTTCTGGCTTGGGAGGTTCATTCGTAGGCGTAAGTTCAACTATCGCATTAGCCATCACTTTGGCCTTAGGGGTAGGAGTATCAGCAATCTGATTTCCGCCGCCACAAGCCGCCAATGCCAATATGACTACTGCGGACAGCAGGAATGATATTGTGAGTTTGGCATTCATTTGTATACCCCCCCTGTACTTAATCCCCCGCGGGACTCCTAGCTGGTAGCCTCTGCGTGGCATAAGCCCTGCCTCCGGGGATAGTATAGCCTAGGGGCAAAGGGGTAGGGGTGTGGCGAGGAGCAGCTATGGTTACGGGGGCTAGCAGGTGAATAGCAAGGATGCTATTCAGGCTTATAGGGCTGGTGTGAGGTAGGTTGGGGTGTTATGGCGGACCATCATTGTCATACGGTAGAGTCCGCATGAAGTCGATTAGAGCCTTTAGCTCTGAATCGTTGATGTTGTCGGAAACGTTGTGCGTGGTCCCCGTCCGGAGCACTTGTTGGAGCGTGGCTGCGCTCCCGTCGTGGAAATAGGGCGCCGTCAACCATATGCCTCGTAACGACGGGGTGTCGAAGTTTGTACCACGCCCGTGGGAGTTCTTCTCCTTGGTCGGATCGCCCGTTCCCACGTCGTGTAGCTGTAGGTCCGTGTAGAGTGGTGGCGTGTGACACGTGTGGCAGCCCAGCGTCGCAAATAAGGACCTCCCACGGGCTATGGTCTCTCTGTCACCTCCATAAGGCGAGAGTGGTATCTCAATCGACGCGAGATAGACTGCGAGGGCGTCCAATTCCTTGGATATCCCAGCGTGTGGCGGACCTAAAGAGTCATGACCCTCCCCTGGAACCAGTCCATCGCCAAACTGGATATCCTTGATAGTGACCTCCACGTCCTGGAGTTCATCTAAGTCTCCTGACCAGTGTATGGGCAGCGTTTGGGCTACTCCGAACAGCGCGGGGGTGTTTCTTGGACCGTCCGGGAATCCAAGCCATGTGCGAGCATCCATCGTGCCATCGAAGTGACAAGTAGCGCACGAGATCCAGTTATCGGTTGTCAGGGCAGGTTCTGCAGCTGAATTGAACAGCTTCTTGCCGAGCAGCACCGGCGGCGTCAGGGGGATGTCCGTAATGAGAACGGTATCGGTGACAGTGAGTGTTTCAGCGTCAATAACAGAGAGCGTTCCATCAAGAACGTTATTGACAAAGATACGTGACCCGTCGGGAGTGATGGCAATTCCGCGTGGGTTTGCGCCAACTGCGAGGTGCGCCAATCCCATGTTGGTGCTGAGGTCGATCACAGAGACGTCATCGCTACCTGCGTTGGCAAGGTAGAGGATCTTTCCGTCAGGGGAGAGTGCCACTGCAAATGGCATATTCACTGGCTCATCAGCCGTATCGAGAGTGATGCGCTCTCGAACCAACAACTGCAACTTAGCCAGGTCTAGTACGTTGACGATTGGGAAGACCGTGGTGTCGAAAAGCAGGGCGGTGTTCGTGATGTTTGAGCGCGTCTGTGGGAGGTAAGCTTTCGTCCCGTCAGGGGCGATGGCGATGAACTGAGACAGGTTGGTGTCTGCCCCGGTCGATGCTGTTCCACGCACGGTGGATGTCTGTAGGTCAATAACGGTGAGGCGTCCAGTGAAGAAATGGGTGACCAGTAGACGTTGCCCATCTCGACTTAGCGCTAGGCCTGATGGAAAGGCATCAACTGATATACGAGTCGACAGCTCCCCAGTGGCCAAGTCAATTATGCTTAGGGTTCCGAGCCCAAATTCAGTGACAAAAGCATGAACTCCGTCAGTGACCACCCCGTAGGGCATGGAGCCAACAGGGTATTGAGTAACCTCCACACTCCGTCTAAGGTCGACCTTGGATAGGGTCGCCGAACCGTGATTAGCAACCAGCACCTTTTTCGAGTCGGGTGTAATCGATAAAGTGCGGGGGTTGTCACCAACAAGGATCTCAGCTATGACTGCTAAGGTGATAGCGTCGACTAGGGTGATCGAATCGCTATCAGGATTGACTGCTATTACAAGTCTGCCGTCCGGCGATACAGACACAGCAGCTGCGGAGATCGGTCGGCTGGGGGGTACGGTGGAAGTAGGGCGCACCGTTGACGCTGTAGCCTCCGAAGAGAGTGTCACGATGGCTGTTGGTTCGTGGACAGGCGTAGAGGTTTCCAACGCGTTAGCGATCGGCGGTCCGGGCTGGATGTGCCCGTTGGATGAGGGCTGTACGGCACAAGCCGCGAGCAGCAGGAGCGACAGCGTCAGCCCAATTCGAGCCGCCTTTGAAGTTCGGTCGATGATGCCTATTTTAGACATTCAGAGGCATTCGCAGCAAAGGTGTGGTATGAGCTTAGATAGCTTCATGAGTGAACCTTTCAGACCCCCTGCTTGCAAAGCCCAATTGTACCCTTTTGCACATTTTAACCTAGTATGGGTAGTGCACATACCCATTCCAACAAGGCACAAGCCATACTCCCTAAGGTGACGGTGCAAAGTTAACTTCAAGGTCTTTGGCTACGGGGATGCTATTAAGGCTTATCGGGCTGTTGCGCGGTAGAAGTGTGAGCTGTATCGCTATGTCCCCAGCTGTACCTAATCCCGCATGGGACTCATAACCGTTAGGTTCCATCACCCCATTATAACTAGTCAGGGGTATGCTGCATTCCTGAGGGTGGTTCTGTAATGCCAAGCCTTTTTCGCTGCGAGGGTGCTGAGGAGGCAGTAGGGGTCTTTTGGCTTCGATAAGTGAAGGCCTGAAAGTGCATCACAGTTGCTGATTGACAACAGGAGTCTTACCGTGGGATCACAGGCAAAACTAGGCGCGAGGGGTAGTCATTACCATGAGAGACAGTCTGCGTAGACGCGATAGGCGCCGTCTCCGTGGCGATGTCTCGGCCTGTATTCGGGTTCCGATCGAAGTGAGGATAGCTGCTACTGGATACCTCCAGCCGGATGCGGTGCCCTTCTTTGAACACCATGCTGGTGGGCCACAGGTCGATAGAGATCTCTGTGGGGGCATCTGGGTTCAGGTCACTCGGCTTAAGACGCAGCACACCTTCAGATACGAAGTATGCCGACCCATCCGGATGCAGATCCACCAGTTTACCAGTGAAGTCCGTACTCGGAGCAGTCGTAGAGATGTGCAGTACCAGTTCCACGGGGCCGGTCACCTCAACGTCTTCCTTCAGAACAGGTGTAGTGTAGACCAGCACGTCGTCCCGCCTCTCGACGTCGTTTTGACGTTGCACCCCGGCTCTAGGGCCCAGCATCGCCCCACCTCTGGAAGGCACCGGGTCGAGCGGGTTGTATACGAAAGTATCCGCTATGTTTGACGCCTTTGGGACTGTCAGCAACAACTTCCCATCGCCATGCCCTGTATTTGCCCGGCCTCCACTGTCTAGATAATAGGATGAATACTTGGTGCGAGCCAGGGGCCATTCATGCTCGTCCCGCCAGATATTATCGCCCATGACATAGATGCGAACTGGTGCTGTCTGTTTCGTAGCAAGGCCCTTCAAGTGCCGGTCGAACCAGGCGACGCTGGGTGAGATACTGCTGGTACGGTAATTCTCTTCGATGACGCCGCCAGGAAGCTCCACCGTCCTAGCATGTGCCCAGGGCCCTATGACCAACCGAGTCTCGTTGGCTAGGTGTGATGGAGCCTCCTGCTGGATACGTATGAAGTCCTCAAGCTGGGTGGGCAGGAATGGATCGAACCACCCAGACATGAGATGGACGGGCGCTTGCAGAGTTGCGATGCGATCCTCACCGTCAATTTGCTGCCAATAATAGTCCCGCTCCGGGTGGCTGACCCAGTCGTTGAAGTAGGGTATATCGTGAATGGCGCGGTCATCGGCCTTTATCAAGGGGAAGCCATTGACGCCCCGTTCCATCTCCTCACGGGTGTACGTAACATCCTCCCTGGGTCTGCTGGTCAAGGCCCAGTGCAGTGCGCTCTCCAGGGAGAAGGCGCCGCCTGGGTAAAACATGGAGTAGAAGTCTGTGCTGGCAATCTGTATACCCAAGGCGGACGGGCCTGGGTCCACCTCGTTGGCCAACACCCATTGGGTGTAGCCAAAGTAAGAGCCACCCCACATACCCAGCCTCCCGTCGAACCACGGCTGCTCTGAGAGCCAGTTGAGCGTTTCCAATCCATCTTGTCGCTCAGGTCGCAGGGGGTCGTACACGCCCCCGGAATCTCCTCGGCCTCGGGTGCCCTGGAAGACCACAGTGTACCCCTGCTCCGCCCACACCCTACTGACTAAATCAGTGATATATGCGTTAGTGAAAGCCTTGGTGTACGGCACTCGGACGAGGATGGTGGGAGTTAGGCCGGCGCGGCGAGGGTGGTAAACGTTGGCCACCAATTCAATACCTGTGGAGGTGGTGAAACCAACACCTCTCTCGGCGCGTACTGAGAACTGCGGTGGGCCCAGACCCATGTAATAGCCCATGAACCACGGGGCAAGACTGTTGACGAGCCATGCCAGAACGCCGGCAGCAACTAGCACGCCAACGCTGCCCCGCACTACCCATCTGCGCCATCCGCCTCTGAGTGGAGGTAAATCCCGGACCGCCCTGACCTGGTGTAGAGCGACAATGAGGATAAAAAAAGCCAGGACACAGTGGAAGAAGATCGGGATGGACACTCCTGTCCACCGCTCCGGGGAGTATAGGGACATACGAATGATGTATCGCACTACCATGACGCACAGGTATACCAGCCCAGTGGCAGGCAGCCATGACGCCAGGAAACGGTGTGGTGTGACGAAATAGCCCTGGCCGCGGGTGAAGTCGACGCACACCTTGCCAAACACTAGGACAATGACAATCTGAGATACCAGAAGATACTGGTAGCCCAAAACTCCAGACAGCCACTCTTCTTCAGGCGGCAGCCAGGCCACACCATCCAAGAACACGACTAGCAGATGGGCTAGGACTCGCAAACAGAACAAACACAGTAGAAGCCAGAGAAATGGGGCGTAACTCTGTGGCCTAGGAAGCAAGGTCATGGCACTTCAGAAGGTAGCTGGGACGTCATTGCCACAATGCGCCACAGGCGCATCCTTTTAATTTGGCCAGGTTGACCAGCACTTAGTCTTGTAGGGCTCCAGATCGAGCATAGTGTGGACATCAATTCCCCTGACTGCGATAGGATCACTCCTGTCCATATGGGCCTTATCGTAAGTTCGCCGGTGGCACTGTACGAAAGGAACCTTGATGTACAACGATACCACTGGGCTCAGAGTATCCCTTTGTAGTACCGATACCATTCATTTTGGAATGTCTCTTCAGGATCGAACTGACGCTTTTTCTTTAAGAACTCGGGCATCTGAGGATAGGCTGACAGGAGCTGATCCTTCCTAGCCCAGCGATGGTAAGTTAGGTAATAAAGTCCGCCATAGGAAAGAGCGTGGTCTATCAACATCTGGAACTGTTCCTTCGCTCGACCGATTCCCTGGTCTGTGTGCACCACTCGCAGATTCAGTATTATGCATGCAAAATCACCTTTCGCCCAGGTTAGGAAGGTTTCGTCCTCCTTCTTGATTAACCTCACGGTTCCGTAAATCACGTCTGCACCCAGATCAAGCAAGTCTCGACGCACAGACTCCATGAAGTCGGCGAACTTAGACCTAGGAACATAGAGTTCAGTGATCATTAAGGACGAAAACTCTTTGGCTCCAAGTCTCTGATGAAGTAGTTCTCCAGCATTATTCAAGTAAGGGCTGAATTGGAAATCATCGGACCAATATATCTGCTCGTTGGACTGCAAGTAGTGATGGACGTACCGCTCATACGCTTCTTTCTTGTCCACGTGCGCTAAGTAATACAAGTTCATCCAGTCGTCGACCGTCAGACCTAGCTGATTCTCAGGAATTGGTGTCGAAAAGCCCACGGGGCGGTAACATGATAGAACCCCTTCTCTGAGGAATCCGTCAGACTTCTCGTCAGTCATGTATTGGAAGTCGCCGTAAATGTGTCCCTCATAGATTAGTTGCTCGAAGGAAGGCATTACATCCTCAACTTCAACTACTTTTACCTCTCGCATAAGCTTATGCCTGGGATGCAGGCGAAGAGTTACGGTATCAATGAGCCCGAAGAGCCCATATCCACCAATCCCAAGACGGAAGACTTCATAGTTCTGATCCCTGCTGCAGACCATCGTCTCTCCTGAGGGGTCCAAGAGTGTGAATGATTCGACATCCTGCACGATTGGTTGGTAGTTGAGTCCCCTGCCATGAACATTGGATGATAGAGCCCCTCCGATGGTCATGTCGTCTGCTCCGGTCTGCTTCTGGATAATAGTCAGACTTCCTTCATTTTCATCTTGGTTATTCTTCAGCCAAGACACGAGTGATGGCCAGGTGATTCCGGCTTGGACTTCAACGGTCGAGTCTTCCGCATTTAGACCGATCACTCCGCTCAGATCCCTAGTGTCAATGCTGGTCGTTCCAGTGCCAAACTGCTGTCCACCCATGGAGTGTCGGCCGCCGGCAATGCTGATCTGCTGTTTCTTTGCAACGGACCGACGAATCACCTCCGCAGCTTCTTGTACACTTGCTGGCCTTATTACTTCACTGACCTCGGTGGCATTTAACTGAGACTGTATATCGTTGAGAACTATCATGACTTTACCTCTTAGTTGGATCCAATGAACTTATGTGCGATTGAACCTGTCAACCAGCCCTTGCAAGTGCCCTCTTTTTTCTCTCGTTGCACATTCGGTGTTCTACGTAGCGGCATGAGAAGAGTTCTACTCTGACATAAGTGACCAGGTCATTTCATCATTGAGAGAAAAACGTTAATCTGAACAGGGACTATTTTGTCAGATGCGCTGTGGAAAGAAGTTTAAGTTACTATCGCCATTACTTTTCAGGGGTATTATCAAATGAACAAGCATCCAGTCTTCTTAAACCTCGCATTATCAGGATCGGTACATATATGACCCATTATCTCCTATTTGTCCACGGTATAGGTAGACAGCAACCGGGATTCTCCAATGGTCTTATGGATCGGCTAAACGCTGCTTACCGGACTAATGTTGCTAAGACATCTCGTCTAGACTTTGATCCGCTGATCAGTGAAGAGGCTTATTGGGATGATATTACACAGGTGGACCAGGAGCCTCTGCGTGTACAGCTGTGCTACGAAGGGTTAAGTCAATACTGGCCATCTAATCTGGTCAGGCGATATGTACTGGACTACATAACTGATGAAATTTCCTATTCGAAGCATGCATACGCTCCCAGAAAATACAAAGCAATCACGGGAAGGGTGGATGCAGCAGTTAAACGCTTAAATGAATTGGCGAAATCTGCTGGCGATACTCCCGGGTCACTAACAGTAATAGCTCACAGTCTTGGTTCGCTGATAGCTTCCGATGCTCTGTATGACATGATGCATGAAGGGCGGTTCCCGGAGAATCTTGTGTTCGAAAACTTCTTGACCATGGGCTCCCCTATGGCGTTGCATGCACTGAGGTTAGGGGTGGACGAATTTGACAAACCTGTGCGTCCTAGGAGATGGATTAACTTCATGTATCCGCAGGATTTTATGAGCTACCCATTGAAGGCTATAAACAAGGCTTATGAGAAAGCAGTCGAAGAGGACGTGATGCTGAGAGTGAAGCGCGCCGCCTTTGGTAATCACTCGGTTCTTATCAAGTTGGCCTCAGCCCTTCCCTTCATCGGCAGTCTTGTAGTACACACTCTGTATGACAAAGACCGTTACCTAATTGACACAGTGGCTGGCGTCCTCGCCGGAACCTACGTTGGATGCAGGAATAGCTAACGCTGTGTACCGTTGTAACCGCACCAACGCCTTTACAGCTATTGAGGGGGCATGGACTAGGGATTAGGATTACTGATATGCGTGACGGTTCAGAATTTGCAAAAATGCGGCACTGACGTGACACTTATCCAAACCCAAGTATATCTATCAGTTACAGCTAACCAATTAGAGGAAGCTATTGGGCTGTTATGAGGTGGCGTGACGTGGGTCTGGGCCGTACTTGTTAGGCCCCTTATCACCTTGCTTGATGGCCCACACAATCAGCACTATCCATCCAATCACGATAACGAATAGCAATAATAACCACCAGCCAGTCCTGTTGATATCGTGCAGTCTTCTGGCACCTAATGCCAAAGAGGGGACTAATACGGCGAGTTCAAACAATTGGCCCAGCACACCCGAATCACCAAACATGCCTATAGTGCCGGTAACGGTGTCGACAACAAATAACATTATGCCAGCAAGAGTGGTAAACAATACCCACCACCAGTTTTCGGCACGAGTAGCTCGTCCACTGAAGGTGGCGTAGTTTCTGAAGCCACGGCTGATGGCTTCACCGAAGCCCACCATTGGCAGCTCTGCTCCCACAGAGACTTCACCTGAAATCAGGTTTGTGCCACACCCGCCACAGAACTTTGCGGCCTCTGGGTTATCGTGACCACATGTCCGGCATTTCATATCAGGTACTCCGTGCTTCACCCCGCATAAGTCTGCCTCTGGGGACAGTTTAGCCTATAGGGCAGTGGGGAGGATACTGCATTAGCAGGCGAATAGATAATGATATTAAGGACCTAATCCTCGATGGGACTCCTATCGGTCAGTCTATTGTTCTGTCCTTCTCCATTATCCAAATGGACCGGGTGCCTGGTATCTCGGTTTCCCGTAACAGATATAAATCCATTAACAGCGCCTTTGTATTTCACTTCAACCAGTATGTGCTCAACCGCGGCATCGCTCGTCTGGTAATCCCAGTCTTCGGGGTTCCAGTCGATGGGGCCTATGACAAGTAAGCCGTCTGATCGCATGATGATTTATTAAACATTGCGCCTAATACCGTCTTGACTGCCTTAGTCGATCATCTTGGCAAGGACTTTGACACTTCATTGGGTTGATTTGTCGAGATTTTCGCTCAAGGTCCTGAGTATTGGGCATGGGCCTGCCCCTGCCACCGTGTTAACTAGTCTGCTACCATGCGCGCGAGGTTTTTTAACGCACTGTTTGCGGGAGGCTTGGATGGTTCAGAAAAAGGATATTGTAGACGTACTCGTCATAGGTGCGGGCGCATCGGGCGCTGCCTTTGTGTGGAGTCTCGCCGAGGCAGGCATAGACGTGATGTGTCTAGAGCAGGGCGGCTGGGCAGATCCCAAATCTTACCCTCCCAACGGAACAGACTGGGAGATTCGCAGACAGACTGATTTCAATCCTGATCCGAATTTTCGAGGCTTGCCAGAGGACTACCCTGTAAATGACACGGACTCCCCAATTGCGCCTTTGATGTACAACGCAGTGGGCGGAAGTACTATCCACTGGAGTGCCCACTTCCCGCGATTCCATCCCTCTGACTTCCGCGTAAAAACTCTGGACGGAGTTGCGGACGACTGGCCTGTTACTTACCAGCAGCTGGAACCTTATTTCGACCTCAACGACAAAATGATGGGCATCGCTGGAATGATAGGCGACACGGCTTATCCTGCAAAGTCCGAGCGTCAGACGCCGCCTGTCCCTCTGGGAAAACTAGGCGATACTATCGCCGGTGGCTTCGACAAGCTGGGCTGGCACTGGTGGCCTTCGGATAGCGCCGTTCTCACTCGTCCGTATGATGGGCGGGCCGCCTGTAACAACTGCGGTCCCTGCGATGTTGGGTGTACGTTAGGCGCTAAGGCAAGTACCGATATAAGCTATTGGCCTAAGGCGATTGCCAATGGAGCGGTAATAGAGACTCACGCTAGAGTCAGGGAAATCACTGTTGGCAAGGATGGACTTGCAGATGGTGTTATCTACTATGACTCAGAGGGACGACTTCAGGAGCAGAAGGCCAAAGTAGTAATCCTGGCATGTAATGGGATTGGATCTGCAAGGCTTTTGCTGCACTCCCGGTCAGCCCTGTTTCCCGATGGGTTGGCCAATAGCAGTGGACTTGTGGGTCGGAACCTGATGTTCCACCCCTACTCGATGGTTACAGGCGTGTTCGATGAGTTGCTGGAAGGTCATAACGGGCCACTGGGATGCTCTATAACGAGCGCTGAATTCTATGAGACCGACCTGTCCAGAGGATTTGTTCGAGGCTATGCTTTTCAGGTAGTTCGAAGCACAGGACCTGTAACAACGGCCCTTGGTTTCGCTGGTGCGCCGAAAGTCTCCTGGGGTAATAATCACCATGATGAGCTGGCTGAACGCCTTGGAAAGACGATTACCATTGCCGTCATAGGCGAAGACCTTCCGGAAGCGCACAATAGGGTTACGCTGGACAACGTTCTCACCGACAGTGATGGCATACCTGCCCCGAAAATCTCATACACCATGAGCGAGAACAGCAAAAAGCTGATGCGACATGGCATAGGGAGCGCTACCGAGGTATTGAAGGCGGCTGGCGCCCGCGATGTAATGGTGCAGCCCTTGGCACGCCGAGCAGGATGGCATTTGATGGGTACTGCAAGAATGGGAGAACACGCCAGTAATTCGGTCGTAGATGGCTTTGGCCGAAGCCATGACGTCAAAAACCTATTCATTATTGATGGCAGTATCTTCGTTACGGCGGGTGCTGTGAACCCAACCTCGACGATACAAGCTATGGCATTATATATTGCCGACTATTTCAAGAAAAACTCCAGGCAGTTGCTGGACTGAGGAGCGCGCCATGAAATCGGGAAACAAATACTTCAGCAACTCGCAGTTGCCTCTGATCGAAAGCGTCTTGAATCGAATCATACCGGCGAAAGAGAAAATGCCGGGCGCATCTGAAATCGCCTTGGGATTTGTGGACTCTGCAGTGAGAGGCTCATCTACCCTGAGCAGGTTATTTGGCGCTGGTATGGCCGAGATAGACGTCAAAGCCCATAATACGTATTCCAAAGGATTCACCCAAATAGCTGATGACCAAAAAGATGACATCTTACGTACCATAGAGGTCGAAAGCCCAGACTTCTTCGGCGAACTGGTTAAGCAGACCTATAACGGATACTATACAAACCCTCGTGTATTGGAACTATTGGGCCTGGACTCCAACGCCCCACAACCCAGGGGTCACCGACTTGAAGAAGGCAATTTTGCGTTGACAGAAAATGTTATTAAGCGTGGGGTTGCCTATCGTCAGGTCTAGCATTCTGCAACCCGGACAAGCATCTTTATGGCATCAAACGAACGCTGAGGTGAATCCATGAGATTAGAAAGCAAGGTAGCAATAATTACTGGCGGGGCTAACGGAATGGGTGAGGCGGAGGCGAAGCTGTTCGCAGCCGAAGGCGCCAAAGTTGTAATTGCGGATGTTCTCGAAGAGGACGGTCGGAAAGTAGAAGCCGAGATCGCGGAGACTGGAGGCGAAGCAGTATTCGTGCATCTCGACGTGACAGATGAAGAAGAGTGGAAAGAGGTAATCGCCGCCACCGTGTCACGATACGGAAAGCTGGATATCCTGGTCAACAATGCGGGTATCAGCGGCAGCACCAGTCCAGAAACAATGGATACTGAAGCCTGGGACAATTTGATGGAGATCAATGCCAAAGGTGTATTTCTGGGTATCAAGCACGCCATCCCCGAAATGCATAAGGCGGGTGGCGGCTCGATCGTTAACATATCGTCCATTTCCGGCATGGTAGGACAAGAATATACGCATATGGGATACAACGCCTCCAAGGGGGCGGTTCGGATACTCACTAAGTCAGCTGCCGCCCAACAGGCCAAAAACGGCATTCGGGTCAATTCGGTCCATCCCGGGGTAATGCCGCCCATGCTAACGTCTCGAGTCACCTCTGAGCCGAGCCTTCGACAGCAAATGATTGACTCAGTGCCCATGGCAAGGGAAGGTAGGCGCGAAGAGGTAGCGAATGCAGTGCTATTTTTGGCTTCGGATGACGCCTCCTACATAACAGGTGCCGAACTCCCCGTAGATGGTGGATTCACAGCCGTATAGTCTCTCGCCTAAGTGAGGCACCAGATCGTTCCGTGCCTTTCGGTTATGCAGCTAAACCCGCGCGCCGTACCAATCCCGCTCGATAAACGTGCTATATGAAGAGGTCAGCATTTCTGGACTTAGCTTGGCCCGACGGACTCTGGGTTATAGTCAGCCAGTTACGCTATTGATTGACGGGGACGCTGAGGTGGGGCAGATCGCAGACCATGTCGGGTACCTGTTCTTTAGCGCCGCAGAGGCGTTCAAGATATATGTCAATGAAGTAATTCTCGTGATGCACGAGACAGCAGATTAGATTCTATGGCGAGAGACTGCGGGTGGTTTTCCGGAGCCTGCCATGAATTGTTGTACATTAGCCACTATAGCGGTCAATACGAGAACGACATCACATGCCCCTGATAAGTTGACTATGGAGGAAAGCGTCATGGATATAGACCTAAGCGGGAAAGCCGCAATAGTGACTGGAGGAAGCCTGGGCATTGGCAAGGCAATCGCGTTGGAGTTGGCAAAGTCCGGTGTGAAAGTGGCCATCGTAGCGAGGCGTAAGGACGTGTTAGAGCAGGCAGCAGGGGATATCTCCACAGAAACAGGCAATCAAGTTCTAGGCATTTCCGCTGACGTAAACGATCGGGAGTCGGTGGCTACAATGGTCGCAACGGCAGTCCGAGAGTTGGGCTCTGCCGACATATTGGTTAACTCAGCCGGTTTTGTTGGGGGGATGGTCAAGGGAGAGATTACCGAGGCCAGTGAAGATGACCTGACTGTTGATCTCAGCACCAAGCTGTTTGGCGCTTTTAGATGTGCGAAGGCGGTCGCACCTCATATGAAGGAGCGCGGGTGGGGCCGGATCATTAATATTGGAGGCATGTCAGGCCGCTCCTCTGGCAACATCAGTGGCATGCGCAACGCTGCCCTAGCACACTTCACCAAGACTTTGGCAGACCAGTTAGGTCAGTACGGTATTAACGCGAACTGTATCCACCCGGGGCAGACTATAACGGAGCGATCCGAGCCTATGTACGTGGAACAGGCGGAGCGCGAAGGAACCACTGTGGGGGCTTTAAAAGAGAAGATCTCCCGCGGCATTGGTATCCGCAAGATTGTGACGGCTCAGGAGTTGGCTTACGTCGCCGTTTTTCTTGCATCACCGCTTTCCGTATCGCTAAATGGCGAGATCATCTCCGCCGGAGGTGGGGCCATAGGGGCTTACTTCCCGTAGGTATGGGGCCTGCCAAGAGCAAAGTTACATTCATATTTTGGGTGCAGTGAGTAATATCCGATCCCAATAATTTAGACGCTTGACGCGATTATGAGAGTAAAGCCCGCCATTCAGTGATGAAGTACTTGATTCTCTCACTCCAATCCCGGACCAGCGAAGAGGATGATCATGGACATCAATATTTCACTCGCCTGGCAAGTTGTCACGGGGCTTTCAGTGACACTTACTTTAAGCTTACTTGTTCTTTACAAGCTTACGAAGGCTTACGGTAGGCTTAAATCGGAAAAACGAAGTGGAGAGGTCAAGCGTGGCTTTATGACAGAGCAGTGGCTTCCGCTGGTAGACCCGTATCCATGGGATCCCCAGAACTTCCGATTCCTTGGGAGCCCTATTGATGGGGTTCAATTTGAGGAGGACGAGGTCGTATTGGTCGAGTTCAAGTCGGGCAATAGTCGTCTGTCCGCGAGGCAGATTCAGATCAGAGATCTGGTCGACGAAGGTAAAGTCAGCTTTCGTGAAGTCCGCGTTCGCCTGAAGAATGGGGAGTTCGATAGAATGGAAGTCCGGTAGTACCCCCAATTTTCATAATCTCTAAGGCGGTTGTTGGAAGAAGAGTATTTTCCAATCCCCCCTTTGCATACACGATATGAGGTTAATGGTTAGTGGAGGTTTCTTATGAGTCGGTATTTTAGCCCGGCTCAGTTAAATCATAAAGGCGGTTGTGTTAGGTGATAAGAATTCTGATCGGATTGACCTTGATATTTATGATCTTCGGCTGCGGTGGCAGTTCGGGCACCACCGGTTCTGCGACTTCACGACTAAGCACGAGCGTTTCAGTATTACCTACAACCGGACCAACGACCTCTTCGTCTCCCGCTCCTAGAGTTCAGGAAACGGCAAAGTTGAGTCAGTCTAGCAAGTCCGAAAGATCAGACTCTGACTCAGATCAGAGATTCAGTGACTCGGTAAGGAATTACGTTCGTGACTCGTGGGGTACCTGGGCAAAGGGCGATGTGATCGGTCAATGTTTGATAGCAAACGCGGAGACCATGACTAAGGAATCGAAAGAAGGTGTGA
>Ga0209403_10004775_pt1 | contig 14523 bp, 13 predicted proteins | sample ArcticOcean_MG_C_8_FD_187440 | JGI IMG/M metagenome (GOLD analysis project Ga0209403, IMG submission 187440) | Marine microbial communities from western Arctic Ocean - ArcticOcean_MG_CB11_86 (SPAdes) (version 2) | ecosystem: Environmental > Aquatic > Marine > Oceanic | place: Arctic Ocean... | reverse complement strand
AACTATCCTATTATAGCAGATGAAGATCTTAAAATAGCTAAACTGTATAACATGTTACAAGTTGATATAGCGGGCTCTTCTGAAGGCAGAACCGCTATGGATAATAAAACTGTTCGTACAGTATTTATTGTGGGTCCCGATAAAAGAATTAAACTTTTTTTAACTTACCCCATGACTACTGGTCGTAATTTTCATGAATTATTGAGAGTAATAGATTCTATGCAGCTTACAGCAAAACATAAAGTTGCTACACCAGCTGATTGGAAAAAGGGAGAGGATGTAATTATTGTTCCTGCGGTTAAAGATGAGGAAGCAAAAAAATTATACCCAAATGGTTGGGAAACTTTAAAACCATATTTAAGAAAAGTTCCAGATCCATCTAAGTAGTTTGGATAAAAAAATATTAGACCAACAATCTCAGTATTGGGAAAAGAATTTCCTAAGTAAAACTGAAATGTTCGGTCTGGAACCGAGTAAGGCTGCAATAAATACTCTTAAAACCTTTAAAGAAAAAAATATAAAAAAAATTGTTGAGCTTGGAGCGGGCTTAGGTCGTGATACGCTTTTTTTTGCAAAAAAATCAATTCATGTTTCGGCGCTAGATTATAGTTCTACTGCAATTAAAATTATCAATAAAAAAACAGAAGAAAATAAATTATCAAACTTAATATCTGCTAAAATTTTTGATGTACGTAAAAAACTTCCATTTGAAAATAATTCTATCGAAGCTTGCTTTTCACATATGCTTTATTGTATGGCTTTATCAACAACAGAACTGAAATATTTAAATAGTGAAATATGTCGTATTTTAAAACCTGGTGGAATTAACATTTATACTGTTCGACACACTGGTGATGGTGATTATAAAAACGGCGTCCACATAGGGGAAGATCTTTATGAAAATGATGGATTCATTGTACATTTTTTTTCAGAAAAAAAAGTAAGACAACTTTCTAATGAATTTAATGTTATAAATATAGAAAGGTTTGAAGAAGGAACTTTCCCAAGAAAACTATTTAGAGTTATTTTAAAGAAAAAATAAACTACTTATCTGTTTTGGGAACAAAAGTTAGACATAAACCATTATTGCAATACCTTTTTCCTGTAGGTTTTGGGCCATCGTCAAAAACATGACCATGGTGCCCACCACATTCCTTACAATGATATTCTGTTCTAGCGTAGCCTAATAAATGATCTGTCTTTGTTTCAAATGCGTTTGGCAATGGATCGAAAAAAGATGGCCAGCCCGATCCACTTTCATATTTACTTTTTGATTCAAATAATTTAGTTCCACAAGCGGCGCATAAATACTCTCCTTCCCTTTTTTCCTTGTTTAAGGGACTTGAACCTGGTGGTTCAGTGCCTTCCTTTAGTAAAATATCTTTTTGCTCAGGGGTTAATTGTTTAACCATTTTTTAGTTTCCTAGATGATAAAAAAATTCCACCAATTATAAAAAGTGCTCCAAATAAATGATAATTCATAAATTGCTCTTCAAATATTAATATAGCTAATACCGTGCTAAAGATGGGCATTAAATGTAAAAATATTCCTGCTCTATTTGGACCAATGATTGCTATTCCTTTAATCCAGCAAATAAATGAAGCAAGTCCTGGAAATAAGACAACATAACTTAAAGTTAAAATAAAAGGTAGGTTTACATTTAATTCAAACCCTAATGCTTTTTCAATTAAGTAAGCGGGCAATAATAAAATTAATCCAGCTGATATAATTACTTCTAAAAGTGAAGCTTGCGATAAATCAAATTTTTTTTTTCTTAATAAAGCTGAGTATATAGCCCAAGAAAACATTGCGACAACCATCCACAGATCACCTTTGTTAAAATTTAGATTAATCAATATATCCAAGTTTGCTTTTGTCACTATTATTGCGACACCCAGTAACGAAAAAATTACACCCAAAATTTGATATATGTTCGTTTTTTCAATTTTAAATATCCAGCTAAAGAAAATTATCATAACGGGAATAGTAGAAATCATTAACACTCCGCTAATGACTTGTGTAAAATTTAGTGAATAATAAACAATCGAATTAAATATAGTAATACTAGTAATTCCTAGAACAAGAATAAGTTTTATATTTTGTAATATATGATCTTTTTTTTGAATGATTTCTTTAAGAGTAAATGGAGCTAATATTAACCAGGCGAAAGTCCATCTATAAAAATTTAAAGAGAAAGGTGGAATTTCAAAAAAACTTGCCGCCTTTCCTACAATAAAATTACCTGACCAAAATAATGTAGCTAATATAAGAAAAATATAAGCGCTGCTATTTTTTGAAAACAAATTATCTCCTAACTAAATCTTTGTGAAGTGTATGGAGATAAATCTAAATTTGTATTTTCACCTGCAATCATGCCTGAAATAATTTTTCCCGAAATGGCTCCCAAAGTCCATCCTAGGTGGTGGTGTCCGAAAGAATAAAATAGGTTCTTGTGATTTTTTGATGGTCCTAATACTGGTAAACAATCTGGTAAAGTTGGCCTGAAACCTAGCCATTCGTCCTCGTGTTCTTTGAGTTCTGGAAAAAGATATTTTGCATTATCTACAAGATTTAAAATTCTTTTTTTGCTTGGAGGATTATTTAGTCCTCCAAACTCAACTGTTCCTACTACTCTTAATCCTTGTTCCATTGGAGTTATACCAAAACCTCTATTTAAAAATATAACAGGTCGCGATAGTAAATTATCATACCCTTTGAAGTGAACATGGTATCCTCTCTCGGTATCAAGTGGTATCTTTTCATCTACTTGATCGGTTAATTTTTTTGAAAAAGCTCCACATGCAATAACAGCTTTATCAAAACTATAAGAAGTTAAATCCGTTTTTATTATTGGCTTATTATCATTTGTAAAAGTAATTGATTTAACATTTTGTTTTTGAAATTTTCCACCCTTTTTTAAGAAATGATCAAATAGCTTTAATAATATTTTTTTTGGATTTCTTGCATGTTTTGCGTTTGAATACAAAATGCCTCCATGATAAATTTTTTTAATATGTGGCTCGAGATCATGAATTTCGTCTGGAGTAAGTATTTGTTGTTTTACACCTAATTCATTTCTAATTTTTATTTCCAACTCTCTACTTTTTAAATCTTTGTCAGTCCAAAAATACATTATACCTTTGCTTTCAACTAATTCAGAAACATTAATATCTTGAAAAAGTTCATCATAAGCAGGTAAAGCTAAATCTAAAATTTGGTGCATGTACTTTGCTGTATGCATCATTTTTTTTGTAGTACAATTTCTTATAAATTTTAAGAACCATGGAATCATCTTTGGTACATAATTCCATTTTAAAGCTAACGGACCTTTTGAATTTAGCAACATAGAAGGTACATCTGCTAGTATGTCAGGTCTGTTAATAGGCACAGACGCATATGGAGAAAAGTGTCCAGCATTACCATATGAAGCAGATTCTTTCCCTGGATCTTCGCGATCTATAATAGTTACTTTAAAACCTTTTTTAATAAGGCTAAGCGCTATACAAATACCTTGTATACCAGCGCCAATTACTCCAATAGAAGATTTTAATTCTCCCCCTTCATTCATAATATTTTTGATTATATATTAATTATTTTGGATCTAAAAAGTAAAGTAAGGAGCGGATTTACACAGCCTCTTTGTGGTGTACAACAGGAACTATCTTTGGTTTCATAGATTCTGAATTTTCTCTATCAACAATTTCTTCTATGGCAATATCTTCATCAGTAGAAGTTTCTCCAGTATTTGTTCGCTTTATATAGCCATCAATGTCTGCACCTTCTTCTGTTTTCAAAGTGTCCTTAAAGAAGATGTCTCCTTTAATTACTGCATTTTTTCCAACTATGACTGAGTCTGCGGAAACTTTTCCTTCTATATGACCATTAATTTCTATTGTTTTTGCTTCTATGTGACCTCTTACTGATCCGGTGTCAGCTATAGTTACCTCTGAAACATAAACATTTCCATTAATCAATCCAGCTAGATCAAGAGAACCAGTAGATCTTATATCTCCTTCCAGCTGCATCGTTTCCCCAAAATGCGAACGGCCATTATGATTATTATATTCTTTTGGTTCTTCTTTACGAAAAGTTTCAAACATTATTTTTATTTAAGCACAAAAAGCCAAGTATTAACAATGAAAAAAAGAAATAATTTAGTAAAAAATACAATCCTGGGTTGTTTTAATAAATACTTTCATTTTTTTGTTTTTTGTTCTTATGTTAGTTCATGAATTTTACAACTCATGACAATACCTAAACCTATCATGATGGAAAGCATTGCTGAACCTCCATAAGACATGATCGGTAACGGGGCTCCTACTATAGGCAGTAAACCAAGTACCATAGACATATTAACAGCAACATAAATAAAAAAAGCAGTAGCAAAACTAAAACAAAATAGTTTTGCAAAACTACTTCTAGCTTCATTACCAATTGAAATAATTCGAGAAATAATTAAAACATAGATTAATAATAAAACTAACGAACCTAAAAAACCAAACTCTTCTGAATATAAAGTGAATATAAAATCAGTATGTTTTTCTGGTAAATAGTCTAAATAACTCTGACTTCCTTTCAAAAATCCTTTTCCAAACACTCCGCCTGAGCCCACAGCTATCTTAGATTGAATAATCTGATATCCAGCTCCCAGAGGGTCTTTTTCGGGATTAAAAAGAGTTAAGATTCTTGATTTTTGATAGGGTTTTAAAAACGATATTCCTACTGGGACTAAACAAATCATAACAACAAATGAATATAAGAAATATTTAATGCGTAAACCAGCAAGCCAAATCACAGCAAATCCCCCTGCTGCAATTAGTATTGCAGTTCCTAAATCTGGTTGGGAGGCAACCAGAAAAACAGGAATAAGTAATGCTAGAAGGGGTAGAAACAAATGTTTAATATTTGAAACATGTTCTAGCGGTATTTTATTATAATATTTTGCTAAAAAAATAATTAAGGCAACTTTCATTAACTCTGAAGGTTGCAGGTTAAAGAAAAATATATTAATCCAGCGTTTTGACCCCGAAGCTGTTACACCAAAAAAATCAACAGCTATTAGCAGAATTAAAATTGTTAAATAAAATAAATAAGCTGATCTAAACCAAAATTGAATTTTTATAAGAGAAATAATTATAAAAACTATAAAAAAAACACAAAGTCTATAAAGATGATTTTGAGTATAATAGCCAAATCTACCCTGTTCGCTAGAATACATTGCTAAGAGACTAATTAACCCCAGCATCAAAATAAGAACAATTAATTTTAAGTCTAAAGAAAATATCCTGTCCATGAAAGTTAAATTACCTCTACCAAAATTTTTTATTATCATTTTTACACTTCCTGAAAAAGATCTAACTGATATTTTTTTCTTAACTTATGTCTATCTAAAACTTTTTTTATTACTTTTTTTGCAATTGGAGCCGCCCCTGAACTTCCGGCACCCCCATGTTCAATCACTACACTAATTGCATATCTGGGACTTTTATAAGGAGCAAAACCAATAAAAAGAGCGTGGTCTCTGTGTTCGTAAGGTAAATCTGAATTTTTTAATTTTAATTTTCTTTGCTCTTCTGTAAATCTTCTTACTTGGGATGTTCCAGTTTTGCCAGCATAAATATATTCCTTTTTTACATGTCTTGATCTATACGAAGTCCCCATAGGTTCGTTCGTTGCTCCATACAACGCATCAAGTATAAATTTTATATTTTCTGGGTTTTTATATAATTTTTTTAAACCCGGTTGGTCAAAACGATCATTTCCTGAAGTGAATATATTTCTCCAAGAATCAATCGTTGATTGTAATGCATATTTGTCGTCAATTATTCTTGGTTCAATTTTATATCCACCGTTAGCTAATCGAGACATCATTAAACATAATTGGACTGGTGTGCTTAGATAATAACCTTGACCTATCCCACTAATTAAAGTTTCACCTAATACCCACCCTTTTCCTATATTTTTTAATTTCCACTTTGTGTTTGGAACAACTCCAGCCTTTTCTTCGTTAAAATGTTTAAATACTTTTTGCCCTAATCCAAACTCTTTTGCTGTAATTGATAATCTATCAACGCCTAGTCTTCGGGCAACTTCATAAAAATAAACATCGCATGATTGTTTAATCGCACTTCTTAAGTTCATAAAACCATGACCTTTTTCTTTCCAGCAATGATATTTTTGTCCATACATTTCGATACTACCTTTACATTCAATTATTAACTTTGGGGAAGTGACATCGTTTTCTAAAGCTGATAACGCAACAATAGGCTTAATTGTTGAGCCGGGTGGATAAAGCCCTGATAATGATTTGTTTATAAGCGGTTTATAACTATCTTGAATTAGTTTTTTCCAATCACTAGAACTAATTCCATGTACAAATTTATTTGGATCGTATATTGGGGCAGATACCAAAGAAACTATATCACCTGTATAAATATCCATCACACAAATAGATCCGCTTTTATCCTTAATTAATTCTGTCGCAAATCTTTGGACTTCCTGATCTATGGTTATTTTAAAATCTTTTCCTACGACTCCTTGAATAAGTTTTAATTCTTTGATTCTTTTACCAAAAGCGTTAACTTCAAATCTTTGAAGTCCCGGCTTGCCAATAATTTTTTCATTCAAAGATTTTTCTAAACCAGTTTTACCAATCTTTAATCCTGGTGTATTAATTTCTCTAAATAGTTCATTGCTTTTTAGATCTTTTATACTGATGTCAGAAACATATCCTATAATATGTGATGAGGAACCGTCGCTAATATACTTTCTAGCAAGAGCTACTACAGGCTTAATTCCTTCTGTTTCGTGTAAAAAAAGATTCAATCTTGAAAACTCTTCCCAAGATAAATTATCTGAAATTATTATAGGCTCCCAGGGTTTGCGCTTTTTTAGTCTTTTTATTAAACTAGCTTTTGTTTTGTCATTAAAATCAATTATTCTTGATAATTTAAAAAATAGCTCTTCAAGATTCGGGACATCTTCTGGAATCATGTGTAATTGAAAAACTTGAGTATTTTCTGCAATTTTATTTCCAAAATAATCTTCTATTACTCCTCTTTGGGGAGTTATTTTCCATTCTCTAAGCCGATTCTTATCTGATAAAGATCTCCATTTTAAATTTTCAGAAATTTGTAAGTAAAATAAGCGGCTAATAATACTAATAAAAAAAACTGCCTTTATTGCAGACACAATAAACATTCGTCTGCTAATCAGTGCAGCTTTACTTTGGAATGTCTGAGAAAAAAATGCCATAGAGTTATGAATTTGCTATCCTTGAGATCGTTGAAAAAATAAACCACAAAATAGGATAAAAAATAATAGTAAAAATAGAATTTGTAAATAAATGCATATAATCAATTGAATATTCAGAAAAATATAATGAAAAAAAATAAACTAAATTTGCAAGTAATAATGCTGAAATAAAAGTGATCCAATCATTTAATAATGTTATTCTAACAGTAACAAATCGAACGTAGGTAGCTACAGCAGCTATAACTAATAGTGATAAAGCATTAACTCCTAAAGGAAATCCAAAAACAACATCGTTAATTATTCCTGATAAAAATATTAAACCATAACCAAAGTTTTCAGACTTTTTTAATACAAAATAATAAACAAGGATATAATGAATGTTAATGGAAAATAATTTTAAATCTATTATTGAATTTCCATTCAGCGCAATAAAAAAAAGTAATAAGATTGGTAATAAATTAAAAAACTTATATTTAATTTGTTTATGAAAGTAAGTCATAATATTTAATTGTTTTTTTCTATATTTCCTAAGTCAATATTTACAAAAGTTATCTGCTCGAGGTCAGAAAATAGATAAACTTTAATAATATTATCTTCTATTTTAATTTTGCCGATAGGTATACCTGTAGAAAAAATTCCCCCCTTTCCTGATGTATAAACCTTATCACCATTTTTGAGCATGTGCTTTTCTGGCAAGTATTCTAATGTTGGTTTATTCATTCCTCGACCATTTAAAATGGCGTGATGCGCCGAAGGTGCAATTAAGACAGGAATTTTACTATTTAAGTCTGTAACAAGTAAAACTCTAGATGAAAAAAAATTTACATCTACTATTCTTCCAATAAAATTTTTTCCGTCTAATACCGCCATACCATTTTTTATATTTTTATTACCACCAACATTAATAATAAAAGAATTAAGATACGGACTTTGTTTATCTAACATGACTCTAGAACTTAAAAGATTATTTTTTGAAGAAACCTGTTCATCAATTAATTTTCGTAATTGTGTATTTTCTAATTCTAAAAATTCAGTTTTAGTTTTATTGTTTTTTAATTCTTCATTTTCCTTTTTTAATAGATAATAATTATTACGGACATTGAAGTGACTTTTTACAAAAATAGCAAAATTGCTAAAACCTTTTGATGGCGCCGACACTACTACAGAACTTCTATAAATCACGTCCTTAATAAATGATCTAAAAAAATTAAGTGGTTTTGTTTCGTTTTTTTCAACTAAAATAAGAATGATTGAAAGGGTTATTAGAGCAAGAAAAGAAAATTTTTGTTTTGTTCCTTCTTTTAAAAATGCAGATCGAATTGATATACTAACATCATCACGGCTTGTATTCATAATTTGTTATCTACACAAATCTTACTGAACCAACAAATTTGAAAATGATTCTTCTTGATCTAAGGCTTTACCTGTTCCAAGAGCTACACAAGATAACGGATCTTCAGCAACAACAACGGGTAATCCTGTCTCTTTTGAAATTAGTTTATCTATATTTTTAAGAAGAGCCCCTCCTCCAGTGAGCACTAAGCCCATATCAACTAAATCAGAAGACAATTCTGGTGGTGTTTTTTCTAGAGCATCCTTAATTCCTCCTATAATTTGATTTAATACAGGCTTTAATGCTTCTACAGTGTCTTCTTCTTTAAGTGATATTTCTTTAGGTGTGCCTGATCTTATATCTCTTCCTTTCATTAAAAAAGTATTTCCACTTGTTGATACGGCTGTTCCTATTTCTTTTTTAATTTTTTCTGCACTAGCTTCTCCTACTAAAAAATTAAATTTTTTTCTCATATAAGCAATAATAGCAGCATCCATTGCGTCTCCTGCGACCCTAAGTGAGTGTGCATAAACTACACCACCTAGAGATAAGACGGCAATTTCGGTAGTTCCACCTCCAATGTCAACCACCATTGATCCTGTGGCTTCAGATATAGGTAGGCCCGCGCCGATTGCGGCTGCAATTGGTTCTTCGATTAAATTTACTTTTCTGGCTCCAGCTGCCAAAGCAGAATCTTGAATAGCCTTTCTTTCAACAGGTGTTGAGCCTGTTGGCACACAAATTAATATTCTTGGATTTGCGAAAGCTTTTTTTTTATGAACTTTTTTAATGAAATGTTTTATCATTTCCTCAGTTACTACAAAATCTGCTATAACACCATCTCTCAGAGGTCTTACTGCTTGTATATTTCCTGGTGTTCTTCCTAACATTGTTTTTGCCTCATCACCTACAGCAAGAACAGATTTTTTTCCCCTGTCATCAATGATAGCTACTACTGATGGTTCGTTAAGTACTATTCCTTGTCCCTTAACAAATACTAATGTATTAGCTGTACCTAAATCTATAGCCATATCCGTGGACCAAAACTGTGCAAAAGAGTTCAACCATTTTTTCATTTATATTCCTTTCATTTTTGTTTGCTCATATTCTTCAGGAGCAGTTTTGTTTCTTTTTAAAATCATCTTATTCAAAGCATTTAAATAAGCGTTGGCGGACGCAACAAGGGTATCTGTGTCAGCCGCTTGACCCACAGTTGTTTTACCTTTTTCTTCAATTCTTACACTTACTGTAGCTTGTGCGTCCGTTCCTTCGGTCACAGCGTGTACTTGATATAATTGTAATTTCACTTCGTGAGGATACAATTTTTTTATACATTTAAAAATTGCATCTACTGGTCCATCCCCTGTTTCAGAGGCTTTTTTAATTTTTCCATAAATTTCTAATGTCATATCTGCTTGTTGCGGCTCTCCAGTTCCAGCAAAAACTTTTAAAGATTTTAAGTTTATAACGTTATCTTCTTTAATTAAGCTATCGTCAACTAAAGAAGCAATATCTTCATCATATACATGTTTTTTTTTATCAGCGAGAACTTTAAATTTTCCAAAAGCTGTCTGAATTATATCATCTGTAATTCCTGTATAACCAAGATCATTTAACTTTTCTTTAAAAGCGTGTCTGCCTGAATGTTTTCCCATTACTAATGAGCTTTGTTTTACTCCAACACTTTCTGGTGTCATTATTTCATATGTGTTTCTATTTTTTAACATTCCATCTTGATGAATTCCTGCTTCGTGAGCAAAAGCATTTTTTCCTACTATCGCTTTATTAAATTGGACTGGATATGTAGCACTTGACACCAGTTTGGATGCTTTATTTAATAGCTTTGTGTTAATATTTGTGTGAAATGGCATTAAATCATTTCGAATTTTTATTGCCATTACTATTTCTTCAAGCGCTGCATTACCAGCTCTTTCACCTATTCCATTTATAGTACATTCTACCTGTCTCGCTCCCGCAACCACTCCAGCTAATGAGTTTGCAACAGCAAGACCAAGATCGTTATGACAATGAGTTGATAAAATTGCTTTATCTATGTTTGGCACTTTGTTTATCAAATGTTTAATAATTTTTGTAAATTCAGAAGGAACTGAATATCCAACCGTATCTGGTATATTAATTGTTCTTGCTCCACACTTAATCGCTAATTCAATTGCTTTACACATAAAATCAATATCTGTTCTTGTTCCATCTTCACACGACCACTCGACATCATCAGTAAATTTTCTCGCATAGGTTACGTGTTCTTTAATTGCTTCTAAGACTTCTTCGGAATTTTTATTTAATTTATGTTTCATGTGCAAAGGACTAGTAGAAATAAAAGTGTGAATTCTAAATCTTTCAGCAGATTTTAATGACGCGTTGCATGCATCTATATCTTTTTTAATGTGTCTAGATAAACCACAAGGAACTGATGTTTTTAAAATTTTACTAACTTCAGTAACAGCTTCAAAGTCTCCCTTGGATGCCGCTGGGAAACCAGCTTCTATAATATCAATTCCAATTTGATCAAATAAATATGAGATATTTAATTTTTCTTCTAGACTCATGGACGCGCCTGGAGATTGTTCCCCATCACGCATAGTAGTATCAAATATATAAACTCTACTTTTGTCTTCGGACATCATTCCTCTACCCAAGCTTAGGCTTGGAAATATTAATTTTTATAATGATTATGATACAACCAAAGCGAGTTATGTGCAAAAGATTTTTAAATTTATGGAACTAAAGTGGTTTAATTTTTTATTTATATAACAAGAAATTAAAGGAATTTGCTAATTTTTGTCCTTATCAACCAACTTGTTCTTGCCGATCCAAGGCATCATAGCTCTAAGTTCAGCACCAACTTTTTCGATAGAATGAACAGCTAAATCTTTTCTTGTTTTTAAGAATTTTTTTTGACCACTTTTACACTCATCCATCCATTGTTTAGTAAATTTACCAGACTGAATATCGCTTAATACTTCTTTCATTCTTTTCTTTGTTTCTTCTTTATTTACAATTCTTGGGCCAGAAACATATTCCCCATACTCTGCGGTATTTGAAATAGAATAGTTCATATTAGCAATTCCCCCCTCATAAATTAAATCAACTATTAACTTAACTTCATGAACAGTTTCAAAATATGCCATCTCTGGTTCGTAGCCTGCTTCAACTAAAGTTTCATAACCGTTTTTAATCAGTTCGACTAGACCGCCACATAAAACCGTTTGCTCGCCGAACAAATCTGTTTCAACTTCATCTTTAAAAGTTGTTTCTATAATTCCTGATCTTCCTCCTCCAACTGCGGAAGCGTATGACATGGCTAGATCTCTTGCTTTTCCAGAACCATTTTGATGAACCGCAAAAAGACAGGGTACTCCACCGCCTTTTTCATATTCACTTCTAACCAAGTGACCCGGTCCTTTTGGTGCCACCATAAATACATCTAAATCTTTTCTAGCATTAATAAGATCATAATGAATATTTAAACCATGGGCAAAAGCTATACTTGTTCCTTCTTTAACCCTTTGCTCAATATGATTTTTATATATTGTTGCTTGCAACTCATCGGGAGTTAAAATCATGACCACTTCTGCCCATTCTGCAGCGTCAGATAAATTCATAACTTTTAATCCTTTTGATTCAGCTTTGACTTTGCTAGATGATCCATCTCTAAGTGCAACTACTACTTCTTTAACACCACTATCTTTTAAGTTAAGAGCATGAGCATGCCCTTGACTTCCATAACCAAAAATAGCAACCTTCTTTTCTTTAATCAGATTTACATCTGTATCCTTTTCATAAAACATTTTCATATTTTTCTCCTAAGTCTATTTAAAAATTTCCGATCCTTTAGTCATTGCTACAACTCCTGTTCTTGATGCGCTTGCAAGTCCAAGTGGTTGTAATTTTTTTATCAAATCATCAACTTCATTTTTTAAAGCCGAGATTTCAAATACAAAAGACTTTTCTGTTTTATCTAAAATAGTATATTTATATTTTTTGCATAATTTTTTAGCTTTTTCTAGCTTCCCTTTTGATGAAACTACCTTTAATAACACCATTTCTCTTAAAAGAGTTTCTTTATTTTTTGGAAAATCGGCAACTTTGTGAACAGGAACAAGTTTACCAAGTTGTAACTTTATTTGCTGAAGGACCTTCGGTGTTCCAGAGGTGGCTATAGTGATACGTGATATATTTTTTTTCTTATCTACTTCTGCTACAGCAAGAGAGTCAATATTGTAGCCTCTGCCAGAAAATAAGCCTACCACTCGAGCGAGAACACCAGACTCATTGTCAACCCACACTACTATTATATGGCTTTTTATTTTTTCTTTTTTTGTTGAAAAGCTATAAGCTGATTTTATCATAATTAAACTAATATTTTTCCTTCTTCAGAAATTTCATTTTCTTGTTCATCTTGCTTGCCTAAAAGCATCTCATTGTGAGCTTTTCCTGAAGGTATCATTGGATAACAATTTTCTTCTTTGTCAACAACACAATCAAAAATAACTGGTCTATTAATTGAAAGCATTTCTGCAATTTTTTTATCTAGTTCTTCTGGCTTAGTCGCCCTCATACCAACGCATCCATAAGCTTCGGCAAGTTTTACAAAATCTGGTAATGCTGCTGTATAGCTTTCAGAATAATTTTTTTCATGTAATAATTCTTGCCACTGTCTAACCATGCCCATGTATTCATTATTAATTATAAATATTTTTATTGGAAGTTTATATTGAACTGCTGTTGACATTTCTTGCATTGTCATCAAAATTGAAGCTTCTCCTGCTATATCTATTACTAGTTTACCAGGATTTGCAACTTGAACTCCAATAGCAGCTGGTAATCCATACCCCATAGTTCCAAGGCCCCCAGAAGTCATCCATCTGTTTGGTTTTTCAAATTTATAATGCTGGGCAGCCCACATTTGATGCTGCCCAACTTCAGTTGTAATAAAAGTATCTTGTGCTTTAGTCAGTTCATAAAGTCTTTGTACGGCATACTGTGGCTTAATCTGTTCTTTGCTGTTTATAAAACTAAGAGATTTTTTCTTTCTCCACTGTTCAATTTGTTGCCACCAGCTGCTAATTTTTTGTTTATTTGAATTTAAAAAATTTAAATTTTTTAGCTTAAGAGTAGAAATTAATTTATCTAAAACATCTTTAACATCTCCAACTAAAGCTAAATCAACGTTTACATTTTTGTTAATTGACGAAGGATCAATATCTATATGAATTTTTTTTGATTTAGGTGAGAATTCATCAATTTTTCCAGTTATTCTATCATCAAAGCGCGCGCCAACATTTATCATTAGATCACAATCATGCATTGCATTGTTTGCTTCATAAGTGCCGTGCATTCCCAACATGCCTAAAAATTGGTCATTACTTCCAGGAAAAGCTCCTAGTCCTTGAAGTGTAGATGTTATTGGAAATCCTGTTAATGTAACGATCTCTCTTAATAATGCTGTTGCTTTTGGTCCAGAATTAATTACACCTCCACCAGTATAAAAAATTGGCTTAGAAGATTTTTTTAAAAGTTGAATGGCAATATCAATATCATTGTCTTGTTTGCTAAAGTTAACATCTACTTTATTATTTTTGGAATTATTAAAAAATTTTGGTTTTATATATTTACCTTTTTTAAATTGAATATCTTTAGGGATATCAATTAAAACAGGTCCTGGCCTTCCTGTGGTAGCAACATGAAAAGCTTTATGCATAATGGTTGATAGTTTATTAACATCTTTCACTAACCAATTATGTTTTGTGCACGGTCTTGTTATGCCAGTAGTATCACATTCTTGAAATGCATCAGTGCCGATAAGATGCGTAGGAACTTGACCCGTAATACAAACTAACGGAACTGAATCCATATAAGCATCTGTTAAAGCTGTCACTGCATTTGTTGCTCCAGGTCCAGAGGTTACTAGCAT
>Ga0209403_10004773_pt1 | contig 14529 bp, 15 predicted proteins | sample ArcticOcean_MG_C_8_FD_187440 | JGI IMG/M metagenome (GOLD analysis project Ga0209403, IMG submission 187440) | Marine microbial communities from western Arctic Ocean - ArcticOcean_MG_CB11_86 (SPAdes) (version 2) | ecosystem: Environmental > Aquatic > Marine > Oceanic | place: Arctic Ocean... | reverse complement strand
GCCATAACAAGTTTACTTGATATAACTAGCCTAATTTTTTCATTCCCTTTCGTCTCGAATTTACATAAACAACAGCCATTTGTATTCATAGAGAAATGTTCAGATTTGATTTCTTTATTTGTATCTGTGTCGACAAATGAAAAAGTTACCTTTTGATGATCATGTGTATAGTTGATTAATAAAAATTCATATTTATCATCATTAGTTAAATTGGATTGTAATCTATACTCTCGCTTTAAAAGTGATGAGGTCCCTAAAAGGTAACTAGAGTTATTAGAAATAGATATTGCATCAAAATTTCCATGAACATAATGCCTCAATACAGATCTGTTTAATTTATAACTTACAAACCCCCTTTCTGTTAGGTAGCTTTTTTGTTCTATGAAGTTATCTGGCACATTAGAATGAAATATAGCAAAAGTTCCAAAATCTCCATCTATTTTTTTTATGAATGATGAAATTTCAATACATTTTTTTTGATTTGGCTCAATATCAATTTTACATTCTTTAATTTTTATACCTACTCGGTTAAAGAATATAATTTTAGCACTTACTTTTTTTTTGGAAATTTCCTTAGAATAAAAACTTCCAATGTCGTACAAATCAAAGTACGTTTGCCAAATATCAGACTTTCTCCAGACAAATAAATCACTCACAGGCTCTATTAAACTTCTTGGTTTTGATGATAGTGGTTGTCTGTAAGTCCAAATCCCTCTTTTTAATTTTTTAATTAAAAGTTTAATCATTCTATTTATCCAATTTAATTAAGCTTAATCTTTTAGCCCATATATTCTTTAGCTCTTTATGAAGAGCCCATCGATTTCCATGGATAGCAAAAGAAGCTGGTGGATGGGTATGCTCCAAACTTAATTCAATTCCTTTCTTATAAGAGGTCATAAATAGTGGAATTCCAACTATATTCTCAGTCATCAAGACCATCATGTCGTTCCTATGATAACCAAGATCATCAAGTTTAATAATGTTAATGTGGTTGCTAGTTACTAATACTTCAGCTTCAATTTTACTTCCATTAGCTTTTAAAAAAAATAATTTAGTATTTCTAAAAATTGGTGATTTTTCTATACTAAGGAATAGTAAGTAGTTAGTTAAATGTTCACCATATTGCATAAAAGGGGAAAAGGATAATAAGGATCCGTTACTGGGGAAGGAATAGGCCTCGCCTTGAAAGCTTGTATTACCTCCTAAACTTGATTTTAAACCTATTGTGCCCCTCCATTCTGGTAAATTGGTCTGCATATCAATATCAATATCCTCAGGAAGAACTGATGATTCAGCAGGTAATTTATTTACGGAAAGACTTGAAAGTGCGAGTGCATTCTTTGGTAAAAAATCTAAATCTCTTTCATTAATAACGAAAGATTTATTTATACCTAAAACGCCTATCTGCTTTGTTTTCCAGATAGATCCGTCAGACCATGTAATATTAATATTTTTAATGTAATTTTTTTTAATTTCCCAATTATTAGGGGCGTAATTATGGACGGTAGTATATCCATGACAATTAGGGGCTCTTAAAATAGGATAAAAAATGTACATTGTTAATTAGATTTGAGCTTGAAAGAAAGATTTATTCATAGTGATTCTTTTATTTTACATTAAATTTTTAATTGTATGGATACATCGTCCTTCATTGAATTTCTTATTCCTGTTACCAAATTTTTTAAGTTCGAAATTTGTTTTATCGACTCTGGAAAATATTTTTTTGGAAAAATAACTTCATTGTTAGGGTCGTAATAAAATGAAGGAATATTAAGAATTTTAGCTAACAAAACTGGACTTGAATAAGGAATAGCAATAGCTAAATTCGTATTACTTGTAAAGCTATATAAATTAACATCGTGATCAACTAAATTGAAAAAAGTCTTAGATTTACATAGGTAATCAACATGCCTTAAATATGATTGGTCATGAGATTTAACCCTTACTCTTTTATGTTTCAGAAATATTTCAAAATTAATATTATCAGATTTACTAATAATCTCAGTAGCACGAATAATATCGTCTAAAAACTTAATCGAAGTACGAGCATTATAGTAAGAGGATTGCAGACCAATGGTGAGTAGAAAATTATCGTCAAAAGGAGTGACATCAAACACAGAAATTCTAATTATATTGTCTTTCTTTATATTTGGTTTAATTTTAGGAAGAAACCATAAAACAGGTTCGACTACTTTAATATTAGAATCTATTCCATTAGCTATTAATGAATATTTATACTCATAATTCCAAATCCAAATAAGGTCAGCTTTTGTAAATCTATGAAGGGGATAAATTGTTTTAACTTGGTCATCTCTGAAAATAAAATTAAAAGTATTTTGTGAATACAAAGCAAGATAAGTTTTAAAATTACGATTTGGTAGATAATTCATCCATAGATCATGGGATGAGTAGCTATTTGTTATTATGTTTGAATCAATCAAATTTCTTCTATTCAAGGATTCAGCGCATGAATGAAGTGCATAATCTTTCCATAAAAGGCAAAATAATGGAAAACGTAAGGTAATAAAAAAATAATTAAATAGAATATAAAAATGCTTAGTCAGAAATATTCGTTTTTCATCTTTATGCAAGGTATTTGATAAGAAAAGAGAAATAATTGGTATTTTTGAATATATAAATAAATTACTTTTAGAATTAATCTTTTTACCAAACTGAGTTACGAAACCATTAGAACTTCTAATGATATTGTTGCTTGTGTTTGTACAGTAACCCTCAAAGTTAGTTAAGCATTCTTCATCATTTAAATCATGGGGAATTCCAAAAATTAAAGTAGCACTACCAAAATTTCTACTATTATAAAAATAAGAAAATATAAATGAAAATAAAATAAGAAGCCATAAAAGTAAAAAGCGAAAAGAGTTAAGAACAATTAATAAAAAAGAAGGCTTAACAATGCCAGAATTTGTATCAATTAAAATTTGATTGCATTTAAGATTCTTTGGTAAGAACTCAAAAAAAGTTTTACCTCCGCTTGTGGATTTTTTAATGCTTTGCGCAGAGAGCTCAGAGGTTATTAATAAACAAACTAATTGTGAAAGTCTTTGTACAATGTTAGTACGTGAATATTCAAAATCAAAATTAATATTTTTTTTTAAGTGAATAATAACTTTATCAAGAATTTTATTAATCACTACATAATTTCTTGATGTATTTGAATGGATATTCATAAAATTCTTTTCTCAGATAATAAAAAATCTTTTCTTTGAATGGCAACATAAATTGAATCTTTAGCACCTTTAATAGCGGCTTCACCTTTAATAGCAGCTTCACATTTAAAACCACACTTCGTTAATACTTTTTCAGATTCAAAAGCTTTTCGATAATAACCAGCATTAATCTTTTCAAGTTTAAGGGTGTCAAAAGCGAAGTGTATTACACTCATCAATGCTTTTGAAGCAATACCCTTACCCCATAATTTCTTTTCGCCAATAAAATAAGACACATCTGACATAAGATTATTAGTATTTATTGGCCCTAATTTAATATTTCCAATATGATTATTATTAAAATAGATACCAAATAAAAAGTCACATTTAGAGTTCAACTTATTAGTAACAAACTCATTTACCATTTTTTTGGTGTGAGTAAAGGAATGTTGTTCAGTAAATTTTACAATCTCATAATCATTCATCCAATTAACATATTTGTCTGTAACATCTTTTTCCTGAAGAATTCTTAGCTGAACCTCTTCATACATTTTTAATAGAATTAAAATCTTTTTTTCATGAGCCTGTTCAATTAAGTTCATCTAATCTATTTTCCTTTTACAGTATGATTAAATAAAAACTCAGATTCATAGAGTGCAGAAATTTGAACTGGTAAAATATTATTCCAATCTTTATTATTATGATTAATATTTAATTCTACTATTAGTAACAATCGCCTAATTATTTCAACCTGAGAATAAAAAAGGAAATCTTTAGGGTCATCAAGGTACCCCCTTATGGTAAAAAGTTTGTATGCTTCAATAAGCTTAGGAAAAATTGATTCAATATTTGTATTATTTTTTTCATATACTGCCGCTTGTCGGGCTAATTTAAATAAGCTAAAAGATATTGATGCATTAATTGAGCTATCCAATAAAGAAGCAAAATCTAATACACCTAAAATTCTATCTTTACGCATTAGAATATTATGTGGATGTAAATCAATATGACATAACCCCCTTGAGCTTGAATTAAATTCGTCTTCACGCTCCAATAATAAATCTACTGTTGATCTTATTTTATGCCATGATGAATTTAAAATTTCATAGTTACTGCCAAATATTTTTTTCCATTTACTTTTAACGCTTTCCGCTTCTTCTATTGTTTTCGTAAAAGATGAGAAGCAATATTCAATTTTATTCTGATTAAACTTAAAAATTTTTGGGGCAGACTCTAATGTCTTAAAAAGATCTAAAATAACTTCAAAACTATTTTGAAGTGAATTCTGAAAGCCTTCATAATACAATCCATCAAGAAATTCCATTAAGTAATAATTATTATCATTATGAGTTACCACTGGACTTAATGAATTATTAGGTGAAATAACTTTAGGAATTGGAATGTTTTGAGTGTTTAACCAATTTGTTAATTGTAATTGCTTGTTAATTAAATCAAGATCTTCTTCTTTGTTTAATTTTTTTAAAATATAACTTTTATCTTGTCCTTTTAAGAAAAAATTATTTGAATTAATCTCGATTCCCTTTAACTTTAAAATTTTATAATTATTTAAATTTTTGATTTTATAGTCATTTAGGATAATATTTTTTACGGTCTTAGATTCGCTATATAGAGCTAAATCATATTTGGCTATTGAGTTTGAGAAAAGATCAGGTGAAAACAATTTAAGTAGCGCCTAAATATTTTTTGATACGCCACCATCAATTAAGATGGTTTGGCCAGTTATATAAGAAGCTGATTCAGATGCTAGGAATAAAATTAAATCAGCAACTTCTTCAGGAGTGGAAAATCTGCCTAAAGGTATATTTTTTTTCGCTGAATCAAGAATTGATTCATATGACACATTTTGTTTTTTAGCCGCATGATTAGTTAAATCAATCATTCGGTCCGTAAGAACAGCGCTCGGACATACTGTATTAACAGTAATACCAGAAGATGCTACTTCTTTAGAGATAGCCTTAGAGAAAGCTAATAAACCTGAACGCGTTGTTGCAGAAAGAACCATCTCAGAAGAAGGCTCAACGGCTACAATAGATGAAATGTTAATAATCCTACCCCAGCCTTTTTTAATCATCAAAGGTGAAACTTGGGTTATGAAATTTATTGGGGCATATAGAATTTCTTCATAAGCTTTTTGCCAATCTAAGTGATCAAAACTTAAATAGTTACCTGGTAATGGACCGCCACCATTATTAATTAGTATATCAATCGGGCCAAGTTCTTCATTAATTTTCTTAATAGTCTCAGTTACAAAATTCTTGTCACTATTATCACCATCAAAGATAGATGGGATAACATTATATTCATTGCTTATCTCATCACTAAGTAACTTTAAACTTTTAATGTCTCTTGAAATAAGACATATTTTTGCCCCGCTAGCAGCAAAACTTTTTGATATTGATCTACCTATACCTCTACTTGCACCTGAAATAAGAACCATTTTTTTAGAAAAATCTATTTCCATATATTTTCCTTTTTAAATTCGTCAATTGAAAAGTAGCCAGTTTTTTTTACGTCAGCAACAACCGAAATATAGTAATCAAATAAATATGGCATATGCATTTTTACGATTGGTAAAACAAATTCCTCAATCTCTTTTATATAATCTAGCCTAACAGATTCTGAAGGATTTAAACACAGCAGAAAAAGATTGTCTAACTTATCAAGAGCTTTAATTTGGCCAACAAAATCCTCAGATTCTGAAATTTTCTTATAGTAAATTTCCAAGTATTCTTTATTATTTTGTAAAGATCTATCAATGGTTAAAATAGAAATTGCATCACAAATATTTTTACTAAAATATTTATTACAAAATTTATTGTCAGTAGCAGTTACCTCATATATGTTGTGTAAAATTGCTAGCAAAATCCCATCTAACTTACTGGGTTTAACAATATCTTTATATATACACGAGACTCTAAATGGGTGTGCTAAATAAATTTCTTTAGTTTGTCCTGGGTGTTCATATTCAATTTCTTTCGCAAAGTTAAGCCCTTTAGTAATTAAGCTTATATTATCGCCTGATTCATAGGACAAAACTTTTTCTTCAAGACTTAATAAATAATCTGAATTTTGATTTATTAAGTAATTTACCCTCAAATTTTTTTCAATATTAATAGCTTGCATCGTCTTTACTAATCCTTGCTCTCAAATATTTTTTCAGCATGAACCCAATCCTCATCTGTATCAATATCTATAGATGAAAATTTTGGGAGAACGTAGCCAATAAAATCTTTATCGGAACCTTGATCTGAATTTAAAATCGTTTCTGATGAAAAAATACCAAAAGCTCCTGTATCAAAGTATTTCTTTTCAATATCTTGAGATCTATTTAAGAATGAACCAGGGTTAATTGGTTTTAAATTCTGCTTATTATCAATTGTAAATGCCCATTCAATTGGTACAGGGTATTCTGCAACTCCAAGTAGCGATTTACTTTTAAAAGAATTTTGATAAATATTTGATGCTTTTAACAAATCCTCTTTTTTTAAGAGAGGGTTGCATGCCATCAGCAGCCATATTTCATCAAAAATAATTCCTTGGGCTTTGTATTCATTAACAACAAATTTAAGAACTGGCATTATGGGTGTGTAATCATCTGCTAAATTAGATGGCCTCATAAAATCTATTGTTAAAGATAGGTGCTCTACTACTTCTACTACCCTATTACAATCTGTTGATACATGTATTTTATCAAAAAGGTTGCTAGATTTTGCTGTTTCAATAACATATGAAATCATTGGTTTTCCACAAAAACTCTTAACATTTTTTTGTGGGATTCTTTTTGATCCTCCTCTTGCAGGGATAATTGCTAATCTCTTCATTTGTTATAAGTCATTTTAATTTTAAAGAATTTTTTCAAGATTAAATTAATAAATTTTTCTTTAAAATCGCAATAATTTTTGAAACTGAATCAGCGGATGCCATTTCACTAATGGCTGCAATTTTTCCATCAAAAAGTTTATCTAATGCCACAAGAATACTGATTTGCCCTAATGAATCCCATGCTTCAAATGATTCCTGAGTTACTTCTGGATTATTAACAATTGTATTTTCTTCAATTTCAAGAGCCTTTTCTATTAATACATATATATCTATTTCAGTAATCTTTTTCATATTTTAGCCCTAGTAAGTTAAAAATTAAAATGGGTTGCTAACATAATAAATATCCGTATAGCAAATAAACATCCCGAATTTCTCATTTAAATCTATTGATCCTTCATTTTTCAGAATCTTTAGCGTGTCAATATGACTCTTTAATTCATCAGGTAGAGGCCACTCTTTATGAGCGACTCTTTCTATATTTTTAAAATTTTCCTTTGCAGCCTGAAGTATTGAATTCGAGTCAGAAAGAGATAAAACTGGAAAAAATAAAAGGCCATTTTCCGTTAAATATCTTGATGCTTTTTCGATGATTTCGATCGTCAAATTAGTTCCATTTCTTCCTGTTTGGCAAGGCACTCCCTGAAACCAAGGTGAAATTTTCGCTACTTCCTCGGAGATTCCTGAAATATCATCTACAACAACGTCGAATTTGCATTCTGCCCAAGGATCAAATAATGACCCATTTTTTACCACAGCATCGCATCCATATTTAGAAAAATTACTTTTTGAGCAATCTGTTGCTGCCTCACTTAAATCTGAAGCATAAATAGGTTGAGAAACAATTCCTTCTGCATTTAGAGCTAGCCCAACAATACCCGTTCCACAACCTAACTCTAACACTTTAGAAGTGCTTGAGATTTTAGACCTAACTGCTTTTATTAAAAGTTCTGTTGTTAGATTCGGCTTGAAAACACCTGGCAACCAATTCAAATCAAACTCATCTTTATTTGAGATGGAATACTTAATATTTTTAAAAACACCAGAATTCAATTTAGTTACATCCCCCCATCAATATTCAAAATACTTCCATTGACGTAATCAGACTTTATAAGATATTCAATACCATTTACTATATTATTTGGCTCACCAAGACGTTTAATAGGTATTGACTCAATAATATTTTTTTTATGTTTTTCACTAAGCGTGTCGAACAAACCTGTATTAAAATATCCCAACATAAGAACATTGGAAGTTATCCCTAACCTGCCGTATTCTTTTGAAATGACTTTGGACATTCCTATTAATCCTGCTTTTGAAGTTGAATAAGCAATAGTGCCTGGGACACCAATTACAGAGGCTGTTGAAGATAAATGAATTACCCTCCCCCACTTATCATTAACCATTGTGCTTAGAAGTGATCGAGTAAGTATAAAATCTGCACGAAGATTGCAATTCATAGTTTCATCCCAATCTTCGGTTTTACAATTTATTGCTAGGCTATCATTACTTATTGAAGCTCCATGAATAATTGTAATATTTTTTAATTTGGGGCCCATAGTTTTAATGAAATTTTTAATTTCATCTTCGCTATTTAAATCTAGTTTAAATGGTTCAACATTCTCTAAAACTTCATCTATTTCATTATTTTTATATATAGCTATAACACTATCTAATTCTGTTAAGAGCGGAAGAATTGATTTACCAATACCCCCTGATGCACCAGTCAAAATAATCACTTTTGTTTCCACCTTATTGTTGTTGATCCCCAAGATAATCCTACCCCAAAACCAACAAGTAGAACAAGGTCCCCAGATTTTAATTTCTTCTGAGAGTCAGCATTACTTAATGCAATTGGTATTGATGCAGATACAGTGTTGCCGATTTGATGTAAATTATTGAAAACTTTATTTTTTGGGATATTAATCGATTTTACAAGGCTATCTATAACCAACTTACTGGCTTGATGAAAGATAACTAAATCAATATCATCTAGAGTGATTCCTGAGCTAAGCATAAGCCTTTCTATCGATTTGGGAACCTCCCTCAAAGTAAAAAGAAAAATTTCACTCCCTGCCATCTCAAGATTCATAATAGAGTTATTTTTTAAATCAATATCCCTTCGCAAACCACTCTCTCTTACAATTAGATGCTCATAGCCTGAACCATCAGTACCAAAATCAAAAGGACCTATATCATTATTATTTGATGCTTCTAATAATATAGCTGCTGCACCATCGCTAAAAATTGGCCTACAAGTACGGTCATTTTTTTTAATATACTTTGTATATGTATCTGAACAAATTATTAAACCTTTTTTTACAACTCCTGAATCAATTAATGATCCGGCAATACTTAACGCATAAACAAAACCTGAGCATCCTAAGTTAACATCAAATGCCATACAATTTTTTGGTAAATTTAATCTATCCTGCAGAATACAAGCGCTAGTTGGAAGTGTGTAATCAGGAGATTGGGTAACTAGAATTAATAGATCAATATTACTCGGAGTATCTAGATCTTTTATTAGTTTTGATGCTGCAATATAAGCTAGATCAGTTGCAGTTTCATTGGGAGAAGAGATAAAGCGTTTAAATATACCTGTCTTTTCTGTGATCTTATCAATATCCCATTCTGGGTTTTCATTAGTCAATATCTCTATACCTTCCTCGTTTGAAGGAAGGTGGTATGCAATAGAGTTAATTTTTACTCTCATATAAGTAACTTTAATTTAGTTATAATCAATATTTGTTCAAAATTGAACATATAAAACATTTTAAACCTAGTTTAGCTCTAAAGCAACCTAGTTAGTAGATAAGAGCTTATAAATAAATAACTTATTCTTCAAAATTTGCACGTAGATTGCCGAATTTATTTTTCTGAGATACCCATTTATCGCGTGTCATTTCTATTTTAGTAATGTCGTAATTAATTCCATTCTTTATAACAGCATCCTGAATAGTACCAACCTCTTCGCAGCCATAATATTTATGTAACTTAAGAATTTTTAAATGATTAGAAAAAGCGTGTCCAGTAACTTTTTTTAAATTAAGGTTTCTTTTAAGGAAAATGTAGTTGTAGAAGTAAGCAGGAACAACACCTCCAATATTCCATGCGTCTAATTCTCCAATATAGAACCCCCATGAAATTTCGTGACTTACTTCATCATATTCTTCTAATGATATGTAACCTATTTGCTTGTCATAAAAATTAATGATCCAATGTCTGGGAGGTTGATGAATTTTCACAAATTTCTCGTACCATTCAAGTTGTTTAGCAAGATTGTTTTCAATATCCGTCTTCATAAAGCGAGACACATCCAGAGAAATTCGCCAATTTAATATGATTTCCAGATCTAATTTTCTAATTTTTTTAAAACTTATCATAGGTAAATATCAGGCCTTAATTATTTTTATCAGTTAAAAAATTAACAACCCGACTTGTGCCTTTAGCATCGATAATACATTTTTTATTACGTAAATTATCATTGGTCTCATTACTTGTAATAAATTTATAAAGATTTTTTTTCAGATGTTCATGTTTTAAATTAATAGCTTTACCTCCATAAACAATCATAGAAAAATCAGATATAGACTTTGCCATCTCATGCTGGTTATCAGCAATACTTAAAATAAATGATGGTAAATTTAAACATAATCTCTCCCATGTTGTCGCTCCACAAGCACCAATACCATAATCAGCATTATAAATAAGCTTAGCTAATGATGGGAGAGAATCGTGAATATTGATATTTGAATGAATGCTTGATAGCTTATTAATTTGATACTTATTTTGATTGTTAGAACCTAATACAACATCCATTTCTAAATTTTGTAAATTAAAGCCTAGAAGTATTTCAACAATCAATGTAGTTAAGTTTTGGGAGTCAGTAGCTCCAAAATAAATTAATAATCTTTTATTTTCCCTAATTCTAGATTGTATTTTATTTCTAAAACTTAAAAATTGAGGGTCTAGCATTACATAATCAAGGCCTAATAATAATTTACATTCATTTGGGATTAAATCTGAATACAGCGAATCAATATTTTCATAATAATTTTGATTTAATAAAGCATCGCAATAATGCTGTCTGTCTGCTAAATCATCAATTACCATTAATTTTTTGATATATTTTTTAATGTATCGATGCCATTCAATATTGATTCTATAGTGGTCTACAATCATCCAAGAAGTTGAATCATTGAAAAATTTTTGTACATGTGAGACTGTTTGAGTGGCATCATTAATTTGAGAGATATTTTTTTCTGACGAATGATCAATTAGTTTATATTGATACCCATACTTAGAAATAAGATCGACCATTACTCCATCAAATTTACTGCAAATAAAAAGAATTTTTGCACCTTTGGTGCTTAATTGATTAGCAAGGGTTAAGCAGCGAATCAAATGCCCACTCCCGATTTTTAGTGACGAGTCTACGCGAAAAACAATATTAATATTAGCCACCTACTTTCTAATTTACTCAATTTCATTCCAGCTCAAAGGAATACCCATCTCAAGATCAGAATTAATCTTTTTACCAATAATTTCTTTATAGAATTTTGGATGGAGCCCATTGCCTGGCCTCACAACTTTAATATTTTTGTGAGATAAAATTTCCCCAGCTTTAATGGTTGTAGAGGTGAAGATCGATCTCATGCCTGCTACACTTTTTCTTGCACTTTTAGCAATTTTATAATCAACCTCACCAAGAGATTTCTCGACAGACCTTATATCACTTACTAAGTTTTTAAATTCAATTGAATTTGATGAGAAAAAAGAATCCACAGTTATCTTATTATCAGAGAGATTAAAATGTTTCTCAATAAAGCTTGAGCCGAGAGCAACCGCAGTAATTGCTGAGATATTTCCAATTGTATGATCAGATAATCCAGATAAAACATTAAATCTTTTCTCAATATCAGGAATAGTTAATAAATTTGACTCGGTAATTGGTGCAGGATACGAAGTATTACACTTTAATATAATAATATCTTTTACACCACCAGATCTTAAAGTATCAACTGCTAACTCTGTATCACTTAATTTTGAGAGACCAGTAGATAATATTATAGGCTTTTTAGTTCTCGCAACATATTCCAACAAAGGAATATGGGTAATTTCAGGTGAGGCAATTTTGTATGCTGGACAATTCAAGTCCTCTAGAAAATCTACTGCAGATTCGTCAAAAGGACTTGAGAAAATTTCAATATTTAACTTTTTTGCCTCTTCGAATAGTGGTTTATGCCAATCCCATGGCGTGTGCGCTTCATTATAAAGGTCCCATAATGTTGAATGTTTTCCCCATTTCTCTTCCTCAAGTTTAAAACTTACTTTATTTGAATTTAGTGTAATTGTATCTGCTGTATAAGTTTGCAATTTAATAGCATTTGCACCACAATTTTTTGCCTCTCTTATAATTTGAATAGCTCGCTCTAAATCACCACCATGATTTCCTGACATTTCAGCAACAACAAATGTGGGTTTATTTTTACCAATTATAGAATTACCAATTTTAATTTGCATTAATTTAGCCTTTTAAAACTAGAATGACATATTGGCCCATCAAGCAAATCTAATATATCTAGCTTACCTGTTTCACATTTTTGTATTTTTGAAAAAATAGGTTCAAGCTCCGTAAAATATTTATCAATAATTTCAGGTTTATGCTCTGTACATACAAAAATTAAATTTGAAGCGAGAAACCCTTTTTTTAGCATTTCTTGTGAAATTAAAGTTTTATAAGCAAGATTATTTTTGCTATTAAAAATTAAGGTTGTAATTGATGGGATTCCGCATGTCTTAATATCTAAATTATATTCATTTGCTAATTTATTCCATTTGTCAGTTATATTAGTTCCAATTTTTGTAATCACATCCCAAGATTTTTCTTCATCCATAATCTCTAAAGTTTTACATGCTGCTGTTGGGCCAATTCTTTCAGTCCAAAAAGTACTACTTATAAAAGTTGATTGCGCATGCTCCATTATCTCTCTTCTGCCAATAATTGAAGTAATAGCATAACCATTTCCTAGGGCTTTCCCAAATATTGCCATATCAGGTTCAACATCAAATATTTTGTGTATTCCACCATATGCTTGACGAAATCCAGAAGTACACTCATCAAAAACTAGAATAATTCCTAATTTTTTTGTTAAATCTCTGACTTTTTGTAAAAAATTATTCACTGGGGGATTATTTCTAACCACCTCCATCTTTACCACTCCAATTGAGTTCTCTTTGATAATGGATTCAAGCATTTCAAAATTATTGTAATCAAAAGGAAAGATGGTGCCACGTAAATTGCTTGGTACGCCTTTTGGTTCTAATCCAGGAAGAATATGTGTATCTAGATCTTTAGCATCCTCTGAATTACCTAAATTTCCAGCTAAATACCAATCGTGCCAACCATGATATCCACATATTGCAACATTATCTTTTCCTGATGCAGCTCTAGCAATTCTAATTGCTATTGCATTTGCCTCCCCCCCTGATCTTGCGAATCTTGCCATATCCGCCCAAGGATGCATATCAAGTAATTTTTCAGCTAACTGAACTTCCTCAGGGCAGTTAAAGGTTGACATGTTGCCTTGGTTAACAGCATTTTTAACAGCGTTATCTACTTTGTCATTTCCATATCCCAGCGTATTAGTTCCAATTCCCATAATTGACATATCAATAAACTTATTACCATCTAAATCCCATACATAACAACCTTTAGCTTTGCTGAAATACGATGGCCACATATTTGGTAAAAACAACTCGGAGCGTTTTGATAACAGCATATTTCCACCAGGTATGATTTTCTTAGCTTTTTGCCATAATTTTTGGCCTTTTCCCATAAGTTTCCTTTTACATTTTCCAATTAAGAGGGTTAATAAGGTCAATATCCTTAGATGAAAAATCTAGTGGGTAATTAACTTTTGCTTTTCTATTAGCTAGATCAATAACTTCATTAAAATGAATAAATGAATCAACCCCAACTACAACACAATCTATTTCCTTAAAGCTTAAACAATGCCCCAAACATGCCTCAATAGCCGAAATATTATTAAATTCAAGCCACGATTGCCATTTTTCAAATAAAGATTTCCATTTTCTAAATTGTTTTGGAAGATTCTCTTTATTAAGAAGAAGTAAGCCCTGTAAAAATGCAGATCTAGAATGAATTTCAATACTTTTATCTTTCATGATTTTTAAACAATCATGCTCTTGAAATCTATTATCAAATACATTCATTGGTAATTGAACAATTTCAGGGGAGAATTTTTTTAGTATATTTTTTAACTCTTTTGGGCCATATGCAGAAACTCCGAATTTTTTAATTTTTCCTTGCTCTTTTAACTTGTTAAGTGCTTTATCAATTTCACCCCCAATAGAATCGTCAAACAATTGAGAAGTATCATGCAGCAGCAATGCATATAAACTTTCGACCCCGAGTCTTTTCAATGATTCATTCACTTGATCATTGATCCAAATTCCTACATTTTCTTTTTCAACAGGAACTTTTGGTAGCTTACTT
>Ga0209403_10004772_pt1 | contig 14531 bp, 14 predicted proteins | sample ArcticOcean_MG_C_8_FD_187440 | JGI IMG/M metagenome (GOLD analysis project Ga0209403, IMG submission 187440) | Marine microbial communities from western Arctic Ocean - ArcticOcean_MG_CB11_86 (SPAdes) (version 2) | ecosystem: Environmental > Aquatic > Marine > Oceanic | place: Arctic Ocean... | reverse complement strand
TGTTCGACTCCGCGCCGCCCCCGGTGCGGTCCTGTACATGGAAAAGCTGCGGACCGATCAACAATGGCAAGCATTCTTCTGGCGGAAGACGATTCCTCACTCAGAACCTTCCTTGGCAAAGCCCTGGGCAAGGCGGGCCATCTGGTCACGTCCTGCGAGGACGGCGTCGAGGCGATCGCCGCGCTGGAGCTGCGGGAATACGATTTACTGCTCGCCGATATCGTGATGCCCGGCATCGACGGGATCTAGCTTGCCCAGCGCGCCACCGCGCATTTGCCCAACATCAAGGTGCTGTTCATCACCGGGTTTGCCGCGGTCGCGCTGAACGCGCAGAAGACAGGCGCCAACCGCAACGCCAAAATTCTGTCCAAACCGTTCCATTTGCGCGAACTGGTGCAGGAAGTCGACCGCATCCTTCACGAAGAGGCCGCCCAACCGGTTTCGTCCGCCTGCCGCAACCTGCCTGCCGCTGCGGGCCAGGTTTTGGATGCCCTTGCCATCGCCGCCCGGAAACGATAAAACGCCCCCGCCTTTCAAGGCATCGGGCGATTAGCTCAGCGGGAGAGCACTTCGTTGACATCGAAGGGGTCACTGGTTCAATCCCAGTATCGCCCACCATTTCTTTTTCAGACCCATCCAACCCCTGCAAAACCCCTGTGGGCAGGGCAATTAGGGCGGTTCTAAATCCCTTATTCCGCGCATAAGACACTTTCCCGGAAAACACCAATCTGCACACCATTCTCTTGTCTTCGATGTGGTCTGAATTCCATAGTTTCTGCGGGTTTTCGAGGAAGTCGAGGGCGGTTCTAAATGCGTCGTCAAAATCCTGTAGCGGATGCCCGCAATTGGCGATCTTCTCGGTGATCGCTATTCGGCTGTGCTCAAGCGTTCTCAGGCGACTTTCATAGGTCGCGACAAGGCTCGTATCGTTTGCCTCAACAATGCGGTCCGGAATTTGGAGGCAGCTTCGCCATGGACCTGCACCGCCCTTTCATGAAATGATTATTGTCGGAAAAGTTCAGGAGACCCGTATGTTCCCGAGAAACTGCTGGTATGTCGCGGCACACGCACATGAAATCACCGATGCGCTTTTCGCGCGCACATTCCTCAATCAGGCCGTCATCTTGTGGCGCACAGCCGACGAAAAGGTTGCGGCGCTGGAAGATCGCTGTCCGCACCGGCTCGTCCCCCTGTCGACCGGAAAGACGGTCAACAACCTCGTCGAATGCGGCTATCACGGGTTACGGTTCAATGCCGAAGGCGCCTGTGCCTTAGTGCCCGGCCAGGATCAGGTCCCGAAAAACATCCGCGTCAAAACATTTCCCGTCGCAGAGCGTCATGCGCTGATCTGGATATGGATGGGCGAAGCCGACCTCGCGGATGAAGATCTTATTCCCGATCTGCACTGGATGGATGCGCCGGACTGGCGGGCGACGACCGGCTATCTGCATTTCAATTGCGATTACCGGCTGGTCAACGACAACCTGCTCGATCTGTCGCACGAGACCTATATCCACAAACACACGATCGGCAACGATGCCGTCGCCGACGCGCCGGTGGTCACGAGCGTTGTCGGCGACCGCGTGGTGCGCGCCCATCGCGAGATGCCCAATATCGAACCGCCGCCATTCTTCGCGCTCGCGCAGGGGCATGAAGGGCGCATCAATCGCTGGCAGATCGCAATTTTCATGGCCCCGGGAATCAATGTGACCGAGGTCGGTTTCCACGCCGTTGGCACCGACCGCGTGGCGGACCACCTGATGATGCGCCCCATCCATCTTATCACGCCGGAAACCGACCATACGGCGCATTATATCTGGGGGCTTGCGCGTAATTTCCGGCTCGACGACGACGAGCTCCATGACCGCATTTATACGGCGACAGATCAGACTTTCAACGAGGATCGCGCATTGCTGGAAGCTCAGGATCGCCGCTTACAGGCTGAAGGCATGCCGAAACTACCGCAGCTCGCCGTGAAGGTGGATAAAGCGCCGGTAACGGGCCGCCGGCTACTCGAAACCATGATCCAGCGCGAAACCGATGACCCGCGCTATTGTGCCGTGCCAATCCCACTCGCCGACGATCATGAAGTTACGCAGCCATTCGCGCAAGCTGCCGAGTAACTGGCAGCCGAGTAATCCGCGACAACCGTTCTTCCGGCGCAGAGGAGCCGCCGGCCGGATTGAGCGCGGGCCCTCTGAAGAAAATCTGGACTGGCGTGCCCGTGCCAGGTGGCGAGGCTCAACCGGCAGCTTCGGTTGACGCGTTGGCATAGTTGGCGACGTAGGCGAGGTTTGCGTTCGGTTGGAAGGTCTCCTCACTGGCGAACCGCCAGGGGGTCACGAACCGGGGATCGGCGGAGCCCGTAACCAAGGCGCCCGGCGCAAGTGCTGGATAGATTTCCGCATACGTCTCGATCCGGTCCGCTGCCACGCGGCGCGATATATGCAACGGCATTAGCTGCGAAGGATTGTCAATCCCGACCGCGGCCACCGCCTCCGCCAACGCCTTGTGCGTAGCCCGGTGAAACGAGACGACACGTTCGGCTTTGTCGCCGACGACCAGCGCGCGCTGGCGCCGGATCCTGGGTGGCGACACCGGTCGGGCAGTGGTCGGTGTGGCACGCCTGGGCCTGAATGCAGCCAAGCGCAAACATGAAACCGCGGACCGCATTGCACCAGTCGGCACCAAGCGCCATGACGCGGGCAATGTCGAAGGCGGAGGTGATCTTGCCGGCCGCGCCAAGCCGGATGTGTTGCCGCAGATCAGTCCCTACCAGCGCGTTATGGACGAAATTCAGCGCATCCCGCATGGGCATCCCGATATGATCGATGAACTCCAGCGGCGCCGCTCCGGTACCGCCCTCGGACCCGTCGACGACAATGAAAATGGGCATAATGCCGGTCTCCATCATCGCCTTGCAGATACCGAAAAATTCCCATGGATGGCCGATACTGAGCTTGAAACCGACCGGCTTGCCGTCCGATAACCGCCGCAGTTCCGCGATAAATCGCACAAGCTCCATCGGCGTGCCAAAGGCGCTGTGATGCGCTGGCGAGATGCAGTCAACGCCCACCGGTACGCCGCGTGTCTCCGCGATTTCCGGCGAGACCTTCGGCCCCGGCAGCAGGCCGCCATGGCCGGGCTTCGCGCCCTGGGAGATCTTGATTTCGATCATCTTGACCTGGTCGAGCCCGGCGGTCTCGGCGAAACGTTCGGGTGAGAATGTGCCGTCATTGTTGCGGCAGCCGAAATAACCACTGCCGATTTCCCAGATGACGTCGCCGCCAAACTAGCGATGGTGGGGAGACAGCCCGCCCTCGCCGGTATCGTGGGCGAAATCGCCGAGCCTGGCGCACTTGTTCAAGGCAAGAATAGCGTTGGCGCTGAGGGCGCCGAAACTCATGGCCGAGATGTTGAACAGCGAAGCGGAATAGGGCTTGCGGCAATCCGGGCCGCCGATCGGCATACGGAACTGTCCGGCGGAGGGCGTTTTCGCGGCGATTGAATGATTGAGCCATTCGTATTGGGTGCCGTATACGTCGAGCTGTGTGCCGAACGGCACTTTGTCGAGTTGACCCTTGGCGCGCTGATAGACGATCGACCGTTTCTTGCGGGCAAAGGGCGTTCCGCCGGTTTCGTCCTCAAAGAAAAACTGGCGGATTTCGGGACGGATTTTTCCAGCAGAAAACGGATACGAGCGACGATCGGATAGTTGCGAAGGATCGAATGGCGCTTTTGCGTCAGGTCGTGCAGGCCAAGAGCCGCAACCGCCCCGAACGCCGCCGCCGGCGCCAGCAAACCCTGCCAGAGCGGCACGGCTGCAAGGCAGAAAAGCGTTCCCGCGACAGCGGCGGTCAACAGAACATAGCGTCGCTGGAAAGGCAGAAAGAGTAATGACATGAAAACACCCTGGCGGAGGCCGAAACCGGTTCTCCCATACGCTATCGCGGGGGCATTAAAAGAACCTTTACCCTGGCGTCCAGAAGCCCCCAGGCTCGGCGCAGGAATCGGCGCAGGAACTGGCTATGACGGCGAGCTCAGGTTTTCGGTATTCGCCGCCCACAGGGTTTTCAAATCCTCGCGCCTGACCTTACCGCGCGCGTTTTTCGGCATCTCGGCGACGAATTCGACAAATCGCGGGCGTTTGAAACCCGCCAGTGTTTCGGCCGCATGCGCCAGGATGTCTTCCGCTGATACCGTCGCCGCATCTGCGGGCACGACATAGCACACGATTTCCTCGCCCCAGATCGGATCGGGCACCCCGATGACGGCCGCTTCGTGAACGCCGGGATGGGTCATAATTGCCGCATCGATTTCCAGCGGTGCAATGGAGACGCCGCCGCGCAGGATCACGTCCTTGATCCGGCCGGTGACGGAAACGAATCCGTCTTCGTCCATCACCCCGAGGTCGCCGACACGCGTGCGTTCGGTCAGGCGGAACCCGGTGCGGTCTTCCCATTCTCCGTCGGCGGTGATGTTTGCGGTGGCCGTTTGCGCGCCGCGGATGGTTATCTCGCCTTCTGTGCCGGTCGGACAAACAACTCCTTCCGGGTCGACCAGCGCGAGATCCATATGGCGCGCGGGCGGCCCGGCGGTGCCGATACGGAATTTATCGTGACGATTGCCGCACAGCCAGCCGCCTTCGGACGCGCCGTAAAACTGTAGAAGCCGGATGCCGTAGTGACTTTCAAACTGCCGCCAGCGGTCGGGGGCGAGTGGCGCCGAGCTCGCCGTCATGACCCTGAGTGACGCGATATCGGCGGGCTCGAACGCGACCGGCTCGTCGAGCAACATGTTGATGACGGTTGGCACGCCGGCCGCCACGGTAATCCGGTGATCGCGCACCCAGTCCATAAACCTCGATCGCGAAAATCCTTTGGCCATCACGATCGTCAGTCCCAGAGAAACGAACGGCATGAAGGTAACGATCTGGGGAGACAGCCAGCTGAACGTCCGGTATTCGAGCAACCGGTCTTCCCCGGTCATACCGGTAAAATCGATTGTCGACAGCCCGCATAACCACAGGCCCAAGTGGTCCCAGACAACGCATTTCGGCCGGTCCGTCGTGCCCGAAGTAGCGAAGATGCAGCCTTCGTCTCCGGGACCGTATTCACTGCCCGGTGCCGGCAGCGGGCCGGTGATATCGTCAAGCGTCGCGAAAAAGCCCCCGGTTTCCGTGGTTTCGGCAAGCGCCGTAAATGAAAACACGCCGCAGGCAAGTGTCGCGGTCAGCGCGTCGCCGTCGAGGTCGCCGCGGCGCCAGACAACTAGCGCCGGATCGATACTTGTCAGGATCGATTGCAGGTGATCGAACGCAATCTCGGCATGGAACGGGCAGGCGGAGGCGCCGCACCGCCAGGCGGCAAACATCAACACCAGTTTCTCGATGCATTCCCCGCACAGGATGGCGACCCGGTCGCCAGGGGTCACGCCGGCACCGGCCATCCGTGCGGCGGTGCGTTCTACCAGTGCATCGAGTGCCGCGAAGTCGAGCGATATGTCCTGGTCGATCGAATGGATGGCGATTTTATGCGGATGAGTTTTCGCAAAATCGGCGAACGCCACGCCTAAAGTACGAAACGGTATTTCGAGCGCTTGAGGATCGATGGACTGGGCTATCGATGCATCGTCGTTCAACGTGAATACTCGCTTCTGTTCGGGTTGCCGATCGAAATCTCAGACGTAACCGGTCTTCGCCTTGTAGCGGAAATACGGGCTCTGACGTGCCTGCATCTCTGTGATCTCATCGTCCGAGAACCATTTTGAAAAATCGATCTGATCAACCGGGTATTGTGCACGAGTGTAATGATCTTTGTCCGACAACGGCACCGTCGCATCGATGGCAACCCCGCCCGAGGATTGAGACACGGCCGCACCGGCGCCGATCCGTTCCGCTGGCTGGAATGCCAGGCCTTTGCCGCCTGAGACGCCGAAAATCATATCGGCGCTCATGTTGGCGCGGGTCGTAATGGCCCACAGTATTTCTTCCGGCTCGTAGATGTCGACATCCTCATCGACCACGATAGCGAGGCGCAAGCCGCGTGCCATGCCAAGCGCGGCGGCCAGCAAATTGCGCTGCATCCCCTCGTCGCTCAGCCGGCGTTTCTTTACCTGAAAGATGACGCCGCCCCAAATTGTGGTGCCCGTCAACGTGGTGACGTCCTGGACCAGGCCAGGCGCGATCCGTTCGGCGAGTTCGTGGAATCCGGCACTGATGAACGGAATCCATTCCCAGATACTGCCGAAGATCGGTACGTAGTAATACGGCTTGTCGGACCGGCGTGTGATTGCCGTTACCTCGAACCGGCGCGCCCGATAGGCGCGGCCCATATAGCCGACCCATTCCGGGTGAAACGGCGCCTGCCCCTGTACCCCCAATTCCTCGGCTTCGGCGGTTTCCCAAACCCGGTCCGATGGCACGATATAGCCTTCGACGACGTATTCGGCATTAGCGACCGCATAGGCGTCCACGGTCTTCGCCTTGACGATCTCGACCGGTGAGCCTTGGAGTGCGCCGGCTGCGCCGAGTTCGTCGATGGCGGTGGGGAAGACGACAGGATTGAGCGATCCCGCTCCCATCAGCTCGACCATCGGCGGTGGGCTGATATTGATCGTGCACGGTATTTTCTCGTTGTAATATTTATTGGCGATCTGGTCGCCGTGTCCGCCCGGCACCATGTTGATCGAAGCGTAATCGCGGCCGCGAAAGCTCATCCGGTAGAACGACAGCTGGCTCAGCCCGTCGGCATATTTCCCTGACAGCATGTGAACGCCCGACCCGAAGAAGCGGCCGCCATCCATCCCGGTATGCTGCACCATCGGAAGGGTCGTGTAAGGATTAGCCGCCGGGCCGATATCGACAACTTCCTGGCACGGCGCATCGGCAACTTCGACCGGTGCGATCGGGTTGTTCACGGCATCGATGACTTTGAGGGTCGCTTCGCGCGGCGTCTCGACCCCCATCATACGATGCAAGCGGTCGCGGCGCCCCCACAGGCTTGCGATCAGGCGCGCGTCGGGGAACCCGGTGACATTTTCGGAGACGAAGGCCGGCCCGTCGTCGAAGGCCTTGTTGATTGCCGTCGCTTCGAGGACGGGATCGACCTCTGCGTCCAGATAGCGAACATCGTCGCCGAGCCACTTAAGCGTCGAGCGGAGGTCCTTCAGCGCGGCCTCGCGGCCGAAATTCTTATCATTCATCCAAGTTCCCTTTCTCGCCTGCGGAACCGGGCACCCTCCGCGCGGGAGTAACGCCGGATCGACACCCATCGACCGTTTTCCAGAGGTTTCCGCTTCCCAATTGCGAATGATTAATCACAAATATATCAGCCGGCGCAAATGTCCCCTGTAACTGGTGTTTTGGGCTGATCGACTGTTGCGATAGACTTTCGGAATATTGAACTGGCAAAACGGGAGCGCTGAGCCATGGCGGAAGCAAAGGGCGTGTCGGAAATTGCGGACGAGCTGGAGTTCCAGCGGATGCGCGAGCTTGGCGATTTCATGATTTACCGCTCGGCGATCAACAAGCTCGCCGACGGCGAATGGTCCGACGAGACCGAATTCAGCCTCGGCGCGCTTAAGCCCTCGCTAATGGGAGAAGACCCCCGCCTGCCGGAGATGCCGGAAAATCCGACCCTGACCGATTTTTTCAATCTCCGCTTCGGGCCGTCCAAACAGCATTTGCTGCAAAGCGCGGCGCTGGCGCAGAAGAACGGGCTGCCCGAAAAGATGGTGCTCGCCTGCCTGCTGCACGACGTGTCGGTGATCGCCTTTTTCCGCCCCGATCACGGCTATTGGGGTGCACAGATGCTGGAACCCTATGTCGACGAGGAAGTGTCCTGGGCGATCCGGATGCATCAGGCGCTTCGCTTCTTCCCGGACGAATCCGTGGGCTACGAGTACCCGGAAGCCTATGCCAAACGGTTCGGGTCGGACTATCAGGTCGAGCCGTATATCCGGCGCGACTATGAGGAGGCCCGGAACCACAAATGGTACATGTCGGCGCGGATGATTTGCCTCAACGATCTGTATGCGTTCGACAAGGACACCGTGGTCGGCATCGAAGATTTCGAAGATGTGATCGGGCGCCACTTCAAACAGCCAGCAGAGGGCCTCGGCAATGACAGTTCACCGGCCGCGCATATGTGGCGTACCATCAGACGGCCGGCCAACGCGCTTTAGAGCATATCCCGTTACCGACCCGTAGCGTCGCTGGTCTGGATGATTTCGAATGACATCAGTCCCGCGTCCACGCGCTGCCCCAGAGGTTCAGCGTACGCGGCTCGGTCTTCCACTGGCCGGGGGACGCCTCGTAGTCGCGGGTTTCCAGTTCGGCCGACAGCTCCACCGGGTTGCCGTCCGGGTCGCGGACGAAGATGAACAGGTTATTGCCCGCGCCATGGCGTGCCGCCCCCCATTCGATCTCGGTGCGCTGCGCCGCGAAATGATCGCCCCAGTCGCGGATGTCGTTCCAGCAGGTCGTCTCGTAGCACTGGTGGTCGAAGCGCGACGACGAGGCGGCGAACAGCGCAAGGTCGTGATGCTCGTGATCGGAGCGCAGGAAACAGGCGGAGATGGCGCCGTCTTCATTCTTCACGATGTCCGACGGGCGGAAGCCGAGGGTGTCGGCAAAAAAATCTATGAGCCGCGCGATGTCGGTTGAGCAGATGCCGAGATGCTGAAGCCGGCCGGGCAGCCGGTCGGACGCAGTATTTTCCGGCCGCACCGGCAAGCCGAAGACGAAGCTCTTGCCGTCGGGATCGAGGATCGCGACCTGGCTGTCCGAAAAGACGGGGGAGTGCACGTCGGACCGTGCCACGCCCTTCGACGAGACGTCGGCGTTGAGGCGGGCGAGCTGGCCCGCGTCTGCAAGCGCATAGGCGGCGTAGCCGAAGCCTTTCACCGCCGCCGGACGGAAGACGATGTTACGCTGGCGCCCCGACAGCCAGACCGATCCGTCGGCAAGCTTTTCGGACGCCATTTCCATATGCGTCTCGTACCAGGGAACGACCGCCTCGATCTGCGGCGTCTCAAGGCAGAAATGGTGGAGATGGGCGGGCCAGAGCGGCGGCTTGGTCATGCGATGTGGCTTTCGGTCGCTTCAAACGAATATCTATGCAGGTCCGGCGATGCGGGCGCGCCACCGGGACCGGTTTGGATCATAATCGGGAATCGCGGGCGGGTATGCAAGAACGCGAAGCTTACCGCCGCTAATGCCGTTACCGCCGCGTGCCGTCGAGGGTATAGCGGGCGATGTTCTTGTAGCGGTCGGAGATCGCCGCCAGTTCGGCCGGGTCGATCACGTCTTCGATACGGTCGAACGGGTCGCCGCCGGTCAGTTTGTCGACGGTCTCGATGATGAAATCCGGCGGCTGGTCGCGGTTGGTCAGCACGATATCGCGGGTCACGTCGCGCCGTTCGTCCTCATAGGCGTTCAGCGCGGCGACCGGGTCGCCGGTTTCGTCGAGCAGGCGCCCGAGCACTTCGGCATCGAGGATCGCCTGCGCACCGCCATTACCGCCGCGCGGATACATCGGGTGCGCCGCATCGCCCATCAGCGTTACCCGGCCGAATGTCCAGCGGTCGATGGGGTCGCGGTCGACCATCGGGTATTCAAGGATGAATTCGGCATCGGCGATCAGCGCCGGGATGTCGAGCCAGTCGAATTTCCAGTCGGCAAACGGCTCGATAAAATCCTCGATCCGGCCCGGTGTCGCCCAGCTATTGAGTTTGTGGTCGTCGCGCGGCTGTTCGGTGTTCCAGTTAATCAGCTGGGTGCCGTCGTCGAACTGGCGGATCGGATAGATCACCATCTTGCCGCGCGACACAGTGCCGACCCGGGTAACGCTGGCACCGGTCAGGAACGGCTTTCGCCGGGTCACGCCGCGCCACATATTGATGCCGCCGAAATGCGGTTCGCCTTCATCGGGGTAGAACTGACGGCGTATGGTGGAATGAAACCCGTCGCAGGCGATGACGATCGCACCTGTCCGGGACGGCTGGTTATCGAAGCGGATCGTTACATCGGTTTCGGTCTGCTCCACCCCGGCGCAGCGATGGTCGAGAAATATGGCGTCCGCGCCGAGCCGCTCGACGGCCGCGTCAAACAGGACCTTGTGCAGATCCGCCCGGTGGATCGAGAAATGCGGATAGTCGTAGCCGGCGAAGCGGCCGCAGGGTTCGGTGAAGATTTTCTGGCCATGACGGTTGAAATAGGCGAATTCACGCGCTTCCACCCCGTGGGCCTCCAGTGCCGGTTCGAGGCCGAGTGCGGTCAGTTCGCGAATGGCGTGGGGCAGCATGTTGATGCCGACGCCGAGCGGCCGAAATTCGGGGGCGGCTTCGAAAACAGTGCAGGCGATGCCACGCCGGTGGAGCGCAAGGGCGAGGGTCAGCCCGCCGATCCCGCCGCCAACAATCAGGATGCCGGCATTCTCATCGGTTTGGTGATCTGTCATGGCTCAAAAATGTGCCGGATTGTCAGACCCGTCAAGCTGACGGTACCGTCAGCTTGACTTCCGAACGAAGCAGGGGTCGGTTTAGCGCCCGTGACCGCGGCGGAAACGGCGACGGGCGACGCCCAGTCCGAAAAGTCCAAGTCCCAGAACGGAAAGCGCTGTCGGTGCCGCGATTGCCGTCGCGCCCAGTGTTCCGAACCGGACTTCGTCGATGGCGATCGAATCGTCATCGCGACCGTAGGACACCGTCAGAGTGGTATACGTCGCGGGATCGTTGATCAGGCCGATAAAATTGACGCCGCCAGTACCGAAATTAGACACGCCGAGATTGCCGAGCGAATCCCCAGCGTTCGTCGTCAGATTGATTGCCGGGAATACGGTGAAATCGCTGGCGGTGAACGACACCGCGTTTACCGCCGTGTTGAAGGTGAATGTTACCTCACCGCTGGTATGAATATAGACGCTGCCGTCGGTCGGCGCCGAGAAGCTCCCGCAAAATCTGGCCGGGCAGATCCGCACGTCGTTCTGGAACTGCCCCGTGCCGGTGTCTTCGTGGATGAAACCCGGCAGCGTGACGGCCGGTCTGGCGACACCGACCGGCGTCAGTGATTCGTAGCTTTCAAAGCCAAGCCCGCCGCCCGCGGCCGACAGGAATTCCGCTTCGTCGCCGATATACAGCGTCGTCGTCGCGCTGGCGCCGAATGCGGCCAACTGGCTGCCGGCGATAAACGTCAGAGCCGTAAAATGCGCCGTAGCATGGAGTTTACTCCGCGATTCAACCGATAAAGGCTATTTCTCCCGACTCAGATGCAAGAATCGTGCCAGTTAAGGGCTTTTCAATGAGTCCAAATAGTTAGAGAAGGGCTCGTGGAGGAATGTCCGGGGAATTGTAAAATCTACCGACGCTAAAGGGCGTATTTTTTGAAATATGCGTAATTCTTCCGGATCCGATCATGGTAATCCGAACCGGAGTGGCTACGATACACCGGATGAAAGCAAATCTCGTTTATTCATGTCTCTGATTGTTGCCGTCGATACCGGCGGGACCTTTACCGATATTGCGGCCTATGACCTTGAGTCGGGGACGGTCGCCTATGCCAAGGCGCTGACGACCTATGACAATCTGGTCGACGGCGTGATGACCTGCGTCGACGAGGCCGGTATCGATCTCGGCCGGGCGATGCTGGCGACGCACGGCACGACCCTGGTGATCAATACGCTGTTGCAGCGGTCGGGCGCCACGGCGGCCCTGGTCACGACCAAGGGCTTTCGTGACACGTTGGAGCTCGCTCGCGGCAACCGGACCAACCCGTTCCGCATCGATTACCGCCGCGATGCGCCGCTGATCCCGCGCCCGCTGCGTTTCGAGATCGATGAGCGGATCCACGGCCGCGGCGAGGTGCTGCGCGCGCCCGATCCCGCCGAGATCGAACGACTGGCCGACAAGCTCGCCGAGCTTGGCGTCGAGGCGGTCGCGGTCTCTTTGGTCAACGGTTATCTCGACGACAGTCATGAGGCGATGATCGTCGGCATCCTGCGCGACCGCCTGCCCGGGGTCTACGTGACCGCCGGCACTGAGCTCAGCCGGGAATGGTACGAATACGAGCGCTGCTGCACCGCCGCCGCCAACGCCATCGTCGGCCCGCGCATGGCGGCCTATGCCGAAGGACTGCGCGACCGGCTTGCCGCTAACGGGTTCGACAAGACGCTCTACATGATGGGCTCCAACGGCGGCGTTCTGTCGGTCGAACGCACGCTGCGCGAGCCGATCTCGCTGATCGAATCCGGCCCTGTCGGCGGCTGTATCGGTGCCGGTGCCTATGGCGCGGCGCTCGGCCTGCCCAATCTGATTGCCTTCGACATGGGCGGGACGACGGCAAAATGCGCGGTAATCCGGGACGGCGCGTTCAGTCTGCATTCACCCTATTTCGTCGGCGGTTACGACACCGGATTTCCGATCCGAAGCTCGGTGGTCGACATCGTCGAGGTCGGCGCCGGCGGCGGCTCGATCGCCTGGATCGACGACGCCGGCCGCCTGCACGTCGGACCACGCAGCGCCGGCTCGGACCCCGGTCCCGTGGCGTTCGGCCGTGGCGGAACCGAACCCACCGTCACCGATGCCAATCTGGTGCTCGGCCGCATCGGTTCCGACGTCTTTCTCGGTGGCGGGCTGGCGCTCGATGTCGAGGCCGCGCGAAAAGCGATCGAGAATTCGGTCGCCGGGCCGCTCGGGATGAACGACCGGCCGGTCGAAGCGACCGCCGACGGCATTCTGTCGCTGGCGACTGTCAACATGACCAGCGCGATCCGCCAGATCACCGTCGAACGGGGCCACGATCCCCGCGATTTCGCCCTGTTCGTATTCGGTGGCAGCGGACCGATTTACGGGGCTGCTTTGGCGCGCGAGCTGAATGTCTCGTCGGTCATTATCCCGCCGGAACCGGGAAATTTTTCCGCCCTCGGTATGCTGCTCGCCGATGCCCGGCTCGATGTGGCGCGGACGATGGTTCTTGATTTCGATGAGGCTGCCTTGTTGCAAGTGTCCGCCGCCTTCGAGGAAGCCGAGCGGCATGGCACCGAAACCCTCGCCCGCGAGGTCGAAGATGCGACCGTGATGCTCAACCGCAGTATCGAGATGCGCTATCGCGGCCAGAAACACACCTTTACGATCCCGCTTCCGGGCGCGATCGGTGATACCGACAGCCTGCGCGGAATATTCGAGGATTATTACCGTCGGCGCTTCGGCCATTCCGACGGCACCGCGCCGATCGAGATCGTCGGAATCCACGTCAGCGCCTTTGCGCATACGCCGAAACCCGATCTTGCCCAATTGCCGCGGGCGGCGGAGGTAGTGGGATCCGAGCCATCGAGCCGCCAGGTCTATTTCGGTGCCGATGGCGGCTGGACCGAGACGCCGGTCTACCGGCGGGGGGCATTACCGGCCGGTTTCGAGGCCACGGGCCCGCTCATTATCGAGGAATACGGCGCGACGACGGTGATCGGTCCCGGCGATAGCTGCCGGATCGGCGATCTCGGCGAAATCCGCATCACGGTGGGAGACTGAAAATGGACGGTAGTGTGCACGCGGCGATCGACCCGATCCAGCTTGAGATCATCCGTCACGGGCTGGTGGCGATCCCCAACGAGATCGACGCCAATATCACACGGACCGCTTTTAGCCCGCTGGTTTACGAGTACAAGGATTTCGCCACGGGGGTTGTCGATCCCGAAGGACGCCTGGTCGCCCAGGGGTCGGGTTCGATCCCGATCTTCGTCGCCAATGCGCTCGGCAATGCGGTCCGCGACGGGCTGGAAATCTACGGCGCAGACAACATGCATGAAGGCGATGTGATTATCTCCAATCATGCCGGCACGCTCGGTCAGCACTTGAACAACGTGGTGATGTACACGCCGGTATTTGCTGGACCCGACCGCGACGAGCTGTTCGGTTTCATGTGCGTTCTGGTCCACTGGATCGATATTGGTGGCAGCTCTGTCGGGTCGTGCAGCGCGTCCGATGCGACCGAGATATTCCAGGAAGGCATCCAGTACCGGACGGTCAAGCTGTGGCAGCGCGGTGTGCGCAATGACGAACTTTACCGTATCGTAGAATACAACACCCGCTTCCCGACCATGGTGCTGGGCGATCTCGAAGCGCAACTCGCCGGGACGCTGGCCGGACGCGACAAAGTGCTCGCCATGACAGACCGCTATGGTTTGGACACCATGCGCACCGCCGTCGCCGCCATCTGGGACCAGTCCGAAGCGGTTGCCCGTGCCGCTATCCGGGCATTGCCCGACGGCGTCTGGCGGGCTGAATCCTTTCTCGACGATGACGGTGTGGACGGTGGGGCGACGGTGCCGGTCGTGATCGAAGTGCGGATCGACGGCGACAGGATGACAATCGATTTTTCTGGCCTCGGCGGCGAGCTGAAAGGCCCCCTCAATTCCGGCGTCTTCGGCGGGGCTTATCCCGCGGCGCGGATCGCGTTCAAGATTTTGACAGCGCCGGACGAGCCGGCGAACGAAGGCTGTTTCCGGCCGCTTGACATCGTCATTCCCGACGGCACG
>Ga0209403_10004771_pt1 | contig 14536 bp, 16 predicted proteins | sample ArcticOcean_MG_C_8_FD_187440 | JGI IMG/M metagenome (GOLD analysis project Ga0209403, IMG submission 187440) | Marine microbial communities from western Arctic Ocean - ArcticOcean_MG_CB11_86 (SPAdes) (version 2) | ecosystem: Environmental > Aquatic > Marine > Oceanic | place: Arctic Ocean... | reverse complement strand
ATAGCCAACATAACCTCTTTCAGCCATAAATGAATTTTTTAATATAATATCATTCAATTTATTAAACTTATGAAATACACAAAAAGATCCATATCCTGAAACATTCAAATCTTGAAATAACAAATCTATTGTTTGAAAAGGATTTAATTCATAACTTATAGATTTAATTTTTAAACCATTATTATTAAAAATAATAATTTTAATATAATCTATATCATTATCATCAGGATAAGCTTGAGAAGATAAATTAGTTAACATAAATTTAGTTGAAAAGCCATTATCTTGGTTCCAATAAAAAAAATCACTTATAGTATATTTTGAATTTTGAGGTTTAAGTGAAAAAGTCGGTTTAATAAGTAAAAAATTTCTAATATTTCTAAAAAAATTCTTAGATAAAAAATTTATTAAAAAATTCTTCATTTATTTAAACCAAAAGTTTTTTTTATATTTTTGATATTTTAAAGTATCTCCAAAAATAAAATATGCTTGAGGAGGATGAGTATGTTCTAAAGACATTGATTTATTGTCAATATTGCGTGAGAAATAAAGTGGTACCCCCCCTTTTTTAATGGATCTAAAAATCAACATTTTATCAGAAATTATATTATTAAAATGATTTAAATTATATTTGTTTATAGTATTTGTATAAAAGGTAACGCAATCTAATATTTGTTTTTTAGCATCTAAGATTTCTACTTTAAATTCTTCAATTTTAGGATTTATATTTAAGTTAACTAATATAAAATAATTCTCTAAATTATCATTAATCTGAACCATAGGTGAACAACTAACTAAAGATAAGTTTTTTTTTATAAAAAAACCAGGGTATTCTCCTTGGTATGAACAAGACGTATTTTCATTTTGTATTCTAATATTACATCTCCATTCAGGTACAGATTCAGTATATTTAGAATTATTATTTATATTAAAGTTTTTATCAATATCCTCAAGATACAGGAAAACAGATTTGCCAACTAATTTATTAGGTAAATTTTTATTATTTATTGTAATAAAAGTATTTTTTTTAATTATTCCATATTCATAAAAATTCCATTTATTTTCATCAGAATAAAATAAAATTATTTTTTTATCTTCAATTTTTTTTTTATATAATTTTTGAATTGGAGGAAAATTAAAAATATCAATTGCGCTATTTAATCCAATTTCACTAAAATCAATTAAAAAATAATAATTCATATTAAACAATTATAACTAATAAAAAAATAAATAAAGTTATTTTTGTGGATGGGGAGAGATAATAAAATTTAAATGATTTTTTATAAATTTTTTATTAATTTTTGAATTGCAATTTATTATATCGCTTAGTTTACTTAATTTAACTACTGTTTCTAAATTATCACTAGAATATCGAAGATAATCTTGAAGTTTTTGATTAATTTTTTTTGACTTAAATGTCATTGCCATTCCTGAACATGTTTTAGATAGCAGAAATCCATTGAAATTATATTTTTGTTTTAAAAAGTTATAAGAATCTATCAATTTACAGTTTATAACATCATGAAGGACAACCACAGATGAAGAACTCAAAAAAGGTAGAATCGCTTCATAATCATCTGTCTGTGCTTTATTTGTATGCAATGCATCAATTAAAACTAAATCAACTTTATTATTAGAAAAATTTTTATTTACTATACTTTTAACATCATTTGGTGAATCACCTTTTAGTGCAATCTTTTTATCTTTTAAATGAGACAATAGTTTGTTAGTAAATTTAATACCTTTTATCCTATATTTATCAATTGCAACTAAATTTGAATCTGGAAATAACAATGATAAAAAAACTGCTGAAATCCCATACGAATTACCAACTATAAATATATTTTTAGGTTTTATATAAAAAGATAAATTATAAAAAGTAAAAAGTTCATCATTACTTAATGATCCCGAGGTTGAAAGAATTGTATTTCCTTTAATCACGTAATTAAAAAGATTCATTTCATTTTTTCCAGTAAAATGACCTGGGTATCCTCCAATAATTTTACAATTATATTTTTTATATACATTTACTAATGAGCTAATTATTTCAGGAAATGTTAATTTAGACATATTAAATAATTATATATAGAATATTTATTATTTATCTATAAATTAATTTTCATATTATTGCTTAATAATATTATCGGTTTATACTCAATTAACAATAACTTAAAAAAAAATAGAAATAAATTTAATGAATTATTAATAATTATTTTTAATGTAATTATATAAATTTTTTTTTGATTGAATAATTACAATATCTCTTTTGGCAGGATCAAATTTATTTATTAGGGCAAGCGGATCATAGTATATTGAATTTTTATTAACAGATTTAGACATTAAAGCTGTAGATGTAAATGGTTGGCTAATCACAATAGTGCTTTTTTGTATTATTGAGTAAGCATTATAGCTTGGATTTAAAGAAATATAATTCTTATATTTAGTTAAATTATTTAACAATTCACTATAAGATTTAGTTCTTTTTGATCCAATATCTCTTTTTGCTTTATGAATAACTTTAATATTAAGTTTATCTGCTATTTCAATAACATCAGATAACAACCGATTACTTATTTCTTTATTAAAGTTATATCCTAAATCATAGTATGTTCCATATCCTACATAAAATTCAGTCTTATGAGGCTCAAAATCAAACACTGCAATGAATTTATTAGGAAGTTTTGGAAGATTTTTATGATTAGATTCAAAATAAATTGAACCAAACTCATAGAATTTTGAATTTTTAGAATATTTTAATTGTTTAATTTGATTAGATTGAAATTTATCCCAGCAATAATATATAGGCCAGTTTATGTTAGGAAAATTAATATTAAAAGTTGATGTATTTAAAGAAGGGCAAAGAGGTTGATCACTAACACTATAAAAATACATAATAATATTTTTATTTCTACTTTCCAAAACATAAGTCCAAAGAGGTCGATAATTAATTGAAGAATTACTGAAAAGATAGTCATTTGATAACATAATATCATCAGCATATTTAAAAATTAAATAAGTAAATTTGTCTTTTAATATGATTGCATTCCACCATTTACCTATAAAAAGAGTAAATAGAGAATAAAAAAATAACAATAAAGAATAAAAAAAAAGAGTAATCAATTTTTTAAATTTTAAATACGGAATTAAATTATTATAATAAATATTAGTTTCAAAAATATTATATTTTATATTTTTAAATTTTTCTAAATTATGATAAATGGTTTTAACATAATTATAATTTGCCCTGTACCATTCAAAAATATTATTAGAAGGTTCTTCTAAAAAATTTTCATTGGGTAAATTTTTATTATTTAAATCAACAAAAAAAACACTGTTATTAAAATGTTTTATTTTTTTATTATTTAAATAAACCAAGTTTTTAAAAAAAAAATAAAATAAAAAAGGAATGGAATTTAAGCATCTATATGTAACAAATAGATACCATAAAATCAAAGATCTGAAAAAAGAAACATTATAACCTATTGCTTTTAAACAATTTAAATATTCTTTTGGAAGAGGATGTATTAAAGGCTTTGATGTTGCTTTAGATATAATTAATTTTTTAAAAAAAAATTGCCCAAGAGTGCTTTCTATTACTAACTGTCTTACTATTAATTCTTTATTAATATTGATATTATTATCAATAATACAATATTTATCATTATTAATAATGTTAAAATTAATATTTTTTAAATCTTTAAATAATTTCCTAATTTCAAAATATTTTTTTTGTTTACAAATTTCACGAATTTTTTTATTAACAATTTTATCATCATTTTTACTTGTAAAAAAAATTTTATAAATTGCAGAAATCATAGATTAAAATTTATTTAATTTATAATTTAATTTATTATCATTTTTCATCATAAGTATATTTTTTTTAATATTCCCAATATCAATATTTAACAATTTTGAAATTTTATTATTACTTAAACTCATCTCTAAAGGTCTTTTACATTGGTCTAAATTAAAAGATAATTTAGATTTAAGAATATATTTTGAATCAAGTTTAAAGAGTTTACATAAAAGTAATGCAAATTCATATTTTGAAATCCTATTATTTGATGTAACATTAAAAATACCTGTTGAATTAGTTTGGGCTAAATTTAAAATCATTTGAATTAAATTTTTGATATAAACGGGATTAAAATAAACATTATCATAAAGAAAGATTTTATTTTTCTTCTTTACATTATTAATAATAAAATCACTAAATGATGATCTATATTTAGGTCCATATCCAAAAAAATTAGTTCTAATAATTAAAAAATCATCTAGATTATTCGTAATATATTTTTCAATCATTAATTTTGTTTCGGCATAATAATTTACAGGATCTGTTTGATATTTTTCTGTTTTATATTGACGTTTACTTGAATAAATATGATCTGTTGAAATATGAATAAGTTTTATTCTTAATTCTTTTGAAATTTTAGCAATATACTTAGGAATAACATAATTTAAATTATAAGCTTTTTTTTTATTAATTTCACAATTTTCAACATCTGTTAAAGCAATTAAATTAATTATAAAATCAGGTTTAATTCTTAAAATTAAATTTTTGATTTGGTTTAATTTATTAGTATCAATTTTATATTTTTTTATACTTGGAAAAGCTATTTTCTGTCTATTAATTACTATACTAATATTATATTGTTTATAACAATTTAAAATAAAATTTACTCCCAGTAAACCAGATGCTCCAAAAATTAATAATTTCTTTTTCAATTTTAATTAAATTTTACCAATAATATCTACATTATTATTAATCCATTTTTTTAATTCTTCAGGCTTCATCCAGCTTTTGTTATTTAAAGAATTGTAACAGAAATTTTTAGATACTTTTTTACCATTTTTTATTCTTTTTATATCATTACTTAAATTATGCAAAGAAGGAAGAATTTTATAATAATTTTTATATTCATAAGTATGAGGTGCATCTTCTAAACTAATCATTTGCTCATGTATCTTTTCACCAGGTCTTATTCCAATTATTTGTATCTTAGATGACTTTGATACAGATTTAGCAATATCAATTATTTTCATAGAAGGTATTTTATTTATATAAATTTCACCTCCCTTCATATCATCAAAAGTAGTCCAAACTGCATTAACAGCATCTTTTAAAGAAATCATAAACCTAGTCATTTTTATATCAGTGATAGTTATATTTCTAGATTTAGATTGTTTAATAAATAGGGGTATAATAGAACCTCTGGATCCCATTACATTTCCATATCTAACTATTGAGAACATTGTTGAATTCTTTTTAAAAAAATCATTTCCAGCAATAAATAATTTATCTGCTGCTAACTTAGTTGCACCATAAAGATTAATAGGATTACTAGCTTTGTCCGTTGAAAGACCAACAACCTTATTAATGTTATTTTCAATAGAAGCATTTATAACGTTCATTGCCCCATTAATGTTAGTTTTTATACACTCAAATGGGTTATACTCTGCGATAGGAACAATTTTAGTAGCTGCTGCGTGAACTACATAATCTGAACCCCTCATTGCTTTAGAGAGAGAAATATAATCTCTCACATCACCAATTATAAAATTCAATCTATTTTCGGAATTATATATATTTTTCATTTCCCATTGTTTCATTTCATCTCTAGAATAAATAATTATTTTTTTAGGATTATATTTTTTTAGGGTCAATTTAACAAAAGCATTCCCAAATGATCCAGTCCCACCAGTTATAAAAATTGTAGAATTTTTTTTCATTTTAAATATTTATAATTCTATATATGAAATATTAGGATCCTGTTTAAATTATTTTAAAAAGTAACTATAATGATGATTATTTTTAATATTTATTTTAATTCATCATATCATATAGTTAAATAAAACATTATATTAAAAAAATCAATATTTAATATTACTATATAATTTTTATTTAAAACATCTCTTCTATATATTTTCATAAAACTTTAAATCTTAATGAATAGTAAATCCGCCATCTATAATTAAATTTTGACCTGTAACATATTTTGATAAATCACTAGATAAAAAAATAATAGCACCAACAATATCATTTTCATTAGCCATTCTTGATAGAGGAGTTTTTTTTATATAATTTTTTATAAATTTTTTTGATTGTCCTCGAAGAATTCCTCCCGGGGAAATAGAATTAACTCTAATTTTTGGAGCTAAATTTACGGCCAACCACTTAGTTAAATTATTTAAACCGCCCTTAGAAGCAGAATAAGCAGCTGGATTATATATATTAGTATTCTTATATAGATTCATATCTGGTGCAATTGATCCATATATTGATGATATATTAATTATAACCCCACCATTATTTTTTGAAAGCAGGTTTTTTAGGTTTTTTGATAAGTCAAACGCAGCTATTAAATTTATTTCCATTACTTTATTCCACAATGAAACAGATTGATTTTCAAAATTAGTATTCCAACCTGATAAATTTGAATTTCCAACTAATGATGCACAATTAATTAATACATCTAGATTTTTAATTTTTAATTTTATTTTTTTAACAAGTATTTTCCTATCGCTTTCATTAGATAAGTCACATTGAAAATACATAATTTTTTTATAAAATTTATTTTCTATATCCTTTAAAAAAATATCATATTTAGCAACTGAAAGTTGATCGCAAATTATAACTTCCGAGCCTAGTTTTATTAAAGATTTTACAAAAAATTTTCCTAAATGACCCAAACCACCCGTTATTAAAATTTTTTTATTTTTTAAATTTAATAAATCATTCATATGCATAACTTTACTTATGTGATAAAAATTTAGCAATTTTTAAATCAAAGTGATCATCTATATCAATAGATCTGATTTTTGGAATTTCCATATATCCTATTTTACCATCAAAAATATTATTTGTATTTAAAATAAATTCAGACTTATAAACATATGAAATGGTAGTAATGTCAAAAATTTTAGGTACTGATTGTCTTCTTGAAACTATGATAGATTTATCAAAGATTGGTTTAACATATTTTTTTTTATAAATTTTTACCATATTAAAAAAAGGATTTTTTTTTGATTCTGTTAATGTCATTAATCCATCATAATTATCTTTTTTAAATTTATTAATACTTTTTTTTAAATCACTAGTGGATCTAAGGGGGCTAGTTGTAGGTATTGAGATAAAAAAATCAGATTTGAAATTATGATATTTAATCATATAATTAATTGAATGCTTCCAAGTTAAAATTTCAGGAGATTTATCTGTACACAATTTTTTTGGTCTATCAATTATTATATCTGCTCCGTAATCAGATGCAATTTTTCTTATTTTTTTAGAATCTGTACTTACAACTACATAAGAACAACTATTTAATTCTTTTGCTTTTTTTATTGACCAGGCAATTAATGGTAAACCATTGAAGTCTATAAAATTTTTATTCTTAATTCCTTTTGAACCTCCTCTTGCACATATTAAAGAAAAATATTTCATAATACTGAATTTTTTTTGTTTTTAATTTTATTTATTAATTGTAAAGTTTTTAATGCCTGTATAGTTAGTTTACTATCAGGTTCTGATTTTAAAGATTTTAAAAAAAATTTCCACTGATTAATATATGATTTATTTACATCATTAATATCATCGAATAAAATATTCCATTTTAAAGTTTTATCATTGAATATTTTAACAATACCAAGAACACCATCCCAAATAATAGTATTTTTATCACCTATTATAGAGATTAATCTTTTTTTGTCGTTTCTTATAAAATCAAGATTTAAGTTTGCAAAAAGTTTTTTTGAAAATTTATTTTTGCTAAAAATAACACGAATATTTGCATAGTCTTCTACATTTATAGATAGATTACTTAACTTAGAATAGTATGCATTAAATAATTTAATATTTCCAAACAACCATATTAAATAATTTAATTCATGACTTAACTCTAGCAAAACACCTCCTCCTAAGTTTTTTTTTGATGAAACACTATTTTTGTAATCTATATTCTTTCTCCAAGATTTTAAATTATATCCTGTTTCAACATTGACATAGTTAATAATACCAAAATTTTTTCTGTTAATTGTATTTTTTATAATCTGAAGGGATTTAGTAAATAGAAGATTATAACCAATAAAAATATGAATCTTTTTTCGTTGACAGATTTTTATAAAATTTAAAGCATTTTCATAATTATCTGATATTGGTTTTTCAATAAAAAAAGGAACTTCATATTTTAAAAATTTATTACAAGTTCTTATGTGAAATGAAGAAGCATTTGCTATAATAATCATATCTGGTTGAAAGTTTTGAACTTCAATTTCTTTAAATAAAAAATTTTTTCTCTTAGTTAATTTTACACTTTTTGTTCTCCTAAAATATTTAATTGAACTATGTGAAATTATTTTCTTTAAAATTGATGCATGTCTTTGAGCTATATTTCCATAACCAATAATAAGTATCTTTTTAATTTTCATTGAAATATAATTTTAAATTATTAAAATATCCAACATTCAAAACTGACAGAGGAATTCCTTTATTTATTAAAAAATTTTTTGTTTCTAAAAATGAATTATCAATAAAAATTAAAATATTTTCAGCAGTAATAGCATTAATATAATTGATATTTAACCCTTTGTAAGTTTGTTCTAAATTCCTTATTCCTCCCATAAGAATTATTGATATTTGAATTTTAGATAAAAAATCACTTGCTAATTTATTAAATAATCCATTGCCTGTTTCATCTATATCAATTCTTTGAAACAATAATTTCTCCTAAGTTTAATTCAACGAATCTATTAATCCAATTATTTATATTAATATTTAAATTTTTATATCCATTATTAATCATAAGATTAAGATTTAATTTTTTTTCATTTAACCATAAACAGGCATTACAAATTTGAAATTCATTAAAAGTTATTAGAGGTCTTGTAAACATTGATAAGCATTTAAATAACCATTTAATTTTCATAATTAAGAATAATTTTTTATATCAATAATTTTACCAAATTCATATATTTTTTCATGAATAGGAAATGCTAATATTTTTTTATTTAATTTAATTAATGTGTTTATAAAAGTTGGCATATCAATCTCATTATTTTTTTTTAAATATTTAGTAACAGATGGATCAAAAACATAAATGCCTGCCATAACGTTAGTTTTATAAATAGGTTTTTCAATTAATTTAACGATTTTATTATCTTTTAAATTAACAACACCAAAAGGATTTTCAATAATATAATCCTTGATTACTATAGTTGCCATAGCTTTTTGTTCGATATGAAATTCCAATAATTGAGAAAGATTAATTTTTGTAATTATATCTCCATTAATAACAATAAAAGGCTTACTTAATTTTTTTTTTATTAAACTTAAACATCCAGCAGTTCCAAGAGGTTTTGTTTCTGATAGATAATTTAAATTAATATTTTTACTTAAATTTGTATTTTTATTAAAATAATTTTTAATAACAGATCCTTTATATTTTATGGATATAATAAAATTATAAAAACCTAAGGATTTTGCATTATCGATAATATGTTGAATAATTGGTTTATCCTTAATTTCTATCATTGGTTTGGGTTTATCAATTGTTAAAGGTCTCATTCTTTTACCTTCACCACCTGCCATAACTACAATTTTATTTTTAAAAATTGGTGTTTCAATAATATCTTTATAAAAAAAAACTCCAGATATAGTTTTGTCTTTATGTAAAATAGGAATTTGTCTGAGGTTGTTTTCAATCATGATATCAGTAGGGATACTTAGTTTCTTGTTAATATATGAAAAACTTGGATTTTTATATACTATTTTACTAATATTGGTTTGTAAATCAAAACCCTTAAGCAAACCTCTTCGAATATCACCATCTGTAATAGTACCTATTAGTTTTTTATTTTGATCAACAACAAAAGCAATATGTAAAGGGGAATCTTGAATACACATAATTGCATCTTTAATAACAAGGTTTTTTAAAATTATAGATTTTTTTACATAAGTATGATTAGATTTAACAAAAATTATGTTGCTCATTATAAATAATTATTTAATTTATTAAAAATGTTTAAAATTTATAAATAATAGCATAATTAAAATAAAAAAATATATAATTTTACAAAATTAGATATAAAATATCACTAAACCAATTTTATATTTTCAATGATTTTGATAATGCTACTATTCGAATTAATTTTATAATATGGATTGTATATTGTTTTAATTTTATTTTTAAAAGTTGATGTATAAATATGATTTATTTTTTTTATAATTATTTTTGAATTTAAAGGTATATTAATAACACTATTACCAAAGTCTCTATTTTTTTGCCTATTCCCCAAATTTATAGTGGGCTTATTTAAATATGGAATTTCAATTAATCCGCTAGAGGAATTTCCAACCACAACATCAACATATGAGCATAAGGTAAAATATAAAAGTTTCCCCAAATTAGAAAAATAATAAATATTATTGTTAGTTTTTTTATATTTAAAAATTTCTTTTTTTATAAGTTTACTATGTGGGTCTGCATTAATTCCAGTAAAAAAAATATTAGTGTCTTTTAGCTGATTTAAGGCATTAAGTAAAATTTTAAAATCAACATTTGAATTTGAATTTCCAGTTGTTTCACGATGATATGTTACTAATATATTTTTTTTATTAAATTGTATATTTAAGTTTTTAATTAATAAATTTTTAGAAATAATTTTAATTGGAAATTTTTTGTCTATTGATGGGGATCCAACATGAAATATATTTCCAGGTTTAATACCCATTAATTTTAACCTTTTTTTTGCATTTAATGTAGCAACGAAATGATATTTTGACATCATAGTAATGCTATTTCTTATTGCGTTATCAAAAGAACCGAGAGTAATCTCACCTCCATGTAAATGTGCAATATTGATATTTTGAATTGTTGCGGAAATAGCAGCAGGAATCATCTCATAACGATCTCCAGTTAAAAATACTAAATCAGGATTTTCAATAGAAAATATTTTACTTAAGTTTTTACAATTATTAGCTATGAAGTTAATAGCACTAAGCTCATTATTTTTTATATCTATATTTTTAATTTTATAATTAATTACTAAGCCATCATTAATAATTTCCTTGTAAGTATTTCCGTACTTTTTTTCAAAATGAGAACCTGTTACTATTAAAATTAATTGAAAATATTTATTTTTTTTAGCAAGAAATAATAAATTTTTTATAATACCATATTCAGCTCTAGAACCAGTTATAAAGATAAATTTTTTTTTCAAAGTTGAATAACCTCATCTTTTAAGAAATTTTTTTTAGCATTTTTACCAATTATATTATTCCAATTCATTCCTGATATACCTTTATAAGCTCTTTTAGTAGTAATGTTATTAGAGTTAAATTTTTCCCCCTTTTTAATATATCTTAATGCAACTATTTTTTTTCTTACTAATTTGCTATTTTTTATTTCTTCGGAAGTCGGTTTTACTGCAGCTTTTCCTAGAAGTTTTTCAACACGTTTTATTCCATCAATCATTTTTTTAAAATTTGAAGGATTTATACTTGCAAAATGATCTGGACCCTTCATTTTAGTATCTAATGTTAAATGTTTTTCAATAAAAGTAGCTCCAATAGAAACTGCTACTTTTGATGCCTCAATTCCTTGTGTGTGATCTGAATAACCAATATTTAAATTAAATTTTTTTCTTAATTTAATAATAGAAAGTATGTTCGCTTTGGCATCACTTGTTGGATACTCGCTAACACAATGAAATAAAGTAATATTTTTTTTTGGTGTTCCAAATTTACTGATAGTAAAAATAGCATTTCTAATTTCTTTTAAATTAGCCATACCTGTAGATAATATTAGTTTTTTCTTTTTTTTAGCAATATGAACTAAATATGGATAATTTGTTATTTCACTTGAAGGAATTTTAATAATTTTATTTTTTAAAACATCACATAAAAAATCAATACTAGACAAATCAAAAGCAGAGGACATAAAACCTATTTTCAATTTTTTTGAAAAATTAAATAATTCTAAGAAATTAGATTGACTAAGCTGATATTTTTTTAACATTTCATCTTGAGTGGCAAAAGAATCATTTTTTTTTTGATACTCGGCTTTTTTTAGTTTTCTAACTATTAAATCTTCGGTATTATATACTTGAAATTTAACATAATTAGCTCCAGCTTCAGCGGCTTTTTTAATTAATTTTTTTGCTATTAACAAACTACCATTATGATTAACGCCAATCTCAGCAATTATTTGTGTTCTAGACATAAACTTTAAATAACATAATTTTGTGAATTATATTTTTTAATATTTTCCTCTTTTTGAAACCACTTTATTGTTTCATGCAAACCTTTTTGTAAACCTTTTTTATGAATATATTTTGGTACCCATTTCAATATTTTTTTTGCCTTCTTATTAGAAGATTGTAATTTATCTACTTCACTATTATTAGGTCGTCTTCTGTTTCTCTTTAAAATTATTTTACCCTGAATATTTAATATTTCACATATTTCATCAAATAAGTTTTTAATTGATATGTCATAACCTGTTCCTAGATTAATTATTTCACCTATTGCATTTTTAGTTTTAATACATTTTATAAAGCCATCAACTGTATCATCTACATATGTAAAATCTCTTTTTGTATTAATTGAACCAAGTTCAATAATTTTACCATGTTTTAATTGAGTTATGATTGTTGGAATAATCGCTCTATTGGATTGTCTTGGGCCAAATGTGTTGAAAGGTCTTAATATAGTTACAGGTAATGAAAAAGAATGATAAAAAGATAAAGCTAATTGATCAGCGCCAATTTTAGATGCTGCATAAGGAGATTGAGCATTTAAAGCATGATTCTCATCCATTGGAAAATATTGACCACTTCCGTAAACTTCGCTAGTTGAAGTGCATATAACTTGATCTACATTATTCTTAAGAGAACTTTGTAAAATATTTAAAGTTCCAGTAATATTAGTGTCTAAATATGACTTAATAGCAACATAAGAATAGGGAATTCCTATTAAAGCTGCCAAATGAAAGATATAATTACAATTTTTAGATGCAATATCTACACAGTTATTATCTCTTATATCTCCTCTGAAAATTTCTATATTTTTTAATGTTTTTTTATCCAAATAATCTATCCATCCCAAGGAATCATTAAAATTATACATTACAAAAGCTCTTACTTTATATCCTTGCTTAACAAGCATCTCAACTAAATGAGATCCAATAAAACCTTCAGCCCCTGTTACTAAAATTCTCATATGCTATTTTGATAAAATAATAAAAAATAATGGATTATATTATCATGTATAACATATATGTTAAAGTATTTATTATATGTCATTCTATAAAATATTTATAATTAGTTAAAATATTGTCTTTTAAATATTAAAAATTTTAATTTAAAATGAAAAACTATATATATATTTGTACAATATTTTAAGAATATATTCTTTATATTAATAAACTTAATTCTAGATCATAATTGTTCTTATTTTTTTTATAAGATAAAAAAATTTATCTAAAATTAAGATCTATTATAAAATAATTTTTATGATATAATGACAAAAATGTCTAATAAAGAACCTCTGATAAGTATTATCATTGTAAGTCATAATGGCAGATTTAAAGAGTTAAAAAAAGTATTAAATTATTTAAGCCTCCAAACATACAAAAAGTTAGAAATTATTATTGTTGGTAATAATATTTCAGAATTTATGGATACTTTTTTAAACTCTTGGCAAAAAGAAGATAATTTCAATAAATATATAAATTTCAATGAAAATATTATGAGTTATTTTGGAAGTATTGTTACAAGTTATCATCAAAGAAAAATAACCCAAAAATAGGCGATAAAATACTGCTTTTAGATTTTAATTTGATTACTAACAAATCTACGTTAGACAGTCTTTCTAATTCAGAATTTGATATATTATTAGCAAATACAAGAAGACCGATTATTTGGAATTCTGAATCATTAAAAATTGCTAAAAAAATAAGTTTTAAAAGTGTACAATTAAATTTTAACAAACAAGATAGTCATCCAAAACTTTTAGAAATATTAAATAAACAGGGTTTTGAAACTCCCAACTTAGAAGAATTGTCAATCAGGAATAATTGTAATAAAGAAAGAACAAAAAAGATATTATCGATACTTGAAAAAAATAATGAAGTTGTTAGAATAAATGAAACTTTAATATTTTCTATGAAGAATTTGAGTATTTTGAAAGAAGATTTGAATAAATTCTTTTTACTAAATGAAATATTATTAATGAAAGATTTCAAAGAAATAACAGGTACAACTAGAAAATATGCGGTACCACTACTAGAATATTTTGATAAAATCAAATTTACATTTAGAGTTGATGAGGGGAGGAAGTTGATTAGATGAATGATATAAAGAAAGAAACTCCAGTAATGAGACAATTTAGAGATGCTAAAGAAAAACATCCGGACTCTATAATGTTATTTAGAATGGGAGATTTCTATGAAACTTTTGATGAAGATGCTGTTCTTGCATCTGATATTCTGGGAATTACATTAACTAAGCGTTCTAATGGTGCAGCTTCATTAGTACCACTAGC
>Ga0209403_10004767_pt1 | contig 14539 bp, 10 predicted proteins | sample ArcticOcean_MG_C_8_FD_187440 | JGI IMG/M metagenome (GOLD analysis project Ga0209403, IMG submission 187440) | Marine microbial communities from western Arctic Ocean - ArcticOcean_MG_CB11_86 (SPAdes) (version 2) | ecosystem: Environmental > Aquatic > Marine > Oceanic | place: Arctic Ocean... | reverse complement strand
AACGGATTTCGTTGAGTGTTTGGGTGTTATGGGTCTGGATTTCGCTTAGGTATCGTTGCTCAGCGGGAGCTGGCGGAATGTCGGCGAATGTGGTCAGATTGCTAAGCGAAGTGAAACTCACCGGCACATCCTCGGGTAACTCTAAATTCGCCATTGATGCCAATGCCATCGTCCATGATCGAGCCACTGCCGAGAGATCGTAACCACCTCCACCAACTGCAACCCACTTACCGATTTCTGTAGCAAGAACCCCAAGCTTTTTCACTGCGAGATTAAAGCCCTGTGTGGTCAACGAAAGATGCGTTAGCGGATCTTGGAAATGGGTATCGATTCCGAGCTGAGTGAACAGTACGTCTGGCTTGAACGTTCGTACCAATGGAGGGATCACCTCGTCGAACGTAGCGTGCCATTCATCGTCTTGTGTGTATGGGGCGAGCGGGACATTGACGGAGTAGCCCTTGCCATCGCCCGAACCGATTTCTTGCACGTAGCCAGTGCCGGGGAAGAGCCACTGGCCTGATTCGTGAATCGATATCGTCAGCACTTGGTCGGAGTAGTAGTGACCCATCTGCACGCCGTCGCCATGATGACAATCGATATCGATGTAGGCGACTCTAAGGCCTGCCGCGACCATCGCCTTCATAGCGATTACAGCATCATTGAAAATTCCGAAACCGGCAGCGCTTCGAGGCATTGCGTGGTGATGAACGCCGCCGGCGGGAGCGAAGGCGACATCGGCTTTTCCTGAAGTGACCAATTCGCTGGCGGTGAGAGTTGAGCCGACGCATAGTGCTGTCGTGTCGTAAATTCCGGATCGCACTGGATTATCTGATGTGCCTAAGCCAAATTCGCCCATTCCGGGTGCGATTGCGCCGTTTGAAATCGCTTCAACAATTGACACATAGTCGGGATCGTGGCTGGTTTCGATCTCTTGTTTGGTCGCTACGCGTGGTGCTGGGGATGCAACGTTTACGAGATCCAATAGTCCGCTGGCTCGTATCAACTCGTGCATGTGTCGGAGTCGAATCGGACGAAGCGGGTGCTCAGGCGAAAGTCGGTACTGCGACAGTGCGTCGGCGTAGACCAGAGCTGTTTTCGGATGTGTCCAGTATTGGGTCACGCTGCTGAGTTCTGCTTTTCGTGTCGTGTCCGGCGGATGAGTGCTAGGTTTTGCGCTTCGGCATTCTACGACGTGACGTGAACAGCCACAGTCCTGTGACGACAGAAAGCCCGATTGTCAGGCCTGCTACAAGCCAGTCGGGCTCGTTATTTTCTTCAAAATCCCCGGGGATGAACACCTGAGGATTCTCAGGTGTTACGGTCGGAAGTGAGGATGGCGTAACGGTTGAGGTCGAATCGGGCTGTTGACCAGTTGATGCAGCCGCTGATGCTTCGTAATCGATCAATGGAACGGGCGTGTTCGGAAGCTGTTCTCCGTTGATTTCACCCGGTTCTACTGTTGCGGATGGAATGGGTAGAGGATCGGCATTGAACAGTGCCCGCCAGTCGTTCTCGACTTCGTAGAGAGGTTTGTCATAGATCAATTCAAAAGCGTCTTCAAGCGATCTGCCTTTGTTCACTTGCTCAAGAAAATCTGCCATTGTAGCGTGACTGTATTCCTCGACCAGATACCCGACGAACGCTCCTGCTTGCGGGTAGAAGATTGACACATCACGACTCTGTCCAGGGATCGTCTGCATGTGGCTTAATGAGAGTAAATCGTCGGGTCGAACGTTCGACCTTAGCCGGTCGTTTGAATTCTCACTAGAGCCAGATTCGAGGAACCGAGAGAGCCCTTCATCCAGCCATGACGGTACGCCAGTGAAGGATGAAGATATCGCCTCGTGAGAGTACAAATGCGCGAGCTCATGCGTGAACGTCGACGAGTTCATTTGACCTTGAACGAACAGACGATACTCAGGTTGAGCGAATCCCGCGAAGAGATAAGAGTCAGTGGCCGTTTGGCTAACAGGTGGAAACGAAGGAGTTGCCGCTTGGATAGAAGGGAATACGATCGCTTTGAAATTTGGAGGATCGGTTACACCGAGTGTCGCTTCGAGAGTTGGGATTCGATGGTCGACCGTTGCAACGAGTTCTTCGACTCGCGCACGATCGACGCCGTAGTAGATCACTGTGTAGCCGTAGCCCGTAACCCGCTCCCAATCATTGGCAGGATTGAGGTATTCGATTGAGTCGGGAGAAATGATCGAAGAAGTTGTGCCAACAAGATCAGTCACTTCGATTTGGATATCGAATTCTGCACCGGGTGGGTAGTAAGAACCTGGACCCGTCAAAATATCGAACTCAATTAGGACTTCGCTGCTATCGGGTCTGGCTAACGAGTACTCAGGGTATGAGTACGACCAGATCGTCGAGCCGCCATGAGGACGGAATAAAGCCCGAACGTCATTGATTTCTTCAGCCGAGTAGCCAACATCGATTGTGGCTGAGATCGAAATCTTCTCGCCATAGTCGATCTCTACCGACTGGTTCGTGATCGCTAGGGCTCTTGAAGTTTCTGCGCTGGCGGTTCTCGGTGTTAGTTCTACCGTTCCAAAAGAGGCGAGCGAAACTAAGATCACTATTACGGCGATCGCGGGTACTCGGCTTGAACTTAGAATGGGGTGAATCACGAAAAAGAAATTTCCTTAGGTATAAAGATATACGTGCATTCTGTTGAACCGGTCTTAGAGTGGCTAATAAATTTGAGACGGAAGAACATTGTTTGCTGTGTTCACCGATTAAGTCCCCACTCGGTTAACCTTGTCGGCAACATTTCTACTTCGGCAACACGAGAGTTGGTTCGGTTTCGGATCGGGCAGGACTCTCCCTAGTTCAGCGAAAGCAAAAGATGCGTTACTACCAGTACCTACATAATGGCACGAAGCACGTTGGCGTCGAAAATGACTCCGGGCAGGTGACAGATCTCACAGCCCTCAACTCGCAGATTGGATCGACCCTGGATCTATTCAAAGTTGCTTCGATAACCAATTCGGATATCGATTCAGTAAGCCGAGGAATTTTGGAAGCTAACAGAGGAGCAGCAACGATTTCCGCTGATGAGCTTCTTGATGCCGCACAGCCCGGTAAGCACGGAGTAACAATGCTCCCACCGGTCGACGCACCAGAAGTATGGGCATTTGGCGTTACATATATGGACTCGATGCGAGAGCGGCAAGCTGAGAGCGGTTCGCCCGATGTTTACGCCAAGGTTTACGATGCTGATCGACCCGAATCATTCTTCAAGGCAACACTCGATCGATTGCAGTCACCGTTCGACGAAGTTGGCATTCGAGGTGACTCCGGTTGGGACGTTCCTGAACCAGAGCTGGCATTCGTGACCTATGGCGGTAAGATCGTTGGCTACACGTGCGGCAACGATATGAGCAGTCGAACTATCGAAGGTGAAAACCCTCTCTATCTTCCGCAGGCGAAGGTTTACGATAAGTCAGCAGCACTTGGCCCGGCGCTCGTTTCTAAAGAATCGATTGGTGACGCTCAGAAGCTAGCCGTGACCCTCGTGATTGAGCGTGACGGCAAAGAGGCATTCCGAGGCCAGGCGAATACTGCCGATATGAAGCGAGATTGCGAGTATCTGGTGGGTTGGCTCGTGCGGCACAACTCGATTCCCGACGGCACATCGGTGATGACGGGAACGGGAACAATTCCACCTCCAGAATTCACCCTAGCTGCTGGAGATGTCGTGCATATTACGATCGACAAGATTGGGACACTTACCAACACTGTTGTCGTTGTCTGAGCGCAAATATCTGAACCGTTTGGAGCTGCTGGTGATTATGTCGCTGGCAGTCGCCGAAATGTTCATCGCTAGGTGTGGCGGCAACGGAATAGGTGCGTCGCCTAAGCCAACACTGGCTCCGACGAGTGAGCCGCCGTCTTTCGTTCGGAGAGCATGACATTAAATCCAATGCAAAATGCCTAGAACAGACAAAAAAGTTGCGTAATCCACCTTTTCGGAGTCAGATATCTCGAAAAATGGCGTATTTCCGCCATTTCATCGTCGAATTCACAACAAACAATTCAATTTACAAATCGCCGCTAGAAAATTGCGCTGGAACTTTTACCCAGCCTGATGCAGCGGCGTAAACTACTACACCAACATGTCTCGTAGGTGCGGGATTCGGAGAAGCAATTGACGATTGAGAGTCCAAGCAGAGTGTCCGAGACTACAACAGCAATTGACGTGTCCTCAGTAAAGACGCTAGCGACCAATATTCGTGAGTCGGTGCAGCGAGTAATCGTTGGTAAATCTGAAACGATCGACATCGTAATTTTGGCGCTGCTATGCCGTGGTCACGTTCTTCTTGAAGACGTGCCGGGTACAGGCAAGACAACGCTGGCAAAGACTTTGGCTTCATCGCTCGATTGCCAGTTCGGGCGAATTCAATTCACACCTGATCTGGTCCCCGGCGACGTTCTGGGCGTGAACTTCTATAACGCGTCCAAGGGCGAATTCGAGTTTAGGTCTGGCCCAGTTTTTTCCCAAATACTTCTCGCCGACGAAATCAACCGAGCTACCCCTCGAACGCAGTCAGCATTGCTCGAAGCCATGCAAGAACGCCAGGCTTCTATCGACGGCGTGACGACCGCACTTCCTGATCCGTTCATGGTGATGGCGACGCTTAACCCGGTCGAAATGGAAGGTACTTTCCCGCTGCCCGAGGCGCAGTTGGATCGATTTATGGTTCGCACTTCGCTTGGCTACCCAGATCGTGACGAAGAATCTTCCATGCTGGATCGATTCCGAGCAGGCGAAAATCCTGACGCGATTACCCCTTCGGCAACAGCGGCTGATCTGGTCGAAGCCAGGAATACTGTCGATGGCGTGACCGTGAACGACACGGTGCGTGACTATCTTCTCGATATCGTTGCATCAACCAGAAATAGCACTGCCTTGCGACTTGGGGCTAGTCCCCGAGCTTCCTTGGCGTTGCAACATGCTGCACAGGGCAGAGCTGCGATGAACGGTCGTTCGTACGTACTGCCAGACGATGTGAAAATCCTCGCTGTGCCTGTATTGGCGCATCGACTGCTCGCCGAGACGACCACTCAGCTTCGGGGGCAAGCCACGGCTCAGATTATCGGCGATATCCTCGAGGCGACTCCGGTTCCGATCGAGCGAGAATAATGGGCATGTACAGCGTGTGGATGACGCCAAAGAACCTCGAAGTTCGATATCGAAGTCCATCACTCAAAGCCTCACGTGTGACATCGCTTAACCCGCTGGGCGAGCTGTTCGTGCTGCTTCTAATAATCGTAGTAATCGTTGGCGCACTTACTCACGAAACGTTGATCAGCGCTGTTGGCGCGTTGGCGTTCGTCATCGCAATTGTCTCGCGAGTGTGGGCTGCACTTTCGCTTCAGGACATAACTATCGACCGGACAGCTTCAGTCGATCACGCATTTCAAGATGATGAGATCGAGATTACGTTCACGATCGAAAATTGCAAGCCGCTGCCGGTGCCTTGGTTGGAGATCAACGAGTATGTGCCGAGGGGATTATTGATCGAAGGTCACAAGGCGGTCGAACAGGCGTATCTGGGTGGAGCAGAGATCAATGCGTCGACCTCGCTCGGAGGATACGAGCGGGTAAGGATAAAACGAAAGCTCACCGCGCTTTCGAGAGGTTCATACCGACTTGGCAAGACTCGACTGCGAAGTGGTGATCTATTTGGGTTGTATCCCGCTGAGGCTTCTTTAGAGCACACGCCGTGGACAATATTTGTTTACCCAACGATAAAAGCTCTGCCTGGATTTTCGCTGAAGGCTCGACGGCCGATAGGTGATTCTGTGTCGCTGAAACGTCTTTGGGACGATCCGTCACGCCCAGCCGGAGTTCGCGAATACCGACCGGGCGATCCGATCAAAAGTATCGACTGGAAGACAACAGCTCGTCGTGGCGATATGTTCGTGAGGCAGTTCGACCCGAGTGTGTCGGAGCATGCTGTAATTTTTGCTGAAGCGGTTACTACCGACGTTCCGTGGGAAGGCTATCGTTCGGACGTGCTTGAAGGTTCGATGACGGCTGCTGCTTCGATAGCGAATCACGCTCTTGATCTTGGTTACAAGGTTGGTCTAGTAACCAATGGGGTTAGTGCGGCAAGCGGATCACACTCGGTTGTGACACCTGGAACGGGAGCTGCCCAACTTACGCTGATGCTCGAATCACTTGCGATGGTTCACCCGATCGGAGTTCGTAGTCTTGACGAACTCGCTCGACACAAGCGGGGAGCGATACCTGCCGGGGCAACATTGATTCACGTCGGAGGTATTTACCACCCTCGGACCATGAACTATCTGATGGGACTTAAGCGAACAGGTCACCCAGTAATCATTCTTCACACGGGTCGGGAAGAGCCGCCTGATTATTCAGAATTCGAAGTACGAGACGGTCGTTCGATGTTCCTTGACATGGAGCCAGCGTCGAGGCCCATAGATTTTCGGCGTCAGGCAAAGATCGGATCTAGCTGGGACGAAATTCCAGTTGAAGCCGTCTCGTCGAACCGAAGTGCGAGATGAAAAGTAATTACGCTGTTGTTTCGTACGGTGCGCTCGTAGTTGTCGAGAGCATTTGGTGGTTTTCACTGATCGCAATTTTAGGCGGAATGATCGGGCTTGGTGGGTCTCCAATCCCTTGGCCGTCGTTAGTTGCGTTGATGGGTGTTGGAGTTGTGTCGGCGTGGGTGTTTGGCGGCGCTAAAGGCGATTCCACAACGATCGCCATGTACCAAGCAGTAGTGGCGTTGATCGCTGTTTATCTGGCGCTTGCAACTGCAACAGTCACAGAATCGTGGTCGTTCAAGATAGCGTGGCCGGTCGACACATTCGGCGGCACTTACGGCGGTGAGGGCGTTGCTGATGTAATTTTTGGCGTGATTGCCGCTAGTTGGCTCTGGTATCGCTCCCAGAATATTTTGGCAAGTGGTGGCATTGCTCGTCGACTCAGCACTGCGTTCAAGTTCGGTACTGCGTTCATAGCGTTCGCCCTGTTGATCGAAATGAGCGCCATCCGATCTGATATCGGAATCTCTCCATTGTTGTTCCCGTTCTTCGGAGCTGCTCTGGTTGGTATGGCGGTGTCACGACTTCCTCAATCGGGCGATACAGGGCAGGCTTCGTGGCTGAGGGTTATCGCCATATCCGTTGGTGGAATACTCGGCATTGGAGTGATTGGTGCTTTGCTAACGGGTCGATATGGAAACCTCGGCCTTCGCGGGGTATTCAACGTTTGGGGGGCGTTTGTAGATGTGTTGCTGTGGGTTCTTCGATATCCAATTGAATGGGTAATGACCGCTCTTTGGAACGGGATTCTGTGGCTGCAGAGCTTGTTTAGTGGTGAGGAAGAACCGAGTGAGGACAGAGCTCCGGGGCCACTTTCGGATGAAATGGTGAATCCGGCGGCGGACCGGGCGGAAACCGCTTCGGACTTTGCTATTGAGATACTTCGGTGGCCGCTTTCAATATTGCTGCTCGTGGTGTTGTTCTTCGTTCTTGTGTTCGCATATAAGCGCTACACGGCTCGCCATGAATCGGAAGATGACGGTGAGCGAGAGTCGATTCGTGGTGATGCTGACGCTCGCGCCGACATGATGAAGCTATTATCCAATTTGATGCCCAGCTGGATGAGCGGCGGTAAGAATCGTTCGCTGTGGAAATGGCCGGAAGGTGACAAGGGGATTGCCGAGGCGTTCCTGCTGTATTTCGATACTCTCACCCACGCAATTAAACGCGGGATGATATTTGACCCGAACGTGACTCCGAACGAAAGAGTGCAAGCGCTGGCCGTATTCCTGCCGGGTGCACCGATCGATGCTGTGACTTCCCGATTCAATGCCGCCTGCTACGGCGCTGTGCCTTCTGATTTGTCAGAGATCGAAGGGCTACGAAAGAAAATCGAAGAAGCGGCAAAGAAACCTAAGCCGGGCGACGAAGATTAGTCGGTGCAAATACGATTGGCTTGATCCGTCAGGCTGCTAGTTGTGGCTAATAGGCTCTGGAAGCGTGATCACGCGTAGCATGTTGGTTGTTCCCGATACGCCGATTGGTAAACCGGCGACAGCAACAATCGTATCGCCTTCTTTTGCGATTTTCGTTTCGATAGCGAGATTCGAAGCCTCTGTGAAAATATCCTGGATGTTGGAGTGCTTTTTTACTGCGACCGGGATCACTCCCCAACGCAGAGCAAGTTTCGCTCCGGCTCCTATATCTGGTGTAAGGGCAAAAAGAGGCGTTTCAGGACGATACGCAGCGACGCGTGCAGCCGTGCTTCCCGATGTGGTGAAAGCGATTATGGCTTTGGCGTTGAGCCTGCGGGCTGTGGCTGTCGCCGCGTCGGCGATTGCATCGTCGATGGGGAGCCCGCCTTTGGAAGCAGCATCGCGTCTTCGACCAGCCATTTTCGGATGTTCGAGGTAACGCTCGGCTCGTTTTGCGATTTTCGTCATCGCCTGAACCGCTCGGTACGGGTATTTTCCTACCGACGTTTCGGCTGAAAGCATGATCGCGTCGGTTCCATCTCGAACCGCGTTGTAGACGTCGGTAACTTCAGCTCGAGTCGGCATTGGTGCTTCGATCATCGATTCCATCATCTGCGTGGCAGTGATTACCGGCTTTCCTATTTCATTTGCCATTCGAATGATTCGTTTCTGTACGGACGGCACGCGTTCGAACGGCAGTTCGACACCAAGATCACCACGGGCGACCATGACAGCGTCGGACTTGTCCAAAATATCTGCGAGATTGTCGACCGCCTGTTGGATTTCGATCTTGGCAACGAGCTGTGGAGTTTTGCCCGCTGCAGCGAGCTGTGTTCGAACTCGTACAACATCGTCGCTGTCTCGAACGTATGAGAGGCCGACAAAATCGATATCGGATGATTCAACCCAGCTTAGCGCTTCTTCTGTTTCGGGCGTGAAATAGTCGACTGTGGTTGTGTTTCCGGGAGCCGTGACTGCTTTATTTGGCTTCATCACTCCGCCACGAGTAATACGGCAGTGAATCTCCTCTTCATCGATCGAGTCGACACGTAGTTCAACTGATCCTTCGTCGATAAGAACTAAAGAACCCTTTTTGATGTCGTTGTGTAGACCGAGCGGCCAGACGTTCGCACGTTCGGTGTTTCCGTCACGTGGCGTTCGCTGGAGGATGAAGCTTTGGCCGGTCGTTAACGTGATTTCCGGTTCTGCCATGTCGCCGACGCGGTATTTTGGGCCGGGCAGGTCGGCGAGGATTCCGACTGCAACTCCCATTTCCTCTGCGGCTTGGCGAAGAATCTTCACATAGCCGTCGTGGTCTGAAGAATTACCGTGGCTGAGGTTTAGTCGACCTACGGACATTCCCGCACGAATCAGCCGTTTTATTCGAGATAACGTGCCCGTGGCGGGTCCGATCGTGCAGACAATGCGGGTTCGCGCGCGGCTTTTCAAAAACGGTGGGAGCAAATAAGAACTGTCGGTATCGGCCAAGCGATTCTCCAAAAATGAGCTGATTCAATCGTAGTTGACTATAAAGTTATGTACCGAGGATACACATTTCTAATGGCGAGTTGCTGTTTTTTAGGGCTAAAGATCGCCTATGCGAATTTGACAGCGAAACTGACAGGTCTAAAATTCATTCAACGCCCCGACACAACTTCGACCTAGTTCTTACTTCAGGATCGCTACGTGACAATCGCACAATCTCTTCTTTCTCTTCAAGGCACGGATCAATCATTAGCGATAAGGCGACGTGAATATCGCGAAGTTCAGACAGAATTAGATTCTGAAGGTGGCTTGCCAGAGCTTCGGGAGTCATGCGACAAGACCCGAGTTCGCGAACTCGAAGCAAAAGTAGAGACGGCACGCCTCGAATCCGATTTGGCAGTGCTGAAGGATGAGGTCGCAGAGCTGGAGACCCGACTCTACGGTGGGGCTATCACTAATGTACGTGAGCTTACCGCTATTGAGACAGAGCACTCCTCTGCTCGACGCAATCTCGCCCAGGTTGAAGAGGCAATCGCTCCGGCGCAAGTTGCCGCAGAGCATGCTCGACAGCAGTTCGCCGACTTAATAGCCGACCTTGAAGCCAAAGAAAAGGTATGGAAGACACGAAAGGTTGAGCTTCGTTCGGAAAAGACGGAGAAGGGCACTGCATTCAACGAAATGCTGCAAATTCGTAACGACGAAGCTGCGCAGATTCCCGACGACCATCTTGCTCGATACACGCGACTATTCCGCTCGAACCGAGGCATTGCCATCGTTCGAGTAGACCGTGGTGTTTGCCAGGGTTGTGCAGTTCGACTGCCAGTCGGCGAACTAACCCGACTCCGAGCGGCTGATGGCCCAATTCCCTGCAGTTGTGGCAGGGCGCTCCTTACCGAGCATTAATTGCGGGCAGTCGGATTCCATAGTGAACCCGCTCAAAGTACCAACGCGTCCCTAAACGATTCTGACTCCGGTCAAGGATCTGGGGACGTTTTTGATTCAGCGCGCCGACTTCATCCTCGCGCCGAGATCGAACTTTACTGTCAGCGAAATTCTCACCATATGGATAATTGGTTCGAGCCAGCAGAAGACGAAACAGCAAACGACTTCGACGCCAGGCACGACCGATATCGCCGGATGCTCGCATCATTTACCGGACCTAACGCTCGACTGGCGCTTGTGCTTGTGCCGGATGCATCTCACATCGCCGAAGATCTTGAAACGCTGGTTTCTCGGCTCCTCGAACTAAACCGCCTCGACACCGAAGTTCGGTGTACCGATCCCGATCGTCCCGACGCCCTCCAAAGTGGAGAGAAGTTGTTAGGGCTAGGCGGACGATCGCCCCAGCGACAAGCACGAATTCGAGACGCCATAGTTGCGAAAGCATCTAGAGGCGAAGTGCTTGGGAGAACTCCTTACGGTTATGAATCTGGCACAGACGGTCTGATGAAGCCGGTGCCGGTAGAAGCACAAATAGTAAAAGAGATTTTCGAAACGTACGCAGGTCCGTGGCACGCTGAGGACTCAAAACCCAAGGGCGGTCCCGGTCTCAGGACAATTGCTCGATCACTGAATGATCGTGGGCTTTTGACTCGCACCGGTCGACCGTGGTCAGCCTTGGCGGTTTCTGGGATTATTAAAAATCGTACCTACCTCGGAACGTATAGCCGGTACGGTGTTCGAATCGCTGGAAGTCATGAACCACTGATCGAACGTGAAATATTTAATCGTGCTGAAGCTGTGACCAAAACTCGTAAGCCAGTCCGCCGCCGAGCAACCGAACCGCCGTACCTGCTTGGTGGAATTGCCCGTTGCGATTTGTGCGGTCGTGGCCTGTCGGGACTCACTCGACGGAGAAGCTGGAAACGGACCGATGGTACGTCTACTTCGAAATCGTACCGATACTACGAGTGTCCTTCACGAGACGCCCGCCGAGAGCGTACGGAGGATGTTGCACGTCATGCCTCATGGCATGCCGACGAACTCGAAACAGCGGTTCTTGCTGACATTGATGGCTGGGGGCGCCGGGTTCAGAATAAGTTACGGCCTAAAGTAGGTGATTCGATTGCTGAAGAGATCGCTGTTGCCGAGCGTGAGTTCACCCGTGCCGTAAGGGCGGTGGCTTCCGCGTACGGAACATTGAACGACCTCGCTGCCCCGTTGGAGCGATTAGAACGGGCACGCTCTGGCTCAGGGGCAGATTCGGTCGAGCAGGTCGATATCGAGCAACTACTTACCGATGTGCAAAGTGACGATATCAGCGTAGCCAAGGCTGCCGTTACCGGAGTGGTCGAGCGAGTGATCGTTGGCGAAGACCAAGCTGAAGTGCTTCCACGGTTCTAGTTGGAACTTGATGATAAGCCGGGATTCTGAACTGATCGTACGTTTGCCTGATCGTCTTAGATCGCAATCTCACGACGTTCGCTAATATTATGCAATCAGCTTACTATTAGTAAGTGCGATATTAGTTATGTATATTTTGATAGTTCTTGTGCTGGAGATAATCATGCCCGCAGTAACGGTCGACAACATTCTTGCCTTGGATCGAGTGGCGCGTCCTGCCGACGGCAGCAAGGTCAGATCGGTGATGACCATCACGACCGCTCCTTCAGGATTCGAAGGTGAAGGTTTTCCTGTGCGACGTGGGTTCGCCGGAATTCCGCAGCAGTACCTCGACCCGTTCATCATGCTCGACCAGATGGGCGAAAACGAGTGGCGCGCTGGTGAGGCGAAGGGCACACCGTGGCATCCACATCGTGGATTTGAAACGGTCACCTACATGATCGAAGGTGAGTTCATGCATCGTGATTCCGAAGGCGGAGGCGGTGTCATAAGCGACGGCGACACGCAATGGATGACTGCCGGGGCAGGGATTCTTCACATCGAAGTTCCGACCGAGGAAATCGTCATCAGTGGTGGAGCGGTTCACGGAACCCAGCTTTGGGTTAACCTACCGCGCGATAAGAAGTGGGCCAAACCTCGATACCAAGACATTTCTCGAACGAACCTTTCGTTGCTCAGTTCACACGATGGCGGGGCGCTTGTTCGTGTAATTGCAGGGTCGCTTGACGGTCACGATGGTCCTGGCGTTACTTACTCTCCGATCACGTACATCCATGCCACGATTAATCCGGGGTCGCAGTTGGAACTGCCTTGGAATCCTGAGTACAACGCTTTGGCTTATGTGCTTGCAGGCAAGGGGACAGTTGGTCCGAACAAGAACGCTATTCATCTGGGACAGGCTGCCGTTTTGGGCGAGGGCGATTCGATAGTAATGACAGCCGATGAGGAGCAGGACAGCAAGGCGCCTGATCTGGAGATTTTGATTCTTGGTGGTCAGCCGATTCGAGAGCCGGTGGCTTGGTACGGTCCGTTCGTGATGAACACGCAGGAAGAGCTTCAGCAGGCGTTCGCCGACTACCACGCTGGCAAGCTCGGGGTGATTCCGCCCGACGTGATTCCGCACAGTCTGTAGTCGCGGTCGTCGTCGGACTACTCTGCTCTAAGCTGCAATCTTCGCTAGGCTCACTCGTTCATTTGTAACTCGGCTCCGTGTTCAAATATCCCCCTCTGGCTCCTCCGCTCTGGTGGAGGACTGATAGTTCCGATGGCTACGTACGCTCGAACCAGCCGCCAAACGACCAATGTCATCCTGAATTCATTTTCAGGATCTTTCTCCCCCAATTACAGCTTAAGATTTTCGTTGGGTCGGGGGGGTACTCGCGGGACAAGTCCCTACTCTGATCTAGTGAACAACGTTGCTATGCCATCTGTCCAATTTGAACTATCGTCGCGGAAGAGTAAAGTTGCGGTCAGTGGTATTCCACTACTCAAAAAATCATGGGAAAACTCGATCAATGGCACTTCTACTCAACGGATTCACTGACTACACGATCAAGACTGGTGAAGTAGAGATTGGCTACTCAGTTGGTCCAGATAACGGGCCAACTTTGTTGTTGCTTCATGGAGTGACGAGTCGGCGTGACGGCTTTTTGAGAGTTATTGAGTCGTTGGCGGACAATTATCGGGTAGTCACAATGGACCAGCGTGGACACGGTTATTCTGGTCACACTCCGGGGGCTTACGACCGAGAAGGTCACGCTCGTGATATTCGATTCGTCATGGAGAATGTTTGTAAGGAACCGACGATTGTTTGGGGTCATTCGATGGGTGGCGGCAATTCGATCGCAATGGCGAACAATGCCCCGAGCAATCTCAAGGCGCTTGTACTTGAAGATCCCGCAGCGTTCGGACAACAGCGACCAGTTCGACTCGATGCGAATCCGACGGTAAATACTTTCCAAGTGCACCTCGCCTTAGTCGATGCCGGGTTGTCGATTGAAGAGATGACTCCGAAGTTACAAGCGGCGAGTCCGGGACAGCCGGAGTATTTCGCAGCGTGGAAAGCTGAGTGCTTGTTGCAGATGGATGACGATATCTTGCGTGGTGTAGTTAGCGGTAATTACAAAGGATTCGATGACCCGGCGGCGATGCTGGCGAATATCGATGTTCCGGTTTTGCTGGTTCAGGCCGATCCTGATGCAGGTGGGATTTTGCCGGACGACTATCTAGCTTCTATCGTGCCGTCCAAATCGAGCTTCACTGTGGTGAAGATCCCGGGTGCAGGACACAATATCAACCGAGAGTTTCCAGAGAAGATGCTGCCGATAGTTCTGCCGTGGTTGGCAGAGCAGGTATAGCGTCTTATCGTTGGTCGCGCTCGTCATCGATTGACTTGGCTCCGCGTCGCAATCTCCCTGCCTAACTCCCCCACTCTGGTGGAGGACTGATTGTTCCGTTAGCTCCATATTTCGAATCAGTCTTTGACTGCCAACCTGTCACGCTGAAAATGAATTCAGAATGAGAAGGTTGGTTGTTGAGTGCTTGTGAGCCGACAAACCTAGTACCCTTGAATATGTCGCGAGGGGGACGGACGGTCGCCGCTGTGTTTCGACACGGGGGAGGAAAGTCCGAGCACCTCATGAATCAGAGTGCCTGCTAACGGCAGGGCGGGGCGACCCGACAGAAAGTGCAACAGAAAATAAACCGCCTTTCGT
>Ga0209403_10004763_pt1 | contig 14543 bp, 13 predicted proteins | sample ArcticOcean_MG_C_8_FD_187440 | JGI IMG/M metagenome (GOLD analysis project Ga0209403, IMG submission 187440) | Marine microbial communities from western Arctic Ocean - ArcticOcean_MG_CB11_86 (SPAdes) (version 2) | ecosystem: Environmental > Aquatic > Marine > Oceanic | place: Arctic Ocean... | reverse complement strand
GTCAGTATAGATATAGATTTAAACTTATATGATACGTTAGGATTGGATCTAAGTGGAAAAACTGAATATAAATGGTCTGTTATTGCTAAAAATTATGAAAATGATATCTATGAAAATGATCCTGAATTTAAAGCAGTAGATGAAGCGTATTCATTTATACCTGATTTAGAATTACCTTCTCTTGAAATGTTATACTTACATGATGATATATTTGAAGAATTTTTTGATTTATATATGCTAGCAAATGAAGAATTTTTCGACTTAGTTAATCCTACTCGGCCACTAAAGCTATGGGTTTATTATGATTCATTATATAATGTGCAACCAGAAATTTTATTTCCTGCTAAACTTGAAACAGAAAATTTAAATAATATTTATTATATAGCTCATAATTTTAAATACAGCGGAGACATAAACTTTATTTATCAAATGAGGGATAAAGTAGAAAATATTAATGAGGGTTCTCATAATGTAGGATATGGATTAGTTGACCCTTTATTTGAATCAAATACTTCTTTTTTTAATAACTCAATATCAATAAAAGTACCTTCTGGTTCAACAGAAAATATAGTATCATATTTAGTTACTGATGAAGGCAATAGCTATAATGGAGAATTAATACTTTTATCTAATAGATATAAATTTCAAAGTGATAATATTTTATTAAATAATTTTGGTACTTTATCATTTAATTTAGACCTATTAATAGATGATACTATGAATATGAATAATCTTGGTATATATAAATTAGAGAATGATCAATGGACTTTATGTGAAACTTATGCTCAGGATAATTTTTTAAAAACTAAAATTGATAGATTTGGTCAGTATGCAGTTTTTTTTGATATTAATAATGAAACTCTAATAATGCCAGATAATTATCTTATTTTCCAAAATTATCCTAACCCATTTAACCCTTCAACAACAATAGATTATGCTTTAGTTAGTGATGCTAGAATAGAGATAGATATTTATAATATCTACGGTAGTAAAATTAAAACTTTATTTAGTGGCAATCAGAAAAGTGGCTTTCATACAATACACTGGGATGGTACTAGTAATGATGGCCTGGAAGTATCTTCAGGAGTATATCTTATAAATTTACATGTTAATAATAAGACACTAAGTAAAAAAATGGTTAAAATTAAATGATATATTTGTTACTTATATTATCTTTGTTATCAGTATCTTGTGAAGTTTCAGACTTTCAAGAACAAGATGAAATTTTAGATTTTGGTTTTTATATAAATGAAGGTTGGAAAGCGTTTGAAACTATTAATTTAGATTCAACAGTAACTGATAGTTCTGACTATTACTATAATTTATCATTACAAATGTTTGAAGTATCTATTCAAGCAATCAATTCTGAATTTGCAACTCAAAACTTTTTAGGCCCATATTATAAATCGTATATTGGCACAGGTTGGGCTCAGTTATATTATGCAGGAACTTTTTTAGACCCAGCTCAATATTATTTAAGAGATTCATTAAGAGAAAAATCAAAATTTTATTTTGATTCAGCTTTGGTTGATTTAGAGAACTCTTTCAGCGATGAGATTTTAACACAGGATTGGTGTAATGCTTATTCAGGCTTATCTTATATTAATTACTATTTAGGATTAAGTGATACTAGTTATTTTAATAATAGTTTAAGCTTTTCTGATTCATTACTTATTAAAAAACCAAATTATGAATTTTATCATGATCAATTAAATTATAAAAATATCCATTATTTAAGAGGAAAAATTTTCCTTAAAAAAGAAAAGTATAATAATGCCTGTACAGAAATAAACATGGCAACCGATAATACATGTAGCTGTATAATTGATAATATAGATATGGGTCTTTTACTTGATTGTTTTGATCAGTTTGCCAATGATTAGCTAATAATACAAGTTGTTACACATTTATAATGTATTTTTATATTAAAATAAACCAGTAATTATTTAAAAGAGGAATCGTTTATGTATTATTTATTACCGTTATTACTATCAATATTATTCTCATCATCAGATGAACTTCCTCAAGGTCTTACCGAATGGGAATTAGATAATATGCATATAATTGATGAAATGCGTTTTAGAACAGACCCTCCTCCAGGACCTGTTAGAAATATTTCTGAATTTGAACGAATGAGTGGCGTTTTAATACGATATCCATTTGGAATTTCAACTTCAGTTATAAGAGAAATGGCTGAAGATATTAAAGTGTATTGTTTAGTGTCTTCTAGTTCTCAAAATAGTGCTTATAATAGCATGAATAGTGCCGGAGTTAATATGGATAATGTTGAGTTTATTACTGGCTCAACTGATTCATATTGGACTAGAGATTATGGTCCTTGGTGGGTTGTAGATGGCAATAGAGATGTTAGTGTTGTTGATTTTACATATAATAGGCCAAGGTTTTATGATAATTTGGCTCCTTCAAAAGTTTCAAACCACTTAAATACTCCCTATTTTTCGATGTCATTAGAGCATGCTGGTGGTAATTATATGACGGATGGATATGGAATTAGTGCGTCTTCATCGCTTGTATATGAAGAAAATAGTGAAAGTAATAATGAAATACATGAGATTATGGAAGATTATTATGGTATTCATACTTACCATGTTATAGATGACCCTAATAATACGTATATAGATCATATAGATTGCTGGAGTAAATATCTTTCTCCACATAAAGTTCTTGTAAGAGAAGTTGCTTCTTGGCATTCTCAATATGATGAGATAGAAGAAGTTGTTGATTATTTTTCTAATACATTAACCGCATATGGGGAGCCTTGGGAAATTTTTAGAGTATATACTACTAATGAAAATCAACCATACACAAATTCAATTATTTTAAATAACAAAGTATTAGTTCCAATTGTAAACAGTTCTTATGATGATGATGCACTTGCTGTTTATCAGGAAGCTCTTCCAGGTTATGAAATTTTAGGATTTACTGGTAGCTGGGAGTCTACGGACGCCCTTCATTGTAGAGCTAAGGGTATTCCTGATTTAGAAATGCTACAAATTTTTCATAATCCGCTAAATGATTATGATGAGCCTCAGGCTGATGGATATGAGATAATGGCTATTATAGATGATCTTAGTGAAACTGGTTTAAACGAAGATGATTTAAGACTTTTTTGGAAAAATGATTCAATGGAATCTTATATACCAAGAAATATGGGGGTATGTGATATTGACATCCCAGATTGTTATCAAGCGACTATTCCACCTCAAGCAGATGATACAAATATTTATTACAAAATATTAGCTTCTGATTACTCGGGCAGATATGAAAGATTACCAATGGCAGGCTATTATGAGTTTAGTGTAGTTGCTACACAATTAGCTGAAGATGGTGATGTAAATATGGATGGTTCCATTAATGTTCAGGATATTGTTATGATAATTAATTATATTCTTGGTGCAATAGAGTTAGATATAAATCAACTATATTTAGCTGATGTAAATGATGATTATTTAATTAATATTCAAGATGTTATTTTAGTGGTTAATCTAATCCTTCAAGATTAAGGTTTTTAGGTTAGCTATTATACGCCTATAGTATCTGCAGGCCAGATTTGTTTATGTAATTGGATTTGAAGTCTAACTTTTAATTTATCTTTTAGTATCCATTCAGCTAAACTTTTTGAATCTAATACATCATAAACCGGTGAGAATAAGATTTTTTTATCATAAAGATTATACTCTTTTAATTTATCTTTTACCCAGTCATAATCTTCTCTATTTCCTATAACAAATTTTATTTCATCTAGGTTATTTAAGTTACTAATGATAGTCCAATCATTTTTCTTTGACATGTTACTTGAAGGGCACTTGAAATCCACAATTTTTATTACTTCCTTTGGGACTTTATCAATAGGTAAAGATCCGCCTGTTTCAAGCATTACTTGATATTTATTTTTTAGGAGTTCTTGCATTAAAATAATAGCTTCTTTTTGAAGTAGAGGCTCTCCTCCTGTTACTTCTACCAAAGGACAGTTGTATGACTTAACCTTTGTTATTATTTCTTTAATAGTCATATTATTTCCTTCATGAAAGGAATATTCACTATCACAATAACTGCATCTTAGATTACAATAGGTAAGCCTTACAAATACGCAAGGAAGTCCACTATAGGAAGATTCACCCTGAATGCTATAGAATATTTCATTAATTTTGAGCATGGTATAATTTATATATAATTTTTTATTATTTTATTATAATAACTATCTTTGTTATGTCTTATATGATAATTAACTTAAGGCGTTATTTATTCAATTTTCTTATAGCAAATTATTTATAATATGAAATATCCTAAATTATTTATACCTGGCCCTACGCATGTTCCTACTGATGTGTTAAATGCTATGGCTCATCCTCAAGTTGGTCATAGAACCCCTGAAATATCAGTTTTAATTAAAGAAATTATATTGGGTATTCAGGACGTTTTATATACCAAAAATAAAATTTTATTAACTTCAAATCCCGCAACTGCATTATGGGAAATGGGGATAGTCAATTCAGTTTCTAAGGGTATTTTACATGCTGTAAATGGTGCGTTTAGTAAGAAATGGGCTTTTGTATCTAAGAAATGTAATTATAATACAGAAATTATTGATTATGAATGGGGTCAAGGCGTTAAAGTTGAGGATGTTGACAAGCTATTATCTACCGGAAAGTTTGATGTATTTGCCATGGTTCACAATGAAACTTCTACGGGAGCTATGAGTGATTTAGAGGAAATTTCAGAACTTTTAAAAACTAAATATCCAGATGTAATATGGCTGGTTGATGCAGTGAGCTCAATGGCTGGAATAAAAATTGAAGTTGATCGTTTAGGTATTGACTTTATTTTGTCATCTACGCAAAAAGCATGGGGGCTTCCTGCGGGTTTTTCACTATGCGCGGTATCTGAAAAAATTTCTAAGAAATCTGATTCTTTATTAAATAAAGGATATTATTTTGATTTAAAAACATACGATAAATCCTATGCCAAATATCAAACACCTACAACCCCTTCAATCGCTCATTTATTCGGACTGAAATATATCTTACATAAAATTAACGTAGAAGGCTTAGAAAATAGATGGAAGCGTCATATTGATATGGCAAATTACACAAGAGAATGGGCTTTAAATCATGGACAATTATTTTTTCCTGAAAAAGGATGTGAATCCTTTACTTTAACGTGCATTAAAAATGTTCAAAATTGGGATATTAATGCGTTAAATGAGAGATTACTTGATAGAGGTTTTAGAATGGATAGAGGATACGGTGACCTTCGATGCAAAGCCTTTAGGGTAGCGCATATGGGTAATATTTATTTGAAGATTTAAAAGAATATTTGAATATAATTGATGAATTTATACCGGAGATTACATGAAATATAAAGTTTTAGTTACTGACCCAATATCAGATAGCGGTATATCTATATTAGATAATAATAATTGTGAAATAATTTATAAAGCTGTTAATAAAGATCAGATTTCTAAAGTGCTTCCTGAGATTGATGCCTGGATTATTAGAAGTGGAACAAAAATTTCAGCTGAAGATATTAATTTAGCTAAAAAATTACAAGTAATAGGTAGAGCGGGAGTAGGGGTTGATAATATTGATATTAAAGCAGCTACCAAGCATGGTGTTGTTGTTATGAATGTTCCTGATGGAAACTCAATTTCAGCAGCAGAACATACCATGGCTATGATTTTAGCTTTATCAAGAAATGTACATCTAGGTCATCATACTCTAAATCAAGGTCTTTGGGAAAGAGCTAATTTAGTAGGAAATGAATTAAAAAATAAAGTACTTGGCGTGGTTGGGCTTGGTAGAATTGGTCGAGAAGTTATTAATAGAGCTTTATCTTTTAATATGAAAATTTTAGGATTTGACCCATACGTAAATAAAGAGTTATATAAAGATGATAAAGTTAAAATCGTAGATATAGATGAACTAACTAAAAATGCAGATATAATCACCTTACATGTACCATTAAATGATTCAACTAAGAATTTATTTAATACAGATAGACTTTCAAAAATGAAAAAAACTGCTAAGATTATTAATGTTGCAAGAGGTGGAATTATAAATGAGTCAGATTTAGCTTCATCTCTTAATAATGATATCATTGCAGGTGCAGGAATTGATGTTTTTGAAAATGAGCCATTAGACCCAAAGAGTTCCTTGCTTTCTGCAAAAAATATACTGGTGACACCTCATCTTGGTGCATCAACTTTTGAAGCAAAAGAAGGTGTATCATTATCTATTTGTCAACAGGTAGTTGATTTATTAAAAGAAAATAAATTAAATAATGCGGTTAATATTCCTGTCTCAGATATGGGAAGTTTAAAAAAATTAAAACCATATTTAGAATTATCTGAATTAATTGGTAATATTCAATCTCAATTACTTGATGAACCCATTACAAAAATAAAAATTAATTGTTATGGATTGTCAGATGATTTAAAACCCATTACTATAGCTTTAGTAAAAGGTCTTTTATCAAACATTATAGATAACAGAGTAAATTACATTAATTCCTTATCTATTGCAGAGGAAAGAGGAATAGAAATTTCTAATACATTTAATTCTAATATAGATAAATATGCCAACCTCATTGATTCATATGTTTACACTGAAAATAAAGTTATAAATATAGGTGGTGGTATTTTTTACGGAGATAAATTTAGAATACTTAAAGTGATGGATAATGAAATAAATTTTTATCCAGAAGGCAATATTCTCCTTTCTATAAATAAAGATTTACCTGGAGTAGTGGGCAGAGTAGGAACAGTATTAGGTCAGTCAGGAATAAATATAGCTGAATATATTTTGAGTCGTTCAAAGCAGAATAAAAACCCAATTTCCATCATTAAAATTGATAATAATTTAAGTCAAGAGTGTTTGAAAGAAATAAATCAAATTGATGAAATTATAGAAATAAAACAGTTTAAGATATAGTATGAATGAAAAATTAAAAAATTGGCAATTAACTATAGGCTTAGAAGTTCATATTCAATTATCTACTAAGACTAAAATGTTTTGTGGCTGCCCTGCAAAGTATGGCGCTACTCCAAATTCCTTAATATGCCCTATTTGCTTAGCTTTACCAGGAGCTTTACCATCTGTAAATAAAGAAGCAATTAATATGGCTATTAAGCTTGGTCATGCATTTAATTTTAATATAAATAAAGCAACTAGCTTCTCAAGAAAAAATTACTATTATCCAGACTTACCAAAAGGTTATCAGATAACGCAATTTGAAGATCCAATTTGTGTAAATGGTTACATAGAAGTTGGTGAAGAAGAAAATAAAAAAAGAATTAATATTACAAGAGCACATTTAGAAGAAGATTCAGGAAAGCTAATACATCATTCTGATAATTATTCATTTGTTGATTTAAATAGAGCAGGGTCTCCTTTAATTGAAATTGTCTCCGAGCCTGAATTACATTCTGCTGAAGATGCAAAATTGTATCTCGAAAAATTAAAACAGACCGTTAAATATATTGGAATATCTGATTGTGATATGGAGAAAGGCAATTTAAGGGTAGATTTAAATGTTTCTATAAATAAATCAACTGATTCAAAATTAGGTACAAGAAGAGAAGTTAAAAACTTAAATTCATTTAAAACTGTTCAAAAAGCAATTAATTATGAATTAAAAGCACAATCAGAATTATTAGAGGATGGACAAAAGGTTGAGCAGTGCACATTAACATGGGATGATAAAAATAATAAAACAAAAATTCTCAGAAAGAAAGAAGATGCTCATGATTACAGATATTTTCCTGAACCAGACTTACCGCCTTTAAAACTTTTACAAGAAAATATAGATAAAATTAAGGATAGTCTACCCGAGCTTCCAGATAAGAGATTATCTAGATTTATAAAAATATTTAAAGTAAAAAGAAATGATTTACAGATAATCACAGCAGATAAAAATTTAGCTGATTATTTTGAAAAGCTAGTTAAAGTCACAAAACATCCTCAGCATTCAGCAAATTGGATATTAATGGAGGTATTAAGATATTTAAAAGAGCATAATCTCAGCATTAAAGATTTTCCTATTAGCTGTAATGTTATAGGTGAAGTCATTAAGTTACATGTAGATAAAAATATTACTTATTTAAATGCGCAGAAAATTTTATCGATATTAATTAGTGGAGATAAGCGTTCTCCAGAGAATATTATGAAAGAAGAGAATTTGATAATTGTTAATGATGATAGTTTTGTTATAAATATAATTGAAACTATATTTAATGAAAATGATCTTGAGTTTAATAGATTAAAAAATGGTGAATTGCAGTTAATTGGCTTTTTTATGGGAAAGATTATGAAAGAAGTAAAGGGAAAATCTGACCCTCAAACTATTAAGAAGCTGATTGATAATCATTTAAGGAAATAATCATATGTCTGATGTTTGGTCATTATTTGTAGAGAGAATTAATAAATTTAATAAAAATTTAATAAAGCTTTTTATTCGTTTATTTAAAAATATTATTTCAAAAGGAAATTTATTTTCTAAATTTAGTTTAAACAAAATAGAATCAAATAAAATTAAATGGGATATTAGTAAGAGTAAAGAAGTATTAGGTGATTATATTTATAATAAATATATCAATAGAATTACAGATTTTTCCAATGATTCAAGATTTGAGGAATTAAATAAAAAAATTAAAGACAGTTCTGATTTTTTAGACCATAAAAATAAAAATTAATAAAATTGATGTTTACATTATTTTTTTCTAAATTACTTACTAATTATTATTCTTTATTTATTAAAAGGCTAGGCTTAGATATTGTTTAAAAAAGGTTATAAAATAATTGTTATTAAAGATGACCAATTTGATTTAAAAGAATTTTATCTAACTCCTATTAAAATTCCAATTTTGTTCACCTTCCTTTTAGTGCCATTTATTTTATTTTATTTTATTTTATCTTCATTTAATAGTAGCTCAATATCTAATCAATCTACTTTAGTTAAATCTCAATTATTAGAAATAGATAGTTTAAAATCTCAGAATAAAATGCAATCTGAAAAACTTATGACATATGAAATGACGATTGAAGATAATATTAGGCAAAATAAAAAAACTCTAGATAATCTTGATAAAAAATTAGTTATTAATCAGACAAAATCTGATCAAATTGTAAAGACATTATTTAAAACACAAGCTTTGCCTAGAGAAGTTAGAAAAGTTGGAAGCGGAGGAGAATCTAGCAGTAAAAAAAGTGAAAAGCTTGATAATTCGAGTCTAAATAAATTATATGATCAATCTAAACTATTATCTCATGAAATAAATAATATTCAAAAAAAAATAAATTTAGAAAATATTTACTTGAATAATATTGAGGATAAGTTTTATTCAAATATTGATTATTGGCTATCTATTCCTTCACGAATGCCCTTAGACATTAAAAGAGGAATATACATATCATCTTATTACGGGTATAGAGAAGATCCGCTTCACAAGAAAAATCAATTTCATAGTGGTGATGACTTTTCAGCTGATACAGGTACTCCAGTAAAATCAACAGCAGAGGGTGTAGTTTTAAAGGCAGAGTATAATCATAGATTAGGTAATTTTGTTGAAATTGATCATGGTTATGGATATAAAACATTGTATGGTCATATGGTAGATGGCTTATCTGTTAAAAAAGGAGACAAAGTTACTAGAGGTCAAACATTAGGTGGCGTTGGAAGTACTGGAAGGTCAACAGCAGCACACTTACATTATGAAGTTAAATATGATAATAAAACTGAAAATCCAAGAAAGTTTTATACATATGATAAGAAATTAGAAAAACTTCTTCATTTCCCATAAAAATAGGCATTCTTTCTTATTTTTATTTTCTATCTTTAAGATTTATTAAATAATTGTAAATTATATAATGAAATATTTTTTAACCATAATTATCATTATTTTATTTTCTTGTAGTAATGATCAAATAGAATATATCTCAGCTTATAGAAATTGGGAACCATTTGAATTATCTAAAGATGCAGCTTTAGTTAGTAAATTATTTACACCTTCAACATTTCATAATAGATTTAAAGGATTCAGACATAAGACATATTCATATAATTTAAATAATAAAAAAGTAGAATACATTATAGGAGACTGTGAGCTTGATGCTTTAACCCATTTCTATGGAAATTTATTATATAAAGATAAATATGGAGTTATAATTACTGGGTTTGCTGGAATAGTTAATGAATTGTACGGTTCAATTATTTTAGGAAATACATGGAATAGTCAGAAAGTTGATTTTCAAAATAATTATTCAGGGTTAATTAATTATGGTCCCAAACAGTTAGAGGTATTAAAAATATTATTAAAAGGAGATATAGTTTCCGATAGTACTTTTAAAGACTTTTTAGCTTATGGTTTACAGCATACAAATACCCCGCCTAGAACGGAAAGGTTTTGGAGACCTTGGCGTAGCTGGTAATTATTTATGAGATATTTTAGCTCCAATAATTAGTTTAAAGCATTATTTTAAAAAATAATATAATATCAGTCTTTTAGTTCACTTCTTCCAAAATTAGATAAATTAGTTTAAATTAAAGCGTTTGGAAATCATTAATTAATTATATAGCATATAGATGTTACAAAATATTAAAAAATTAGATCAAAATTCAGTTTGTGAAAAACCACTCACAGACAAAAGTTACTATATAGAAACTTATGGATGTCAAATGAATGAGTATGACTCTGAACTTGTTGCTAATATCTTAGGTAATTTAGGCTATTCAAAATCAGATAAAATAGAAGAAGCTGATGCTATATTTTTAAATACTTGTGCTATAAGGGAGAAGGCCGAAGAAACAGTTCATAATAGATTAAATAGCTTAGCTTATTTAAAAAGACAAAACTCTAATCTTATTATAGGTGTGTTAGGATGTATGGCACAAAATCTTAAAAATGAAATTTTAGAATCTAAGCCGTTTGTTGATATTATTCTAGGGCCTGATTCTTATAGACGTTTACCTGACATTATTAAATTTAAAAATTCAAATATGGATCATATTGTAGATACTCGTTTATCAAAATATGAAGTATACGATAATTTGCTTCCAAAAAGAAAAGATGGAATAACTGCATGGCTCTCAATTATGAGAGGTTGTGATAAATTTTGCACTTTTTGTATTGTTCCATTTACAAGAGGAAGAGAAAGAAGTAGAAGTATAGAAAGTGTTGTAACTGAAACTCAAGATATTGTAAAAAAAGGTTATAAAGAGGTTACATTACTTGGTCAAAATGTTAATTCATATAAAACAGCAGAGGGAGATTTTCCTATTTTATTAGATAATTTGGCTGCTGTTGAGGGTATAAAGAGAATACGTTATATGTCACCTCATCCTAGAGACATAGATGAAGATTTATTAAAAATTATGGTTAAACATAAAAATATCTGCAATCAAATTCATTTACCTTTGCAAGCAGGTTCTTCAAGAATCTTAAAAAGAATGAATAGAACATATACTAAAGAAGAATTTTTAAATTTAGTAGATTTAATTAGAGATTATATGCCAGGTTGTAGTATATCTACAGATATTATTGTAGGTTTCCCTGGTGAAACAGATGAAGATTTTACTGAAACAATGGAAGTGGTATCAAAAGTAGAGTTTGATTCAGCGTATATGTTTAAGTTTTCATCAAGGCCGGGAACAAAAGCTGCAGAGTACACAGATCAGATACCAGAAGATATTAAGCAGCAAAGACTAGAGACTTTAATTGAATTTCAACATAAGATTACATTAATAAAAAATAGAAAAAAAATAGGTACTGAATTAGAAGTTTTAATTGAAAAGGTAAGCAAAAAATCTACAGATCAATGGTCTGGAAGAACTGAGGGTAATACTCCAGTAGTTTTCAATAAAATAAATAAATATAAAATTGGTGATTTAGTAAAAATAGAAATATTAGATGTTAAGGGTATGACCTTACTAGGAAGTATAAAATAGAAAGAGGCTTTTATGAAACTTATAAAATATATAATAAATTTAATTATTTTAGTTGGGAGTTTATTTTTTTTAAACACATTAGATGACCTTAATAAGGTGGGTGAAAATAGTCTAATGATAAAAATTCCCTTTTTAGGTGGAGAAGGAGCTGAACAGTCTTTTCAAGAATTTAACGTTTGGATAGTTATTCTTGGGGTATTTACAGCAGGGGTTTTACTAGGTTTCTTTATTGCTCTATTTCAGATTCTTTCTCAAAAAGGAGAATTACTTTCATCTAGATCAAAAATCAAAAGACTTCAAGTTGAAATTAATAATCTTAGAAATGAGTCTATTGATGAAGATATTGAAATCAGTGATTCTCAAGACTTAGAGGTTCAATAAAGGTAATGTTTTATGAATATGTATTAGTTTTTGTATGTATTACTGCTTTGATATTATTAGGTATTTATATAGCTAAAATAAAACCTAATAATAAAAAAAATATTAAGGATTTATATTCTGAAGGTTTAGATATGATGATTAATGGCCAACAAAGGTCTGCGTACAATAATTTTAAAAAAATAGTTGAAATAGATTCAGAAAATATTAAAGCCTATCTACGTTTAGGCCAAGTCCTAAGAGAAAGTGGTAATCCTTTAAAAGCATTAAAAATTCATAAAGGTTTAATTATAAGGCAAAATTTAACTTCTTATGAACTATTAGATTTACACAAGAATATTGCATTAGATTATTTTGAGTTAAAAAAAGTTAGAAGTGCTATTAATGAAGCATTAAAAATTTTAAAAGTTGATAAAAATAATGAATGGGCTTTATCAAAGCTTATTAAATTTTATAGTTATATTGGAAAGTGGACTGAATCCACAGAATTTTTATCAAAGTTACATAAAGTAACTAAAAAACCTGATATTCATAAAATGGCATTATTTATTATTCAGGATGGAAGAGTTTTGCAGGGTGAGGGTAAATTTTCTCTTGCAAGAGAAAAATTTGAAAAATCATTAGAAGTTTTTCCAGATTTATCTGCTTCTTATTTTTTTATAGCAGAAACATATGCTCAAGAAAGTGAAGAGTACTTTCAAAAAGCTGAAAAAATAGCTGATCCAAATAGTGATTTAAATAAAGAACAATTAGATAAAGCACTTAATTTTTTATCAAAAGCAGTACCAATGTGGATTAAATATTCAAAAACTAATCCTAATCAGTCATGGATGGTAATTCATTTATTAAAAGATGCTTTATTTGCCTTAAATAGATATGATGAATTAGAACATATATTAAAAGAAATTATTGATAAAGATAATAAGAACTCTGAGGTTATTGCATCTTTAGCGGATATGTTTGCACATAAAGGTGATTTAAAAAATGCATTAGATATTATTGATTCTAATACAAATGAAAATTCAAATTCTTTAATTATTGAATTAATTAGACTTAAATTATTAGCATTAGATGGTTCTCAAAATATTTCAAAAGGATTAGATAAATTAATAAACTTTCTTGTTACTAATGAGGATTATCATTTATATAGAAATACTAAACCTGATAAAGATATTGTTTGGATATATAAAAACTCCAATGATAATAAAAAATAAATTTTTATTATTTTTTTGTATTGGCTCTCTATCATTTTCATTTGATTTTCAATCAGCAATAGATCAAGCATTTAAAGATAGTGTGGATTATAATTCCATTGATTTACAACTATTAGAGCAAGATTATGCTTATAATTCAGATTTTTTATTTTTTAAGGCTTTAATAGAAAGAAATGGTGAAAGTGCATTTAAATTTTATAAAACATTGTACAGTAAATTTCCAAAATATAAATATGCAGATTATGCTATTTCAGAGGTAGGTTCATATTATTATTCAAAAGGATATTATATAAAATCTTCAGATTGGTATAAAAAAATTCCAATGTATTATCATGATTCAAAACTAATTAAAGAGTCCATAGATATGTTTTATAATACTTTAATTATTTCTGGATCTATTGATTCTGTTCAATATTATCAAAATATTTATTCTAAACTATACCCTAATTTAAATGTTGATGCACCGCAATTAGATTTTTTAAATATTCCTGATAAAATTAAAGTTAATAAGAATAATTATAATCAACAATATACTATTCAACTTGGGGTATTTAAGGATTATAATGGTGCACAAATCAGATTAAATACTTTGAGAAATGCTGGTTTTTCATCTGCTAGAATTGAAGAAAATAAAAAAGATGGTGAAATTTTATACATCGTTAAAGAGGGTAAGTATTCAACTAAAAAAAGTGCAGATAAAATTTCATTAAGAATTAAAGCAAGAACAGGATTAAATTATATTATTACTGAATTATAAGGAAGCGAGAATGTTCTGGTGAACATCGCGGCCTTCAAAGCCGTTGAAAGGCAGTAATGTCTTTGGTGTGTTCGATTCGCACACGTTTCCGCCAATTAACGACAAAACCCCTCACTTATAGAGGGGTTTTTCGTATCTAATCCATCTCATAGCGAATCTTTCAATCATCCTCTATAGCATTCAAATGTAACCAAAAAGTAGCAACCATTAAGGTAGCAACCATTCTACTTTGG
>Ga0209403_10004755_pt1 | contig 14571 bp, 13 predicted proteins | sample ArcticOcean_MG_C_8_FD_187440 | JGI IMG/M metagenome (GOLD analysis project Ga0209403, IMG submission 187440) | Marine microbial communities from western Arctic Ocean - ArcticOcean_MG_CB11_86 (SPAdes) (version 2) | ecosystem: Environmental > Aquatic > Marine > Oceanic | place: Arctic Ocean... | reverse complement strand
AGAAGAAAATCCGACGACCGACCACATTGACGCAGGTCTTGCGGTCGCCTCGGACTTTAAGCCTGAGCTCATCGTCGCGATTGGTGGCGGCAGTTCGATGGATTGCGCCAAAGGGATCAACTTTTTGTATTCGTGCGGTGGTCGGATGCAAGACTACTGGGGTGTCGGTAAGGCAACCGGGCCGCTGCTCCCAATGATTGCTGTTCCAACGACTGCCGGGACCGGGAGCGAGGCACAGTCGTTTGCGTTGATCTCCCACGCCGATACACATGTTAAGATGGCCTGCGGAGACTCGCATGCCGCGTTTCGAATTGCGATACTTGATCCGCTGCTAACCGTGACACAGCCACCGCGGGTGGCGGCGCTTTCAGGGTTTGACGCTTTGTCACATGCAGTCGAGACGTACGTTACTGTCAAACGCAACGAGGATTCCTGCCGTTATAGTCTCGAGGCTTGGCAGTGCCTAGCGCCGAACGTTTTGAGCGTTCTCGAAGAGCCACGAGACATCATCGCTCGTGGCCAAATGCAATTGGGAGCTTGTTTGGCCGGGCTGGCAATCGAGAATTCGATGTTGGGAGCCGCCCACGCGCTCGCCAACCCACTCACGGCCGTGTACGGAATTGCCCACGGGGAAGCGGTTGCGCTGATGTTGCCGCATGTGGTGCGTTTTAATGGCGCGGAGTGTGGCTCCTGGTATCGGGAACTTCTGTCAGCGACCGCAGACGAACCCAACTGTCCCACGGGTGGTACCGACGCTCTGGCCGAGTTTCTCGAAAGAATCTCATATGCGGCAGGTCTGGCGAGTACACTGAACGAGTGCGGCGTCGAGCACGCGCGTCTTCCCAGACTGGCGGGCGAAGCTGCTCAGCAATGGACTGCGTCGTTCAATCCCATTCCCGTTACGAGTGCCGAACTCTTGCGATTGTATGAATCTGCTTACTAACCTCAGGTTCAAGTTGGTTGGGTTGCTGCTCTCAGGGTGCGGGCTCATGCTGCCCACCCGAGGATTTGCCGATTGGCCGTTGGTACGAGGCAATGCGCATGCCACAGGGGTAGCGGCCTCGAAGCTGTCGAGCGACCTTGACTTGCTTTGGGATTATTCAGTACCAGCCAGCGGATTCGAGGCAACCGCCGTCATCGCCGACGGAATGGTCTACGTCGGTGATATGGACGGCACCTTCTATGCGCTCCATCTTGCCGACGGTGAGCCGGTTTGGAAGAGAAGTTTCGAAAATTCAGGTTTTGCCACTGCGGCGGCGGTCGTGGACGGGCTCATTTACGTTAGTGACATCGACGGCGTAGTACGCTGTTTACGCGCAGCTTCGGGTGAGGATGTCTGGGCCTGCGAAACGGAGGCGGAGTTGTACGCTGCTCCCAACGTCCACGCAGGGAGTGTGCTGTTGACGACGGAGTCGGGCAAATTGTTGGCGATCGATGCGCAGACGGGTGACCAGCAATGGAAATTCCAAATTGAAGCCCCATTGCGCTGTTGGCCTGCGGTAATCGAGGGGCGGATTTTTTTGGCAGGCTGCGACGAAAGATTGCACGCCGTCGATTTCCAGACTGGCAAGGAGGTCGAAGGCCTCGATATCGACGGGCCCACCGGTTGCACGCCGGGCACCTTCGAAAAGAAAATGTATTTTGGCACGGAAGCGGGTACCTTTTATGCGATTGCTGCCGGTCCGATGGAAATTGTGTGGGAACATCACGATCCGAAGCGGGCCCAACCGATACGCGTTGCCGCAGCGGTTGACTCGCGCGCTGTCATTTACGGTAGCCAAGGCAAGCGGGTCGTTGCTCTGGACCCCACCACGGGTAAGCCACTTTGGGAATTTCCCGTCCGCAGTCGCACCGAGAGTTCTCCGGTGATCGCCGGAGACTTGGTTTTTTTTGCCACGGTACGTGGTAGAGTGGTTGCCGTCGATATCGCTAGTGGCAGGGAGCAATGGCAATACGAGGCAGGCGGCAATTTTCAAGCTTCGCCTGCGGTCGTCGATGGCAAGTTGGTCCTGGGCAATATGGACGGGACCTTGTATTGTTTTGGAAATCGAAAGAAGGAGCCCGCGGATCACGCGGATAAGCGCGGATAAACTGTTTTCTATCTGCGTCAATCCGCGTGATCCGCGGGCAATATCATGACCACAGAATCCACGAAGACCGAAGTCGGTAGTTACTTTGTCAGTAATTACCCACCCTTCTCGCTGTGGTCGCCAGACCAGTTGAGCGAAGTTCGCACTGCGCTAGATTCACCGCCGGCGGACGTGCCGTTAGGGCTCTATCTGCATATCCCGTTCTGCCGAAAGCGGTGCAAGTTTTGCTATTTCAAAGTCTTTACAGATAAAAACGCTCCCGAAGTCGAGCGTTATCTGGCAGCGCTCTCTCGCGAGATCGAATTGGTCAGCCAATTGCCACTGATGGGAGATCGACCGTTTCGCTTTGTTTACTTTGGCGGTGGTACTCCTTCGTTTCTCAGCCCCAAACAGCTGAAGCGTCTTGTCGATCGGTTGCAGGCCAGTATTAGTTGGGATCAGGCAGAAGAGGTAACCTTCGAATGTGAGCCGGGCACGCTGAGCGAAGCAAAGGTTCACACACTTCGAGAACTCGGCGTGACTCGTTTGAGTCTGGGAGTAGAGCATTTCGACGATGAGATCCTCAGCAGCAATGGCCGCGCGCATGAGTCGGGCGAAATCTATAAGGCCTGGCCCTGGATTCAAGCAGCTGGATTCTTGAATACGAACATCGACTTGATTGCTGGCATGGTGGGCGATGACGATGCCAAGTGGCAAGACGCGGTACAGCGTGCTAGGGAACTCGAGCCCGACAGCGTCACGATCTACCAAATGGAACTGCCGTTCAATACGGTCTACTCGCAAGACATTCTCGGCAACAAGATGGAAACACCAGTGGCCGATTGGCCCACCAAGCGCCGCTGGGTCGACTATGCATTCGACCAGTTCGCCGAGGCCGGCTACACGGTGTCTAGCGCTTACACGATGGTCAAACATCCTGAGCAAGTGAACTTTAGTTACCGCGACAACCTGTGGCGCGGAAGCGATCTCATTGCCACCGGCATCGCCAGCTTCGGCCATGTGTCGGGCATGCATTATCAAAACAAACCTGAGTGGGAAGACTACTGCGGCGAACTGGAAAACGGCCACTTACCGTTAGGTCGGGGAATGAAAACCACGCCTCACCAGCGCTTGGTCCGCGAATTAATCTTGCAGCTCAAACGCGGTTATCTTGACGGAGATTATTTTCAGTCCAAGTTTAGCGTCGATATTTTTGACCACTGGCGTGCGGTATGGACTGGATACGAGCGCGAGGGCTGGGCAACATTGAGCGAAGGTCGCGCGGAGCTTACTCGCGATGGCCTGTTACGGGTCGACGGATTACTGCCGGCTTTTTTCGAGCCCGAGCACCGAGACGTGCGATACACTTGACCAGAAAAATTGGCCACGGATTGAACACAGATTAAACACGGACGGTTTTCAGCCACGACTCTGTGTTTCATCCGTGGCTAGTCTCAATACCAAGCGGTAGCCGATGGCCGATAGCCTCACATTCATGATGGGCGAGTTCGAAGCTGTGTTTCCCACGGATCGGCAATACGCGCGCAATCACATGTGGGCGCAACATCAGGGAGAAGGATCGGTTCGTTTTGGTTTTGCCGCCTATGCGGTGCGGCTACTGCAGGACGTGTATTTTCTCGACTGGGATGTGGCCGCCGGTGCGACCCTGACTGAACGGCAGGAAATGGGGCAAATCGAGAGCCAAAAGGCCGAGGCGTCGCTTTATGCTCCAATGCCAGGGGAGTTAGCTCGGCTCAACGAAACGCTACTAAAAGACCCTTCTGCGATCAATGTCGACAAATATGACTCGGGTTGGCTCTTCGAGATTTCTGGAAACGGCAACGAATTGCTTTCACCCACGGAGTACTTAGAGCATCTCGGCGCTGTCTGGGAAGTCACTCAGCGCACGATTAAAGGGCAAATGAACAAGTAAGGTAGCCCGCGGGCTTCCTCCTGCGTGTGTTGCAGGAACGCACCTTTTTCAAAAGTACCGGAATTACGCCCAATTCTTAATCGTAATCTTAATCATAATCTTAATCTGACTGGGATTAAGATTGCGATTAAGATTAAGACCTCAAAAGTGCGTTCCTGCACCCTACTACGTGGTCCAGAGAGCATTGCAATTCACGAACGAAAGTTAGACAATAAGGCTACTATGGCCCATCGTCTCACCGTTGTCGTTTCGCAGAGCCGCAGCGCGAATCCCAAAAAGCGCGCTCTGGAAGAAGAGATCGTTGCCGAACTGCTCGGTAAACGGGGCCTTGACGTGACTGTCGTACCCAACCTCTACGATCTGAAAGCCGACGGCACCGGCATGCTCTGCCTGTCGGGAATCGCCGGCGACCTGGTAGTGTGTAGCTGGCTCTTCCCGCGTGCCGCACGCTGGGTGCTCCACCGCAACAAGATCCTAGGCCAAGAAGGCACTACGCTGCTCCAATCGCTCGGAGAAAGTGACGACGACGACTTCGAAGATGAAACGGAGGAGGAATTCGAAGAAGAAAAGCAAAGAGTGCTGGACAACATCAAACTGCCTCCGCGGCGGATTTACTGCCTTGATCTCCGCGTCTATCCCGCCGCTACAACTTACATCGAGGAAGTCGAGCGCATCGCCAGCGAATTGCAAACGCCGACGGTAGAACTAACGCAGTGGATCAACGGTACCCCGAAGCCTGAGCAGATGGAGCGGTATTTAGGAACAGCGGAAGGCGGAGCGCGGAAAACGGAAAACGGAAACCTAGTCGCCGACAACCGACAGCCGACAGCCGAAAGCCCCAGCCTCATCGACGAAGATCCCGCGCGTCGTTGGTATCCCGTGATTGATTTCAGCCGCTGCACGAACTGTTTGGAGTGCATCGACTTCTGTCTATTCGGGGTCTATGGCATTGATGGGCAGGAAACGATTCTGGTTGAGCAGCCTGACAATTGCCGCCAAGGCTGTCCGGCTTGCAGCCGTGTGTGCCCAGAAAATGCGATCATCTTTCCGCAGCACAAGACCCCTATCATCGCTGGCAGCCCCGAGGTGGGCGGCCCCGTTAAGATTGACTTGTCCCTACTTTTCGGGGCTCCTGATCCGGGTGCGCCGGGAGCTGAAAAAGCGGTTGAAGTGGCTGCGCGCGAGCGAGACGAACAATTGCTCTTGGCCGGTCGAGAGGTGGTTGGCATGGAAGTCGGCACTGCTCGGCGACACCAATCGGGAGACGATCTTCAGCCTCTCGACGATCTCGACCGCCTGATGGATTCGCTTGACGAAATTGATCTGTAGCCATCATTTCAAGGCCTATGTCAATCTCTTGCAAACCCCTAGGCGAGGCTCACCCTGCTGTTTATGATGTTTCCGTGAAGAGCCTGCTAGGGAATTGTTAAGCTCGGCTAGACCATGGGACAGTAGATGAAGGAATCACAAATGCGTGCAGGCTCTCGGAAGTGCCCCAGCTGGATACTGTGGTTTGCCTGTAAGTGGGGGTTTGTCTGTGCGTTGGCGTTTGTCTGGGCATTGGCGGCTGTCACATTCTTCGCGAATACGGCAAACGCGGCTGAGGCTGATTTTTCTGGCGAAGCTGAGCGGACCATCGCCAAGCTAATCCCCGACTACAAAGCTTTGGCGGACTCGCCGACAACGAAGATCGATCTGATCAACGTTTTTTCTGACACGACTGTTGGTTCAGACGATCCCTTAGAGCTGTCGGTAGTCCACAACAAGAAAGAGAAGGTCGCAGCTGCTTCGATTGAAAACAGTAAGCTGACACTCGATTGGGGCAAGGTTGGCAAGACTGAAATCACCGTCCGCGCGCGTAACTCCAAAACGGGCAATTTTGTCGATACCCGATTTAATGTCGAGGTCTGGCAGCCCGATTACTGGAAGCTGGTCACGACCGTCATTGGCGGTCTCGGGATCTTTCTGCTCGGGATGAAAAACATGTCTGAGGGTCTGCAGGCAATTGCCGGCGCTGGACTCCGGCGTTTGATTCGTGCAGTGACAGACAATCGTCTGATGGCAGCGATGGTAGGCACCCTTGTCACCATACTTGTGCAATCGAGTTCAATCACGACCGTGATGGTCGTCGGTTTCGTTAACAGCGGATTCATGACTCTTTCGCAAGCGATTGGCGTCATCATGGGCGCCAATATTGGTACGACGATCACCGGCTGGATTCTGGCGCTCAAGATCGGGAAATACGGACTCCCCCTGTTGGGATTTGGTGCGTTTGGCTATCTGTTCGTTCGTAAGGATCGGTTACGCTATTTGGCAATGGCGTTGATGGGTCTTGGAATGGTTTTCTTCGGGTTGGAGTTGATGAAAAACGGCTTTTCGGTCATTAAAGAACTCCCCGCTTTTGAAGCCTGGTTTGCACGGTTTGATGCGAGTAGCTATTTCGGCGTGTTGAAGTGTGCAGCGGTCGGGTGTGTGCTAACCTTTATCGTTCAATCTTCTTCGGCAACGCTCGGAATCACTATCGGCCTAGCATCGATCGGTGTGATCCCTTTCCAGACGGCTGCCGCCTTGGTTCTCGGTGAAAACGTCGGCACGACGATCACTGCCTGGTTGGCATCGATCGGAGCGACGACCAACGCCCGACGCGCGGCTTATTCCCACGTGTTGTTCAACTTGATAGGGGTAGCTTGGATTACGGCTCTTTTCCCCTATTACATTGAGCTTATTAACAGCCTGTTGGATGTGGACTTCTTTCGGTCTCTAGCAGGCGCAGACCCAGGTGTTGGAGAAGCCGTCAGCGTGACGGTGAAAATTGCCACCGTCCACACCTGCTTCAACGTAATCAACACGCTACTTTTTTTGCCATTTGCTGGCGTGCTCGGTTCGTTTCTTGAACGTGTGATACCGCAGACAGACCACACAGAAACACCGCACCTGTCAAGCCTCGATATTCGCATGTTGGAAACTCCTGTCATTGCGATCGAGCAATCGCGCGTCGAATTGTTGCGGATGGCCGACGGCTGCGACAAAATGATGGGCTGGTTGGCGGAGCTCTCACCGCAAGAGGAGCCGGACCCAAAACTGGTGAGGAAATTATTTCACCGCGAAGAAGTACTCGACGTGATTCAAGATGAAGTCGTTGCTTTTCTGTCGGATATGCTGGCTGCCAATTTGCCACACGAAGTGATCAACGAAGCTCGCCGACAACTTCGCATGGCCGATGAGTACGAGTCGATCAGCGACTATGTCACGACGATATTGAAGTTCGATCTCAAGTTACGCAATCAAGGCCACAGGTTTAGCTCCGACATGCAGCAGCAACTAGGCGAGTTGCACGCGATGGTGCGCGACTACCTGCATATGGTCACCGAAGGTTATGCGCAGCGTGCTCGGCCAATCATCACAAAAGCCAATTCGGTTAGTTCCGAAATCGAACACCGCGTCCGCATGCTCCGCGACGAGCATTTGCAGGGTCTTACCGAAGAAAAAGTTGATCCGCACGTCAACGTCGCGTTTACTTCGACGCTAAATTCGTACCGCCGTGTGAGCGATCACACACTGAATGTCGCAGAGTCGCTGGCAGGGGTGAAGTGATTTTGCATGTGGTCTTCGCGTTTGTTCTGGAAATTCTTTCTGTCCTTTGCCGGACTTGTGCTGTTGGTTGTATGCGATTGCGTGGCCATTGTTTCTGACTGGCAAGAAGAGCAGCTCATCGACCAAGTGCGCCGTCGCCTACATGACTCGGCAGCGTTGTTGTGGAATGACGTCCAAGCCGCCGACCTTGGGTTCTATTTGCCAACCGCGCGGCGGGCGAAATGTTGGGCTTCGTCCCAGACCGAATCGAAGAACGAGGTCTCATGGAAGTAGTTCGGAGCAATGACTTGCGAGAAATCGTGCAACGTGCCTTTTTCACCAAAAAATTTTGCAAGGAGAAATCGAGATGCAGGCCGAGTCTCTGCTGACGCTCAAGGTTCATGGACTCCCTTGCCTCGTGATCCTTGCCCTGGGGTGATTCTGGTTCTCGACAACATCTCTGATATCAAGCATCTAGAAAGTATACGGCAACAATTTATTGCCAACGTCTCGCATGAACTAAAAACTCCCCTCAGCTCGATCAAAGCTTATGCCGAAACGTTGTTAGGGGGAGCTATGCACGATCCGACGTGATCGTCCTGGAGCGCACGATCGACGTCCATATTCGCGCTCTGCGTAAAAAACTAATGGTGCACGCCGATCTAGTTCAAACGGTACGGGGGATTGGCTACCGTTTTAGAGATCCATCGGATGTCGTGGCGACATTGTAAACGTCGAGGGTGCTTGGTTCTTCGTTACCTGCCTCGACGGTTTCAGCTAAGGAACTATTTCTTCCGCACGGACAGCGTCCACAACAATTGCGAAAGACGCTGTACTGAAAACCGCACGGGTTGGAGGAGGAGCACATCGTATTGTAGTACCACAACATCACATGCATGTGATTCGAGATGCTCAGGTCAACGATACCGCGCACGGGGTTGGAGCCGTCGACCCGATAGTTGCGCACCCCCGAGCAGCAACACACTTCCTCTCCATAGCCGCTAACGCCTGGCGCCCAATAATTTTCGACCACACGGGCGTGACGGGTGGCCCCCAGTTTGCAAAAAATCTCGTCGTGCATAGAACTGGGGGGATCGAGCAACGTGAGCTGGGCCATTGGGCCGAGGTCGCTGAGACAAGCAGCCGCCTGGGCCGCTGTTAGGGTGCCTAGGCTGTGGGCAACGATCTGCGTGCGTCCCGGATTCACTCCACGACTCCGCAGTGCCGCCGCCAGCATTCTCCCTTGGCATTTACCAATGCGGATGGGCTCGTCGTTGAAGGGCGAGACTTTTACGGCGTTCCAGTCCCAGCTCATCAGATTGTAGCTGTCGCCACATCGGCACCTGAGGGCCCGGGCACCGCTTTCGCCGAAAGTCGTGCGAATGCGATTCGGTAGCGGATTCCAGCCGTGGGTAATTACGATCGTGGGCTTCGTTGGATCGATGGGATCACAAGGGCGTGCGCCACAGGAGTAATTGAGCAGCACTCCTTTCCGGCAGGAGGCCCCTCGTTGCAGCACCGCCGTATTCAGACTGCAGCCCGCTGTCATTCCGCCGAATAGAATGCAAGGTAGAATGAGGGTTAACAAATTGAGCCGAGCAGATACCATCCTTGGATTCCTGCGAAATTTTGTCGGTTAAGCGGGGTGTGACTGCCGAGCTTTAGGCTTGGGTAAAGTCGATGGGAAAATCGTTGTGCAACGGCACCCAGACTTCTATCATGTGTATCGGCAGTTGTTTTCGAATCTCTGCATGATTATCGCGATGTGCGCTGCTCGAGGACCTCCGGCGCAAGGACCACATTGGCCTCTGCAAGTTAGACCACGATCGCTTGTTCGATCCCGCCATCGTCAATGAAACCATCGCCACCTTCCGTGCAGCCAAGCCGTATGTCGCATTCCTTTGCGAGGCCGTCGGCGTGAAATTTTGAATGTAGCACGCAAAGACGCGAAGGCACCAAGCAAAATGCAGACGACCCATTTCCCGCATTTTGCGAAAGAAGGAGCCCGCGGATCACGCGGATAAGCGCGGACAAGGGTGAATAGCTCGCCGAAAAACTCGGCCAACTCTTTGTCAAGGCCGTGCATCTCGGTTTTACCTCAGACGAACTACTCGTCATGGTGCAAGATCACATCAAGCAATTCGCCTTTGCAGCGGAAGGAGGCAACCCCAAGTGACCGTCCCAATTTCCACTTCCTGGGCTTCACCAACGGGCGCGGTTTCTAACCGCCACTAAGCAGACACGGATGAAATATCCGGGCTAGCGCCGATCGCTGTACTCTTTATGCCTGCACTGTCAAAGTCGCGTTTGCCATGCGGACGGGATTCGGGGTGCGATCGTAGCGATTAGGCTCCCCCTTTCCCTTGCTACCTCTACCTTGTTCCAAAAGGATTCGTCATGTCTTCCAGGTTTCTGTGCACGTTGCTGGCATCGGTTTGCGCGCTGGCGAGCTTGTGCCCTGCCACGGCGGACGCCCAGATTGGCCGCCGTTTCGTCAACCGAGCCGAGGGTCCGGTGGTAGCGCGTGGGAGAAATTTGATTGGACGGATTATTGAAAGACGACGAGCTCGTTTCTTGGGCGCAGAAGCAATAGCCGCCGAGCAGCAAGCAGCCGCTTACGCTTCCCAAACCCGCAAACCGGTTCCGCAGCCAAATGGGATTCGTCAGGCGCCTGGTATCCAACAGACCTCTGCCACACAATCGCTAAAGCCGTTACGTCCTTTGCCCACCAAGGCCCAGTTAGCGGCGATGGACGAATCGGCGTTATGGGCCGCTTGGCGCGATACCACAGAACTACTCGACGAGCAGTTGAGCTCGCTCACGACAGCGGTAAGTTGGCAACAACATTTGAGCACGACCCGCGCCCTGCGTGGCGAACTGACAGCGCTACCGAACGAGTCGAAAGATGGTGCCTTTCAAAATCTGCTCGCTCGGTTCGACAATGTGTCCACCAACGAGGAGTTTCTAAAAATTAGCGGCCAGCTCGGCTTCGTCGCCAGCCACTCCGCCTTACATGAAATCGTGACCCGCTTTGCCAGTCGGATAGACGGTCCAATCGATGGCCCTAACGACGGCCCTAAACTAAGAGCGCCCACTGGCGGTAAGATCGCACAAACTGAGCCGGAGTCTGGAAATATTGCAGAGATTCTGCCGACTCCCTCCTCCGTCGCCGACGAACCTCAGGGAACCCAGGGCGAACGCTCGATCCTCAAGAGACGTTAGCACGGATATTTCATGCTACGGAAAATGCTGACGAATGTTGAACTTCGCTAATGGGACAAGAATACGTTCGGTACAGGCCACCGCAGATTTGAGTCGATCAAACGCGGTGGACGGCATTCACTAGCTGTTGGATGGTTTGTCGCAGCAACTCGTCGCCACCAAACGCCATCCCTAGGGCACGCAGCTTGCTCGTCTCTATTTGACGCTTGGGGCGAGTCTGTTCTCCGAGAATCTCACTGCCGGACTTTGATAGCTCTTTGGCCAGCGTAGCAACGTCCCATTCGGATATATAACGGTCGTAACAGCTGTACGCTTCGCCAGTGATACCCTCAGAATTCAGCAGCACTCCAACCGCCTTGGCAACATCGGCTGCATGCACTTCCTTTCCACCCTGCTGGCAAGTGACGGATTCGCCCCGAACAACCGTCTGGACCAAGTCGAACCATTTGGTGTGTTCAATCGGTCGGGCGATGCCATACACGCCGGTGGGTCGTAAGGCACAGATCGGGTATCCGTCACCAAAGCCGTAGCTGTGGACAAACTTCTCAATGGCGGCCTTGTGAGCGCCATAGTGGCTTGTCGGCCAGAGGGGGTGTTTCTCGTCCAGTGGCCGATCGTCGAGGGTGCGCTCATGCACAGCGCAAGTGGAGATAAAAACAAACTGTCGCACGTTTGCAGTACGTGCGGCCTCAATCAAGCGGAGCGAGCCGAGGATGTTTAGCTCCACAAACTCGGCCAAATCCCCTGTGCCTTCGCGAAAGCCGCGGCCGGGACGGTGTAGTGCTGCATGAACGACGGCATCACACCCTTCGACGAAGGATGCTTCGTTTCCGTCGTTGAGTTCGCCACCAACCCATTCGAGACGGTCTTCCGAGTTTTCGAATCCGCGGCGATCACTACTGGGCCGGTGCCAGCAACGGCAGCGGTGTCCCTGGTCGGTCAAATGTTGACGGATGTACCGACCAATAAACCCCGTCGCACCTGTAAGAGCAACTCTCATCGCAATTCTCCTTCGTTGACTGTTTGCACACCGGGCAGATCATGACGTGCTTCTAGGCGCCATTGTGAGCGTGTCGAGGCGGGCGTGCAACGCTACGCCCCCCCCCGGAAGAGCGTTTCTCGGGGGGGCCTTTGTCGGATGTCGGCGCCTGGCTAGTTGCACCGTGCTCCGTTTCCTAAAAAACGGCTTTCAAGGTAATTGAAAGTCAACTCCGTTAGCACTAACGTAACGATCGAGCGGTGACGACGGGTCCATGTACCGGGAAAAGGGCTTTGCCCCGGGGCGTCAGGACTTGCTCAATGCAAACAATCCTGTTTTCAGGAGCGCCGCCCTCATTGTCGCACCGCTCACTTTTTGTGCCTGTGACATTCGGTGCGCGACCCCCTCGCACACGGGCTTTGTCGAAGTGCGCGTTGCCTTGCACGAGGAGGAGATCGCGATCGACGCCTCGAACCGCAATCGCCAACCTGCGTTCGGTTTGCCCCCGCCGACTGCAGTTTCTACGTCAGCAGCAACCATCTTTTAACGAAGAAGTGATATTTAAGATTTCGAGACGCCTACCGATCTTTCATTCGATCTCGCACCGGGTGACGGTCAGCGGCAAGCGGTTTGGCGAGACACTATCACTACAAGCTCCACGGACGCTAAAAACTTCACGGGCCGCATAGCCATAAATCTGTGGAAATACACGTTCTTGGGTCGCCCTGCCCGCCTGAATGGCTAAAATGCAGTAAGGTTTGGCCGCGGGTAGCGTCTATTTCCTGTAGACAGCTAGTAAAGCTGCGTTTGTCCACACCTGAGGAGGCTCACGCATGGCTCAAATGTTATCCAAACGAAATGTGGCTCTCTTGGCAGCACTCGTACTGCTGGGAGGTTTTTTGATTGTCAAAAATTCTCCTTCTTCGTCGCATGCCGAAGTAGGGAGTGGGAGAAAACCGATGGCTAGTGATGCAGTTCCCCCTGGAACCCAACTCGAAAAGGCCACTTTTGGTGGCGGATGTTTCTGGTGCACCGAGGCCGTCTACCAGGAACTCCAAGGCGTCACCAAGGTGGTCTCGGGATACAGTGGCGGAAAAACGTCCGATCCAACGTACAGTGAGGTTTGCAGCGGGACGTCGGGTCACGCCGAAGTGATTCAAGTTGATTTTGATCCGCAGCAAGTTTCTTTTACCGAATTGCTTGAAGTATTTTGGAAGACGCACGATCCCACGACGCTCAACCGACAAGGGGCCGACTCGGGCACGCAGTACCGTTCGGTCATTTTTTATCACAGCGAGGAGCAGCAGCGTCAGGCAGAAGAGACCAAAAAGAAACTGGACGCTTCGGGAGCATTTGATCAGAGAATCGTCACGGAGATCAGCCCGTACAGTAAATTCTATTCTGCAGAAGATAAACACCAAGACTTCTTCGCATTGAACCCGGCCCAGCCGTATTGTCAGGCCGTGATCGTTCCGAAAGTGGCGAAATTCCGTGAAGTGTTTGCGAATAAACTTAAATCTGCCAAGCCCAGTGGTGGAGCACCCAGTGATGCGGCGCCCGGCGATCCCGCAGCCAAAAAGGACGTGGACTGGAGCCAAGTCGACTGGCAAGGCAAGCTGACACCGGAGCAATATAAGGTCACGCGCAAAGACGGCACCGAAAGACCGTTTCAAAACGAGTATTGGGACAATAAGCGGGAAGGCATTTACCAATGCGTCTGCTGCGGCTTACCTCTGTTCGATTCTCGGGCGAAGTACGAATCAGGCACCGGCTGGCCCAGCTTCTTTCAACCGCTCGATCCGAAACGCATTTTGAACAAAGAAGATCGCAAGCTATTGAGTACACGCACTGAAAATCGCTGCACACGCTGCGACGCCCACCTGGGCCATGTCTTCACAGACGGTCCCAAGCCCACCGGCATGCGCTATTGCATGAATTCGGCGGCGCTGAAGTTCGTGGATAAGAAGGCGGCCAAGTCGGAAGATTGAAAACAAGACTCGTTGGGACAGTGCGTTTTCGGTTAGCGTACAATGTTTTGCCAATCGCCAACCGGATGAGATTCGTTGAGGACTATGATGAATATATCCTCTCGCTGCGCCCAGTCATCAAGCAACCCATCCGCCAGATGATTCCCATGCAACAGGCCCCCTGTCACCCGTTGATGCTGCCACTCACCGTGTGCCTAGCGAGCTGGATCGTGTTCGCCCCAACTGTGTCGGGCGGCGAAGATCCGGCACCCGGCTCGCAGACGGTCGTCTCCTTGCCGTACGGCTGGCCCTTTTTGTCAGCGAAGCAGATGCAGCATCGCGGTGGGACCACCGAGGGTTTCGACGTCACGCTTGAGGCGACCGCAAGCGCGCCGTGGAAGGCCCTGCAGGATGCGAGCCTCTCGCCTGTAGAAAAGGACCGACGCGCGATTCTCGCGCTGGCCGGTTCCTACCGGGTGAGCTTTCAGTTTATCGAGACGATGGGAGTCGTCGCGGACTACCATCCGCCGCAGCCCTACTTCTCCTGGGGGACCGAATTCGTCCACGTGCTCCGGCAGTCCGAGCGCAATGTAAGTCTGCAGCACACGCTCGTGATGTACTTTCGCGAAGAGGATGGGAGCATGTCTCCTCCCATGGTGATGAAACATTGGCGGCAAGAATGGAATTACCAAGACCGCGACCTGCACACCTACCGGGGTAATCAGGTTTGGGCCCGATGGACCCTAACGGATCAAGAGGTCCGTGGCCGCTGGACCCAGGCCGTGTATCAGGTGGACGACTCCCCGCGTTACGAAACAATTGGCCGCT
>Ga0209403_10004754_pt1 | contig 14572 bp, 8 predicted proteins | sample ArcticOcean_MG_C_8_FD_187440 | JGI IMG/M metagenome (GOLD analysis project Ga0209403, IMG submission 187440) | Marine microbial communities from western Arctic Ocean - ArcticOcean_MG_CB11_86 (SPAdes) (version 2) | ecosystem: Environmental > Aquatic > Marine > Oceanic | place: Arctic Ocean... | reverse complement strand
ATTAAACAAGCACAAGAAATTGTCGGAAAGCGTATCGCGATAGAAAATGTCTCTTATTATGCTGCACCTGGTCAGGAGTTAAATGAAATAGAGTTTATTCTTTCGGTTCTTAAAGAGGCAGATTGCGATTTATTAATTGATATTAATAATATTTATGTAAATAGCATTAATCATAATTATGATGCAGAAGATTTTATGAGGGCACTTCCAAAAGAACGTATTGCCTATGCACATATTGCAGGTCACTATAATGAAGACACAGATCTTTTAGTCGACACACATGGCGCCGATGTTATAGATCCAGTATGGAAGTTATTAGAAAAAACCTATGAATATTTTGATATCTTTCCAACATTACTTGAAAGGGATTTTAATATTCCAAAATTCGATAAATTACTGGAAGAAACAGGAAAGATAAAGTCAATACAATCAGCACATAGTAATAAAGGCGTTAAGAATGTCTAAAAATAAAATTGACGAAACATTTATCAATGCACAGCATACTTTTACACAGCATATACGGGATCCTGAGAATGCACCAGCACCAGAAGGCATTGAGTCAAGACGTATATCTATATATACAGATCTTATTTTTCGTAATATCGAGAATTTTATTGCAAATAGTTTTCCTGTTTTAAGACAAGTAATTCATGATGATGCTTGGCATATAATATTACGTGGTTTCCTTAAAAAACATATTTCAAGGACACCTTATTTTCCAAAGTTACCTTTAGAATTCTTAAATTATTTAGAACAAGAACAAGATGAAATAGAATTACCCACGTTTTGCATTGAACTAGCTCACTACGAGTGGATAGAAATATCTCTTTCATTTGATCCAAGAGAAATCTCTTTTAAAAATATTGATCAGAATGGAGATTTGTTTAAAGGTATTCCAGTGCTCAGCCTGTTAGCACAACCACTTATATATCAGTGGCCTGTGCATAAGATTAGTTCGAATTTTGTTCCTAAAGAAAAGCCTGACAAACCGACATATTTAATTGTTTACCGCGATCATCTTTATGATGTCGGTTTTATTGAACTCAATCAGATTGCTGCAAAATTAATTGAAGAATTACAAAAAAATACTGATAAAACTGGCGAAGAAATTCTTTTAGATATAGCAAAGCAGCTACAACATCCAGATCCGAAAGTAGTTATCAAGGGTGGTTCAGAAGTTATTCAGGATTTTAAAAAGAAAGATATTCTATTAGGAGTTAGAAATAATATTTAATTATTTCCTTTTCGATTGTAACTTCAGGCGAAGTGCGTTCAATTTAATAAACCCATCAGCATCTTTTTGATCGTATACACCAGAATCATCTTCAAAAGTCGCAATAGCTTTGTCAAAGAGACTATCAGAGTTAGATTTTCTTCCTGTCACATAAACACTACCTTTAAAAAGTTTCAGTCGCACAATCCCATTAACATTCGTTTGCGTTTTATTAATTAAAGTTTGTAGAGTTTCTCTTTCAGGACTCCACCAATAACCATTATAAATAAGTTTTGCATACCGAGGCATTAAGTCATCTTTTAAATGCATAACTTCACGGTCAAGTGTTAATGATTCCATTGCCCGATGAGCAGCAAGAAGTATTGTTCCACCAGGGGTTTCATAACAACCACGTGATTTCATGCCAACGTAACGATTTTCAACAATATCATCTCGCCCAATACCATGCTTACCTCCAAGCTCATTGAGGCTTAAAAGTAATTTTGCCGGTGATAATTTTTTACCATTTAATGCGATAGGATCGCCTTTTTCAAATTCAAGCTCAATTGATTCTCCCGAATCAGGGGTATCTTCAGGCGCAATAGTCCAACGCCACATAGATTCTTCAGGTGCACACCAAGGATCTTCAAGTTGCCCCCCCTCATAAGAGATGTGTAATAAATTTGCATCCATTGAATATGGTGAACCAGTTTTCTTTTTTCCTTCTATTGGTATTTTTTTATCTTCAGCATAGGCTAATAATTTTTCGCGTGAGTTAAGGTTCCATTCCCGCCAAGGGGCAATAACTTTAATATCGGGATTTAATGCATATGCACCTAATTCGAATCTAACTTGGTCATTGCCTTTACCGGTTGCCCCATGAGAAATTGCATCAGCCCCGGTTTGCTTTGCGATTTCGACTAAACGCTTTGCAATTAAGGGTCTGGCAATAGATGTACCTAATAAATAGCTACCTTCATAGATGGCATTAGCACGAAACATAGGAAAGACAAAATCTCGCACGTATTCCTCAGTAAGATCTTCAATAAAGATTTCCTTTACACCCATCTGGTTGGCTTTTGCCCGCGCTGCTTCAACCTCTTCACCTTGTCCGATGTCAGCGGTAAAAGTCACAATTTCACAATTATAAGTATCTTTCAACCAAGAGAGAATGACCGAGGTATCCAAGCCACCCGAATAGGCGAGCACAACTTTGTTAATATTTTTCGTGTTCATCTTTTTGTCTGCATTAGGAAAGCCGCTTATTCTAGCTGTTGCCTCGGAACTATCAACATGTATAAAACAATTACTAAACCTTTGTCTATCTAGCTGGCATTAAGTTCTTTGTTTTTACGCTAAAAACTAACGTTTTGGTATGTAGAGATCGGTTATTGTACCGTTAAATACTTCAGCGGCCATTGCAACTGTTTCAGATAAAGTGGGGTGAGGGTGTATTGCGAGGCCAATATCTTCTGCATCACTTCCCATTTCTATTGCCAACACACATTCGGCGATTAAATCACCCGCATTGGGCCCAACAATGGCAGCACCAACGATACGATTTGTTATTTTATCAAATAAAATTTTTGTCACACCCTCATCTCTCCCAAGGGCTAATGAACGCCCACTTGCAGCCCAGGGGAAAACTCCTTTCCCATAATCAATCCCTTTCTCCTTAGCTTCTGTTTCAGATAATCCAACCCAGGCGATTTCAGGGTCAGTATAGGCAACAGAAGGAATAACGCGATCATCAAAACCTACCTTATGCCCAGCAATTACCTCTGCTGCAAGCTTACCTTCATGGGTTGCCTTATGTGCAAGCATGGGTTGCCCAGCTATGTCACCTATTGCAAAGATATTGGCAACATTAGTTCGTTGTTGATTATCTACTGAGATAAAACCGCGATTATCTACATTCACTCCTGCTTTATCTGCACCAATTTTATTTCCATTTGATGTTCTTCCGACAGCAACAAGAATCGCATCGAACAGATCTTTTTCTGGAGCATCCTTACCTTCAAAACTTACTTCTAATCCACTCTTTTTAGCCACAACCGATGTCACTCCTGTTTTTAAGTAGATCTTTTCGTAAATTTTTTTAATTCTTTTTTCTAATGGACGAACAATATCTTTATCACATTCAGAAATTAGAGATTCCAGCATTTCAACGATAGTTATTTTACATCCCATTGATGCATAAACAGTTGCCATTTCTAGACCAATAATTCCACCACCAATAACAAGCATGCGATTTGGTATATTTTCTAGTAATAATGCATCAGTCGAGTCCATGATGCGTGGGTCGTCAGGAAGGAAAGGTAATTTTGATGCCTGAGAGCCTGCTGCAATAATGGCAGAGTCAAATTTTATGGTTTTAGTCTCCCCGTTATTATTTACTTCAATAGAATTTGGAGAACTAAAGGTCCCCAGACCTTCTACTATCTCTATTTTCCTTTTTTTTGCCATAGTTTTTAATCCGGATGTGAGTTTATTGATTATTGACTCAGTCCAACTACGAACAGATTTTGCATCCGGATTACCCGAACCCAGTTCAATACCATGTTCTTTTAACTCTTCGATTTCCGATTTTACTTTGCTTATATGAAGTAGTGCTTTCGAAGGTATGCAGCCAACATTTAGGCATACCCCGCCTAACGAAGGATAGCGCTCGATTAATATTGTTTTTAAACCAAGATCGGCTGCGCGAAATGCAGCTGTATATCCACCTGGCCCCGCCCCTAAGACAACGACTTGTGCATCAACATTTGCTTTAATAGTCTCACTTATTTTTTCTTTTTCTGGAGTTAATTCTTTTTTTGTTTCTTCAGTATCTATTTTAAGCATCAAATCACCTTGAGAAATATTTTGTCCTATTTGAATATTAATTTCTTTTATAGTGCCTGCATCTGATGATGGAATTTCCATGGCAGCTTTATCACTTTCTAGTGTAATCAACGATTGATCGAGTTCAATTTTTTCGCCTATTGAAACGTGTATCTCGATGATTTCGACTTTATCGAAATCACCAATATCAGGAACGTAAATATTTTTAATCAATCAGAAACACCTATAATAAATTTTTACAGTAATATATGGCGTATATCAGTCAATATAGTACTTAGAAATTGTGTAAATTGCGCACCTGCGACACCATCAATGACACGATGGTCATAAGAGAGCGAAAATGGCAGAATGAGTCGAGGCTCAAACGAACCCTGTTCATATATTGGCTTCATTGCTGCGCGAGATACTCCTAGAATCGCAACTTCAGGCGCGTTAATGATAGGGGTAAAATGTAATCCACCAATACCCCCCAAACTTGATATTGTAAAACAACCACCTTGTAAGTCTTTTGGCGATATCTTCCCTTCTCTTGTTTTATTACTTAATTCAGTTATTTCAGTTGCAATTTCGAATAATCCTTTTTTGTCTACATCTTTAAGAACAGGCACTAATAAACCGTTTTTAGTATTTACGGCTACACCTATGTGAAAATATTTTTTAATAATTAAGTTTTCACCACTAGGTTCAATTGAAGAATTGAATTCTGGAAACTTTTGTAAAGCAACGACTGCTGCTTTAATTAGAAACGTGACTAGTGTTAATTTAACACCTTCTTTTTCAGCAGATTTAAGTTTAGATTTTCTAAATTCTTCGAGTTCGGTGATATCTGCTTCATCAAATTGAGTAACATGAGGTATTGTTATCCAGCTTCGATGTAAAGTTTGACCTGTAAGTCGTCGTATACGAGTTAGTGGTTTCTGTTCAACTTCACCAAATTTAGAAAAATCAACTGGTGGTATTTCTGGTGTTGTAAAAGCACCTTTATTTGAAAGTTTCTCACCCGACATAATGCTTTTGGTAAACGCTTTAACATCTTCTTTTAATATTCTGTTTTTTGGGCCCGTACCATAGACTAAACCAAGATCAACACCCAATTCTCTTGCAAATCGTCTTACCGAGGGACTTGCATGGGCTTTTGCTGAATTACTTTGACCGACTAACTGACTTGTCTCTGGTATTTTAGGTGGGGGCGGAGGTGCAATTCTATTTTCTGATTTTTCAATTTTCGGTATTTCTTTTTCTTCTGCCTCTTCAGTTTCCTTAGATACTTGATTATCTTTTTTTACGCCTTCCTTACTAATTAGCAGACTAATTATTGGTGTACCCTCAGAAACTTTATCACCAATGTTAACTTTTATTTCTTTTATCTCACCTGCATTTGGCGAAGGAATATCCATTGAAGCTTTATCGCTTTCAACGGTAATGAGTGTATCTTCAGTTTCGACGCTATCCCCAACACTAACAGCTATCTCGATTACTTCCACTGAATCAAAATCTCCAATATCAGGTATTTTTATTTCTTCAATATTTGACAAAGATAACTTCCTTCTATTATTTTTTATTAAATACTTGTTGGTTCCGGTTTATTTTGATCAATATTATATTTCTTAATCGCCTCATTAATTTTATCAGTTGATAGCTTCCCTTCTTCTGCTAATGCTTTCAATGAAGCAACTACTATATAATATCTATTTACTTCGAAAAATTTTCTCAATTGACTTCTTGTATCACTTCTACCAAATCCATCAGTCCCTAATACAATATATTTATTAGGTATAAATTCGCGTATTTGATCGGCAAAAATTTTCATATAATCAGTTGCAGCAACCACAGGAATGTCGTCATTTTTAAATACAGATTCAACATAAGAAAGTTTTTGTTGCTTATCCGGATTTAATAGATTCAATCTTTTTGCAGATAATCCCTCTCGACGTAATTCATTAAAACTTGTTACACTCCAAATGTTGGCTGAAATACCAAAGTCCTCTTCTAGCAAATCAGCCGCGGCAATAACTTCACGTAAAATCGTACCAGAACCTAGTAATTGTATCTGTGCTTTTGCTTTATTTGGTTTTTTAAGAAGATACATTCCTTTAATAATGCCTTCTTCAACATTTTCAGGCATTGCCGGATGCTGGTAGTTCTCATTCATCACGGTAATGTAGTAGAACAAATCTTCATTCTGGTTATACATACGGTGCATCCCGTTTTGTATGATTACCGCAAGTTCGTATGCAAATGTTGGATCATAGGAAATACAATTGGGTATTGTTGATGACAATAGATGACTATGACCATCTTGATGTTGCAAGCCTTCACCTGCAAGTGTTGTTCTTCCTGCTGTGCCGCCAATCAAGAAGCCACGAGCGCGCATATCGCCTGATGCCCAAGCCAGGTCACCAATTCGCTGAAAGCCAAACATTGAATAGTAGACAAAGAAAGGAATCATATGGATGCTATGATTTTGCCGTGCAGTTGCGCCTGCAATCCATGATGAATAACCACCAGCTTCATTAATACCTTCTTCGAGTATTTGTCCTTTTATATCTTCTCGATAGTACATGACTTGTGCTGAGTCTACGGGTTCATATAATTGACCTACTGCCGAGTAAATTCCGTATTGTCGAAACATTCCTTCCATTCCAAATGTTCGTGCTTCGTCAGGAACAATTGGCACGATGTGCCTCCCAATTTTTTTATCTTTCAACAATCCATTAAGGATACGAACAAAGGCCATAGTTGTTGATATTTCTCTATCTCCAGTGCCTTCAAGTAATTTTTTGTGAATATTAATTTTTGGTATTTCAAGTTTTGGTGGCGCTTTACGTTTATTAAAGAAGTAACCACCAAGTTCTGCCCGTCTTTCTTTTAAATATTTTATTTCTTCGCTATCTTTATCTGGTTTATAGAATGGCGCGTCTTTTATTTCTTCATCAGTAATTGGGATACTAAAACGATCTCGAAAGTGCTTAAGTGAATCTTCACCCATCTTCTTTTGTTGGTGAGTAAAGTTCTGGCCTTCTCCTGCTTCCCCCATACCATAACCTTTAACAGTTTTAACCAGTATTACAGTTGGCTGCCCACTATGATTAACTGCGGCATGATAAGCTGCATAAACTTTATGCGGATCATGTCCGCCACGATTTAAACGCCAAATATCTTCATCTGACATGTTTGCAACCATCTCTTTTAATTCGGGATATTTACCAAAGAAATGTTCACGAACATAAGCACCATCTTTAGCTTTATAGGCCTGATACTCACCATCAACACATTCTTCCATACGCTTATATAAAAGACCGGATGTATCTCGAGCAATTAAAGGATCCCAATAAGAACCCCAGATAACTTTAATAACATTCCAGCCAGCACCACGAAAAGTACCTTCGAGTTCTTGAATAATTTTACTATTACCACGAACAGGGCCATCCAATCTTTGTAAATTACAATTAATCACAAAGATTAGATTATCTAATTTTTCTCTTGCAGCGAGACCAATTGCACCAAGCGACTCGGGTTCATCCATTTCACCATCACCCATAAATGCCCAAACTTTTCGATTGGTATCTTTTATCATTCCTCTATTTTCTAAATAACGCATAAAGCGCGCTTGATAAATAGCCATTAAGGGACCAAGTCCCATCGAAACAGTTGGAAATTGCCAATAGTCTGGCATTAACCAAGGATGAGGGTAAGAAGACAATCCATTGCCATCAACTTCTTGTCTGAAATTCATCATTTGTTCTTCGCTGATACGATCCGTTAAAAAATCGCGAGCATAAATTCCAGGTGCTGAGTGTCCCTGCACAAAAACAAGGTCCCCGCCATGGTTTTTATCCGGCGCATGAAAAAAATGATTGAAACCGACATCATACAAAGTAGCTGAGGAGGCAAAACTAGCAATATGACCGCCAAGCTCGCTATTTCTTTGATTAGCTCTGACCACCATCGCCATCGCGTTCCAGCGTACCAATGAACGAATACGCCATTCAAGTCCTGCATCACCCGGAGACTTTTCTTCACGTGAAGGTGGGATGGTATTTAAATAAGCGGTATTTGCCGAATAAGGAAGATAGGCTCCTGACTTGCGAGCCCTGGCAATGAGTTTCTCAAGAATGAAATGACCCCGCTCAATACCCTCGTGTGTCAACATTGAATCTAACGCTTCTAACCATTCCTGCGTTTCCTGCGGATCAGTATCTTTTGCTTGTTTCGACATAAAAACCAGCATCCCATGTTATTTTTATTAGAAACGATTTATATATAAACAAACTGGTATTATTATTAATCCAGATGTTAGTTTAGTTTCATATCGAATAAAAGCACCGTTTAACGCGATATACTGAATTCATTAGCATTTTCAATGTCAGATATAATAATATTCGTCTCTTTTTGATAAGGAAAAATGAACAACATGTCAATTACATTAGAACAACATAACCTAGCTCCCACAAATCAGGAAGTTGATAGCATTGTCAACTGGATAATGGTTTTTTCTAACCCATTAAAAAGAAATTTTTTTTACCAAGAACAGATAACAAATCGTTATAAGCAAATTGCACATAACAGTGAAAATGCCATTCCAGTTGTTATTGACCTACCTAATAAGAATTCAAGTCATGTTAGTTTTACTATGGTTAGTTCAGTTATTAGTAGTTTTGATTTATTAACACTTGCAAGAAAACTAGTTGCAATGCACACCTCATTAAAACCAAAAAAGATAGGATTGCTTGTTTTGGGATTTAGTAAGAAAGAATCTGAAAGAATTGCAGAAGCAATTATTTCAGCTGTTTTGGCAGCATCAGCGACAATGCCAGAATTTAAAAGTAAAAAGCAGACAACATCATCCTTAGCAAAATTAATTCTTTTTGGTTTTCATGCTAAACATGGTTTTAAACAGAGTTTTGCTATTGCAGAGGGTAATGCATTAACCCGTAGCCTAAGTATGTTGCCTTCGAATAAACTCACACCAACGGATTACCTTAAAAGAATTAAAGAAGTTGCCAGAGAAAATAAATGGAAAGTAGAGTTTTATAATGAAACAGCATTAAAGCAGAAAAAAGCAGGTGCTTTCCTTGCCGTATCACAAGGTAGCCCAAAAGCTGACGCTGGAATTGTACGTTTACGCTACACACCAAAAGCAACGACAAAAACGGAGAAGGTATTTCTGGTTGGTAAAGGTATTTGCTATGACACTGGTGGTACCAACCTTAAGCCAGCAAATTATATGTTTGGTATGCATGAGGATATGCAGGGCAGTGCAGTTGCTCTAGGCACATTGTTGGCACTAACCAAACTTAACTTTAAGCGCCCAGTTGAATGTTGGATGGCTTTAGCCATGAATCATATTGGACCAAAAGCCTATAAACCTAATGATGTAGTTTGTGCCTCAGACGGAACAACGATTGAAGTTGTACACACTGACGCTGAAGGTCGAATGGTATTAGCAGATACCCTGGCATTAGCATCAAAAGAGAAACCTTCATTGATTATCGATTACGCCACATTAACCGGTGCGTGCATGTATTCAATTGGAACATCCTATAGTGGAGTTTTTACCAATAAAAATAAATGGCACTTAAATCTGATTAAGGCCGGAGAGGATTCTGGGGAACGTGTTTGGCCTTTTCCTTTAGATGAAGATTTTGATCAAATGCTGAAAAGTGATATTGCTGATATCAAGCAATGCTCACAAGAAAGCGGCGTTGATCATATCCTAGCTTCAAGATTTTTGCAGCGTTTCGTCAAAAATAATACGCCATGGATACATATAGATTTATCAAGCAGTAGTAAGAAGGGCGGTTTAGCCCACATACCCACAAACACAACAGGTTTTGGTGTTCGTTATACAGTCAATTTATTATTAAATAACTATTTAAAGTAATTCTACGAAGAAACATTCAATATATTGAATCTATCTGTATAATGCTCGACTTTTTCACGAGGCATTAGACAGATGAGCAAGAACCTTCGTAACATAGCCATTATTGCGCATGTTGATCATGGCAAAACAACTTTGGTTGATAAATTGTTACAACAATCCGGCATTTTTGAGGAACGTTTAATTCCGACAGAACGTATTATGGATTCTAATGATTTGGAAAAAGAACGTGGTATTACAATTCTTTCAAAGAATACCGCGATAAGATGGAACGATTATTGTATCAACATTATTGATACGCCTGGCCATGCTGATTTTGGGGGAGAAGTCGAACGTGTCCTCTCGATGGTGGATTCAGTCTTATTGTTAGTTGATGCTGTAGACGGACCAATGCCACAAACTCGTTTTGTAACACAAAAAGCATTTGCGATGGGCTTCAAGCCAATTGTTGTTATAAATAAAATTGATCGTGATGGGTCTCGGCCAGATTGGGTATTAGATCAAACCTTTGATCTTTTTGATAAATTGGGAGCAACAAACGAACAGCTCGATTTTCCAATTGTATATACTTCGGCACTTCTTGGTTATGCCGGGCTTGAGCACGATGTTTCTGAGGGCGATATGTCTTGTTTATTTGAAACAATAATTTCTCACGTTGTTGCTCCAGATGTTGATGTGCATGGCCCATTACAGATGCAGATTTCAACACTCGATTACAATAATTACGTTGGTGTTATTGGTATTGGACGAATAAGTCGGGGCACTATCAAGAATAATATGCAGGTTACCTTGATAAATCATCAAGGCGATACACGGAAAGGAAAAGTACTTCAGGTATACAGTTTCCTAGGGCTTGAGCGGATCGAAGCTAAATCTGTTTCAGCTGGTGATATTGTTGCAATAGCAGGACTCGATCCGTTAAATATTTCAGATACAATTTGTGACCCAGATAATGTAGAAGCTGTACCAGCTTTAACTGTAGATGAACCAACAATTAGCATGACATTCCAACCGAATACATCTCCCTTTGCCGGTAAAGAAGGTAAATACATTACTAGTCGCAATATCTGGGATCGTTTACAACAAGAATTAAAGCATAACGTCGCATTAAGAGTGGAAACAACTAAGGAAACTGACAAATATCGTGTTTCAGGTCGCGGGGAATTACATTTATCTATTTTAATAGAAACAATGCGTCGTGAAGGTTTTGAGCTTGCCGTAGGTCGTCCACAAGTAATCGTACATAATAAAGGTGATCACAAAGAAGAGCCGTATGAGCAACTCACAGTTGATATTGAAGCAATACATCAAGGCGCAATAATGGAGAAATTAGGTGAACGTCGGGGAGATATAAAAAATATAGATCCTGACGGAAAAGGTAGAGTCCGCCTTGAATATATTATTCCTGCACGAGGTTTGATTGGATTTCGTAGCGAATTTCTAACACTCACATCAGGCACTGGATTATTGTATAACGTCTTTAATCATTACGGACCATATGTTGCGGCAAGTATTGGTCAGAGAAATAATGGCGTTTTGATTTCAAATGGACAAGGTAAGGCAGCAGGCTATTCTTTATTTAATTTACAGGAACGTGGAAAATTATTTGTAGCCCACAGTGATGATATTTATGAAGGAATGATAATTGGTATTCATTCAAGAAATAATGATTTAGTCGTAAATCCCTTAAAAGGAAAACAATTAACCAATGTGCGCGCATCAGGAACTGATGAGCATATTATTCTAACCCCAGCAATTAGGTTGACCTTAGAGCAAGCGTTAGAATTTATTGATGATGATGAATTAGTAGAGGTATCACCGAAATCAATTCGTATACGAAAGAAATATTTAAAAGATTACGAGAGAAAAAGTGCCTCTAGAAAAGTAGGATAATTTTTTGCAATTAATAAAATACGATATGTTCTATAGTTATTTATATAATATTGCGTTCTAAAACAACTAAATTTGTCTTATTATTTTATTTTTTCTTTGCTTTTTCGCGTGCTAATGTTTCCGCAATCACATCTTCAGCGACATTTTTAGGACAAGGGCTGTAGTTTAAAAATTCCATTGAGAATTGACCGCGACCAGAGGTTATCGTGCGTAATGTACTGATATAACCAAACATTTCGCTTAGCGGACACTCAGCTTTGACACGAACACCTGTTGGATTTGCTTCTTGTGATTTAATGATGCTGCGACGACGATTTAAATCACCGATTACATCACCAACATTATCTTCGGGAGTAAAAACATCAACTTTCATAATGGGTTCCATAAGCTGGGGTCCAGCCTTTGGCATGGATTGTCGATATGCCGCTGCTGATGCGAGTTCAAATGCAATGGCTGATGAGTCCACTGCATGAAAGGCACCATCAAATAATGTTACTTTAAAATCAAGACAGGGATAACCTGCCAAAACACCCTTACCCATACTCTTTTTAAATCCGTTCTCAACAGCTGGCCAAAATTCTTTAGGGACATTACCACCAGTGACTTTTGATTCAAAAACAAAACCACTACCAGATTCGCCGGGTTCGATAATGTACTCAATTTTACCGTACTGCCCTGAGCCACCAGATTGTTTCTTATGTGTATATGAATCTTCGATACGTTTTGTCACTGTCTCACGATAGGCTACCTGCGGACTACCAACTTCAACTTCAACACTATGGGTCCTTTTTAGAATATCAACCTTAATATCGAGATGTAATTCACCCATTCCTTTTAAAATCGTTTCACCACTATCTTGATCGGTCTCAACCCTAAAAGAAGGATCTTCTTTAATCATCTTACCAATTGCAATACCAAGTTTTTCTGAGGCACCTTTGTCTTTAGGCGTAACAGCAATTGAGATGACTGGATCAGGAAATACCATTGGTTCTAAGGTTGCCGGTTTGTCTGGGCAACATAAAGTATGTCCGGTTTGAACATTTTTTAATCCAATAGCTGCAATAATGTCTCCTGCCTGTGCAACGTCAAGTTCAATGCGTTCATCTGCATGCATTTCCACAATACGGCCAATACGCTCACTCTTTCCAGTATAGGTATTAAGTACTGTCATACCTTTTTCAATTTTTCCGGAATAAATTCGAATAAATGTTAGCGCACCATAACGGTCATCCATAATTTTGAAGGCTAATGCACGTAATGGCTTACTAGGGTCAACGATGGCATATTCACCAGATTCATTTCCTTCTAAATCCACTTCAGGCTGTGGTTTGACTTCAGTTGGGTCGGGCAAATAATCAACAACGGCATTAAGAATCATTTGTACGCATTTATTTTTAAATGCTGCACCACAATAGGTTGGGAAGAAAGTAAGATTAATTGTGCCTTTACGTATACAAGATTTTATTTCATCAACACTAAGTTCTTCACCTTCTAAATATTTTTCCATAACCGCATCATCTTGCTCAACAGCAGTTTCAATTAATTTTTCACGCCATTCTTCAATAATGTCAGCCATGTCTTCCGGCGCATCTTCAATTTCATATTTTGCTGGGTCATTAGAGTCTTTCCAAATCCAAGCTTTACGAGTTAGAAGGTCAACTGCGCCAATGAAATTATCTTCAATACCAATAGGCAGTACCATGACTAATGGATCTGCATCAAGAACATCTTTAATTTGTTTAACCACACGATAAAAATCAGCCCCGGTACGATCAAGTTTATTAACAAAAATGATACGAGCTACCTCTGAATCATTTGCATAGCGCCAATTTGTTTCAGACTGTGGTTCAACGCCGCCAGAGCCACAGAAAACACCAATCCCACCATCTAGCACTTTTAGTGATCGATACACTTCAATTGTGAAGTCAACGTGTCCCGGGGTATCGATAATATTTAATCGGTGGTCATTCCAAAAACAGCTCGTTGCAGCAGATTGAATAGTAATTCCTCTTTCTTGCTCTTGTTCCATAAAATCTGTCGTGGCTTCCCCATCATGAACTTCACCGGTTTTATGTATTTTTCCAGTTAGCTTTAATATGCGTTCCGATGTTGTCGTCTTTCCCGCATCGACGTGAGCAAAGATTCCTATATTTCTGTAATTTGTTAAGTCAGTCATTTTTCCTACTCGTATAATTAATTAAACCAATCGCTATTAGCGTATTTATGTCAAGAATTCGTTCAGGCGGCGGAGTATAAACTAGAATTACTGATTATGTGAAATTGAATGTAAATATGGACATGAAAATATCACAAAGAAGACAAAATTGAGACAAAATATAAAAAATTCAGCTCTACCGAGAAGATGAAATACTCCGTATAATCCTCAAATGCATGATATCCCCAATAGAATCGCTGATGTCTTACTTGAAGTCGAAGCAAGTCTGAGAACCCATGGTAAATGGGACGAATATAAACCCAATACCATTGACCTAAAAAGTTCGATTCCTTTTTGCATGGATACATTAAAATTTGAACAATGGCTACAGTGGATTTTTCTCCCCACCATGAAAGATACGATCGAGCAGACCAAACCTCTGCCATTGGAGAGCGCTATTTATGAGTATGCCGAAGAGTATCTTCGAAAGAACGACCCATCTACAGAACAATTATTAAAGCAACTAAAACTTTTTGACGATTTAATAAGCATTCAAGCTAGGGTTCAAGTTAGCGCTCAAAAACAT
>Ga0209403_10004751_pt1 | contig 14580 bp, 16 predicted proteins | sample ArcticOcean_MG_C_8_FD_187440 | JGI IMG/M metagenome (GOLD analysis project Ga0209403, IMG submission 187440) | Marine microbial communities from western Arctic Ocean - ArcticOcean_MG_CB11_86 (SPAdes) (version 2) | ecosystem: Environmental > Aquatic > Marine > Oceanic | place: Arctic Ocean... | reverse complement strand
TATTTCTTGAAAAATTACTAGAATTAAACCTAATAATACTAGAATAATTCAAACCAATATTATTATATCCTATATCAGAAGGACCATATGAGTAGATGAGTGAAATAACATTTGATTGGAAACCTGGAATAGAAGAGGTTTGCCTAAAACTCAAGGGAAAAAAAAGAATTGGAATTCAGGTTCCCGATGGATTAAAAACAAAATCTCATGAAATAGTAACCTTTGTAACTAAACTGACGGAAGCCAAAGTCGTACTCTGGGGTGAACCAACGTATGGCGCTTGTGACTTAGCAGATAGGCCTTTAGAAGAAATTGGAGCAGACGCCCTAATTCATATGGGTCATTTACCCATGCCTTATCATTCAGAATTCTATGCGGTTCCTACTTTTTTTGTTCCCGTAAGACACACCGGAAAACTATCACTTGGGAAAAAGGCAATATTAGAATTAAAAAATATACTTCCTCATAAAATTGGGGTCGTTACTACAGCTCAACATCTACATATGATTGATAGTGCAGGAGAAATACTGGAAAAAGAAGGATTTGATACTAGTGTAACTACTGGTGGTCCAAGATTAGCTGCTGCAGGACAACTTTTAGGTTGTAATTCATCTGCAGCTAGAAAATTAAACGTTGACGGATATCTATACATTGGAACTGGATTATTTCATCCATTGACTGTCGCTCTCTCAACAGGCAAACCAGTTGCATGCCTGGAACCTCATAATGGTACCGTGACTATAGCCGATCCTAGGCCTTTCTTGAAGCAGCGATATGCAGCTATGTCTGTGGCTACAGATGCAAAAAGGTGGGCCATACTTTTCTCAAACCAAATTGGACAAAAAAGGATAGAATTAGCCGATAAAATTGAAGAATTACTAATTGAAAATGGAAAAGAAACTATTATGATTGGAAGCATGCACCAATCTCATGAACAATTATTGGGATTGGGAATCGATGCTGCAGTTATTACGGCATGCCCTAGGCTGGCAATTGAAGATGGGCCAACATGGCCGATACCATTACTAACAGTTCCAGAAACCCAAATATTAATGGGAAAAAGAGACCCAGAACCCTATCCTTTTGATGAATTCGCTTGAAGGTTAAGCTATTAAACTTGCCTGTTTTGAATAATTCGTGAGTACCATCAAAGTTGAAAATGTAATTGCCGTATCCCATCTCGGGAAGACACTAGAATTAATCACATTAGCAACAGAGTTACCTAACGCTAGATATTCCAGTTCAGGTAATCCTTCAGTCATTATTGAAATGGACACTAACAGTTCCAAAAAAGCAGCAGGCGTATTATTCAGTAATGGTAAAGCCTTGATTACAGGCGTAACAACTCTGAATGAAGGTAAAAATATCATGATTAAGTTAAAAGAATTAGTAAAAAATGTTGATTCAAAAGTTAGTACAAAAAGAGCTACTAAATTAGAAAATATGGTAGTCAAAGAGAATATTGGCAAAATAGTTGATCTAAAAGCTATGGCTTTAGCAATACCAGGTGCTGAATATGACCCACTACGTTTCCAAGGACTAGTACTAAGAATGGACAAACCTGATGCTAGTTTTATTATTTTTCAGTCTGGAGTATTAATTGTTACAGATGTCATTAGTGAGGCAAAAGCTAAAAAAGCTTTGAAAGAATTGAAAATATTCATGACAGAAAGTGGCATTGCTTCATAATGAAATATACACGTCTGGAAATACTCAGTAATGCTATTGATATTGCAGTAAAAGATTCATGTAACAAGGCTGTCACCGTATCTTTTTCGGGAGGAATTGATTCGACTTTAGTAGCTTTTTTAGCTAAAAAATATTCGGACGTCGAACTTATTGCTGTGGGAACTCCAAAATCTCATGATTTAGAAGCTGCAAAAACAGCTGCGGAAATGATTGAAATGGATCTTACTATTATTGAAATTGAACCTAAGGAAATGGTTATCGAGGGGTTTAATATGCAAAAAGAAATTAACCTGAAAGCTATTGAAGTTGAATTCATGTTACCATTTTGGATAGCTGCTAAAAACTCAAATAATTCAATATTAATGTGCGGTCAGGGTGCTGATGAATTATTTGGAGGATACGCTAGATTTAGAAAGGAGGGTATTGTGAATGATTTGTCAAAAGAAGTTGATGATTTAAATAAAAGATTAAAGAACAGAGAAAAGAAAATCACCGAAATATTTGATTTAGAACTTTCGTGTCCTTATCTTTCAGACAATGTAGTTGAAGCTGCTAATTCCTTTAGTGAAAAAGAACGCATAGGAGATGTAGGTAAAGTTCCGCTTAGACAAGCTGCTCAAAAACTAGGATTACCAAAAGAAATTGCAGACAGAAAGAAAAAGGCAGCTCAATATGGAAGTGGTAGTCAAAAAGCAATACGGGATATTATTAAACATAAAATTGAAGTTGAAATAGTATTTGATTCAAATATTATTGCTAAATCAATAGCTAAATCAACTGAACCTGAAAATATAGGTTGGGTTGAAACAAACGTTGTTGATAATAAAATAAAAGCTATTATTAAAGCTGAAAATTTAGGTAGTTTAAGAGAAGCTACTGAAGATTTTATGGCTTGTGTTTCAGTCGCTGAAAAAGTAACTAAACAATAGAGTAAAGCTAACAAAGACTAACCTTTGTAACACTCTATGAGTCAAACTTATGCTGAGATGCTAGCAAAAGTAAAAGAATTCCATGATAAGCATGAATTTAGCAAAAAAAAGAATAATGGTCATGATATGGCCTATCGAATATTACTAACTATAGAAGAATTAGGTGAATTGGCTGAATGTTTTACAAAAGGAAAACCTCAATCTGAAAAAGCTGAAGAATTAGCCGATATTTTGATTCTGATAATAGGCCATGCGATTGCAATGGATGTAGATTTAGAAGCTTCATTCAATGATAAAATGAAAGAGATTATGACTCGGCCAGCTATAAGAGGAGAACTAGGAATTAGAGTTACAAAATACAAACAAAAATAGCTTGGCAAATACTAAATATAATACTCTTTATGTTTAAAACGTGTCTCTGCCAAAAGATAATAAAGATTCAATTGCGGAACCTGTAAAAGGACTCGAAGGTATCGTCGCTGCCGACACTAAATTAAGCTCTGTGAATGGGGAAAAAGGCATTCTACGATATTGTGGATATAATATTGATGATCTAGCATTTGATACTACTTTTGAAGAAACCATTTGTTTACTTTACGATACTGAATTGCCAAATAAAGAACGTCTTGATGAAATGACTAAGAGAATAGGTGAAGCAAGAGTTCTTCCCGAAGAAGTAATAAAAGTAATAACTGAATTGTCTGGTAAAACTTCTCCAATGAGCACATTAAGAACTGTAGTCTCAAGTTTAGGACACTTTGAAAAGAATGTTCCTCTAAATGAGTTGCCTCCAAAGGCTTTACGTTTAGTTGGCCAAATATCTACTGCAGTTGCAATTATACACCGACTTAGAGAAGGATTGCCACTCATTAAAGCCGATCCAAATAGAGGGCATGCTGAAGATTTCTTGCGAATGTTACATGGAAAAGAACCAACAAATATCCAAATTCAAGCATTAAACCTTTATCTTATATTATTGGCTGATCATGGTTTTAATGCATCCACATTCTCAGCTAGAGTAACTGCAGGAACTCTAGCAAATATGCATTCAGCAATAACTTCGGCAGTAGGAACACTAAGTGGACCATTACATGGTGGAGCTAATGAAAAGGCTATGGAAATGATTATTGAAGTTGGAAAGGTAGATAATGCCTCTGCTTTTATCGAGAATGCATTGAATACTAAACAAAAAATAATGGGATTTGGACATCGAGTTTACAAAGTAGATGATGCGCGAAAACCACATCTCAAGGGTATGGCTAAAAAACTCTGGGAAGAAAGAGGAGAAATGGAACTTTTTAATGTCTCTGAAGAAATTGAAAAACAAGTAAAAGCCAGAAAAGAAATTATTACAAATGTTGATTTCTATTCAGCCCCGCTTCTCTATGGACTTGATATCCCTACTGACTTATTCACACCACTTTTTGCAATGTCAAGAGTGGCTGGCTGGACTGCACATGTATTAGAGCAATATAAGAATAATAGATTAATTAGGCCAAGAGCTAGATATGTTGGAACTATTGATCGAACTTTTAGACCTATCGAACAGAGATAATTTATACAAAGACATTAAAACTAGTCCATTTCTCATCAATAGTTATGATTTCTATCGAAGAAGCTAGAGAAGCAATTCGAAATGGGAAAATTGTGATTTATCCAACTGATACAGTCTTAGGAATGGGATGTGATCCATTTAATCAAACGGCAGTTGACAAACTTTTAAAAATTAAGGGAAAACAAAGCGATGGTCTCAGTATTATGTTAAATAATAAAAAAGAAATTTATAATTATTGTGAAGTAAATAAGAAATACGAAAAGATTATTTCAGATTTCTTACCAGGCCCTATAACTCTCATAATGAAATCTAAAAAGAATTTTGCAAAAGGAGTTACTAAAAATGGAAATATTGCAATAAGAATACCATTGAATAAAACGGCAAATGATTTGGCAAAAGATAGACCAGTCATAACTACAAGTGCGAACATTCATGGTGAAAAAATTGCAGTAAATATAAAGGAGGCTAAAATCCTCTTTCAAAATAATTGTTATTATTTAGATGGAGATAAACCAACAAATATTGAATCTACTATCATTGATTTATCGAAAGACAGACCCGAAATAAGGCGTATTGGTGCTTTATACTCAGCTATTCTGGAGGGTATGTTTGAATTCTGATGAAATCAAAAAATGGAGGCAAGCAGGTAGCCTAGCCAGTGAAGCTTTACAATTCGGAAAGAGTATAATTGAAGAGAAAAAATCAATGTTGGAAGTTACCGAAGAAATAGAAAAGTATGTAAGAGATAAGGGAGGTGAATTGGCATTTCCAACTAATTTAGCAATTAACAATGTTGGAGCGCATTGGACTCCATCAAGTAAAAGTGAAGACTCGTTTTGTAAAGGTGATTTAGTCAAACTTGATGTCGGAGTGCACATTGAAGGATATATTGGAGATAATGCATTAACTGTAGAGATTGGTACTGATAAGTATAGAAAAATGATAGAGGCTTCACGTGAGGCTCTCAATAAAGCTGTGGAAATTGCTGCAGCTGGAATAAGTGTTGGAGTTATTGGTCATGCCGTACAAGAAACAATTGAAAGATATGGATATCGACCTATTGCCAATTTGACAGGGCACAGAATAAAGAGATACAATTTACATAGTGGAGTTTCCATCCCAAGTATAAGAGAAAGAGGTGGACCAGTTCTAAAAACAGGAGATATCGTAGCTATAGAACCATTTGTGACTGATGGGGCTGGAAGAGTAGGCGGTAAGAGAAATTCAAATATATATCATCTAAGACAGGTTCGTAATATCCGTGATCAAAAAGCAAGCGAATTAATGATGGAAATACAGAATAGATACAACGGTTTACCATTTGCTGAAAGATGGTTACACGCATTCCAAAAAGACGCGATAAAAAATTTACAGAAACTCATGAGAGCAGGAATAGTTTCCTATTATCCTGTTTTAGATGAATTAGGTAAAGGCATGGTAGCCCAATCTGAACACACACTGATGATAACTAGTAGTGGGAATGAGGTTTTGACTAAATGAAAGACTCTGAAGTAAAGAAACGACTAGATAAAGTCATAAACTCTCCAATGTTACAAATAAATATTCTTGCAGCTTTAACGGGAGCTTTTGCAGCAGTTATAACTTGGATATTCATAAATTTAACTAATATGATCAAAGAATTCTTCTATGGAAATAGTTTTGTGAATCATTCATTGAGAAATACTGATAATGAATGGTTGATTATTTTCATACCTGCTTTAGGTGGATTAATTGCAGGTCTAATTATTGAGTATGGATCAAAAGATGCAAAAGGTGCAGGTGTACCAATCGTAATGGAAGCTGTAGCTTTTAAACAAGCTAGATTAAGTGCAAAAAAAGCAGTTGCTAAATTCTTTGCTTCAGCTGCAAGTATTGGTACTGGAATGTCATTAGGGCGTGTTGGACCAATGATTGTTATTTCCTCAACTATAGGCTCCGAAATCGGGCAACGAACCGGTAAAACTGTAGAAGAAACAAAAACTATCATTGGCTGTGGGGCTGCAAGTGCAATTACTGCTGCATTCAATGCTCCTTTAGGAGGAGTTCTATTTGCAATCGAATTAATTTTGGCTGAACTCAAAACTAGATCATTTATTCCAATTGTAGTTGCCGCAGTAATAGCTACTGCAGTGACTCGAAGTTTAGCTGGAGATGTTGCGGCATTTGATAAGATACCACACTATACTTTGGGTTCTCCGATTGAATATCCATTCTATATAATTCTGGGTTTAGTAATAGGTTTAGCGGCTTCTATTTTTATAAAATTAATGAACTTTGTGGAAGATAATATTGAAAATATTAAAGGAATACCAGTTCCATTAAGGACCTGCTTAGGAGGGCTTTGTGTTGGCCTAATTGCACTTTCTTTTCCACATGTGCTAGGAAATGGTTTTGATGTAACTTCTGATTTAATATCATTAGATTCAGATAATTCTGATGGACTTATAATCGGAGAAAGTTTCCCAGCTGATACTGACATTAGTTCCGGAATCTCTAGTCTATTACTTTTTATATTATCTATTATGGCACTAAAAATAATTGCTACGTCTATATCTATTGGAAGTGGAGGTTCAGGCGGTATATTTACACCTAGCTTGTTCATTGGTGCTGCAATTGGCGCAGGACTAGGGTTAGTCCTTTATGACCTCAATATTGTAAGCCATCCTGGTGCTTTTGCATTAGTTGGAATGGCTGCCTTTGTAGCTTCGACGACACGTGCAACCTTAACGGCAATTGTGCTTTTATTTGAAATGACAGCCACTTATGAAATAATACTACCATTAATGTTATCGTGTGTTGTCGCAGATGCCATATGTTATGTAATTTCTGAACATTCTTTTTACACCTCTAAATTAGCTCGAAGAGGTATCAATATTGATTTGGGAGCTGGACAAGATTTAATGAGAATGATAGAAGTCAGAGAAGCCATGTCTGAAGAAGTTCTAACCATTAAACCAGATCAGCCTTTAGAAGTGGCTCTACAAATGATAGAAGATACCGGACATATGAGTTTACCAGTTCTAAATGAAAATGGTGAATTATATGGAATAATAACCTGGTCTGATATACATGAAGCTGCAGTTAAACATGAAAGGCATCTAACTGTAAAAGATTATTGTGTAACTGATTTGATTACGATTACTCAACAAGAAACCTTAGCTCAAGCATTAGATTCATTGAGTTACAAAGAAATAAGCCATTTACCTGTTGTCAGTAAAGCTGATAACAAAAAATTGATAGGAATTATTACTAAAGGAGACATCATAAAAGCTTACAACAGGCATAGATTAGGCAGTCAAAAGACAAGTTGGCAAGGACAATGAGAGTGAAACAAGCTTTTAATTGATTACTATAAATACAGTTAAATGTCTCCAGATGACAACGAGTCTGAAATAGCACTTGGGAATGGTTCTTCAAACAGAAGAGCAAAGAGTTCTCCAACACTTTTTAGCCTCTTTGAAAAAGTGGTAGACATCGTTAAAAAATATTGGTAAAAATATGGCTTGGTTCGGCGGAAAGAAAAAAGCAAAAAGAAGACCTCCTGTCTTGGAGCCTGTAGGGGTACCTGCAGTTCAGGCAGCGCCAGTGGCACAACCCGCGGTTAACCAAATCCCCGCTGTGCAGGCTGCACCTGCTGTAATTCAAGCAGTGCCTGCGATACAACCTATCGTTGAAATTGCACCTGTTGGAGTTACAGCTGATAACAATGTGATGGTCACTACTGATTCAGTTCCAGTATCGGCAGTTCCAGGAACTGTAGGATGGGAAAAAAAGAGTGAAAAACCATTAATGGACATCCATAAGCGATTAGATCATATGATGGATTCAAAAGGCAAAAGTTTAGAGGACAGATACAAAGATAGATTTGGAGATAAACTACCGGAATCTGTTACGACTGATTCGGCCCGTAAAGAATATAATGAAAATAAAGCTAAAGATACAGATAAACCAAATATTGTCTTTAAACCAAGATCAAAACTTAAACTTACTCCAAAAAATAAAAGTAAAACAGTAATTGAGAAAAAAACTGATACGAAGACTAAAGTCGAAGTAAAAGAAGACTCAACCGGTATTAGCAGTAAAATAGGTGATGGAATTAAATCAGGTAGTGCTAAAACTAAATCTGCAATTGGTAGTGCTGGAGCTGCGGTTGGACGTGGAGCTGGAGCTGTAAAATCGGGAATTGGCCGAGGTGCTGGAGCTGTAAAATCAGGAATTGGAAGTGGAGCATCACGAATTATGGGATTATTCAAAAAAAGCGAAACTGAAAAAGTATCGACAAAAAAGACTTCCAAAACAAATAAAGCTAAGAAAAGTTATAGCTCAATGAAATTAACTGAATTAAAAGCTGAATTAAAGAAAAAAGGACTAAAAACTTCAGGTAAGAAAGCTGAATTAATCGCAAGATTAAAATGAATTAGCGATGAGTTATAATGCTCACAATGTCTTGATCTTTAACATTATGATTTAAACCTACTGTTTGACCTGGGAATTTTGCTGAAGGACCCCAAACTTGAGAGTAACGGAACTTACGCCTAAAATCACGATGCAAGCGCTGACATATTTCTGCAATAGTTGTCCCTTTTCTGATAACCATTGGTTCCTTAAGATCTGCTTTTTCACCTTGAGGTTTCATAAATATAGATATAAAATCTAATGTATGATAAATCTGTTTTTTTAATTCTTTAATACCTTTACCCAAAGGTGCAGCTACTTCGATAATTTTTTTATTAGTACACATTTCTTTAACAATAGGCAACTGTTCTTTTTCAATCATATCTACCTTAGTAATAACATCAAAAGAAGGAACATACACTCTAGTCTTAGCTAAAATATCAACTAAATCATCAATTGTTATTTTTTCTCTTAATACAACCTGAGCATTCACGATGCCATACTCTCTAACTATTGTTTTGATTACAGCTTCCTCAAGTTCTTGAGCTATAGTCGATATTACTTCAATACCTCCAATCCCTGTTTTTGAAACACTACCATTCGGAGGACGGCTGTTTAAACGAACTCCAGAATCGAATAATTCTTTGATAATAACATGTGGGGCTGGCTCAACTGCATCAATTATATGTATTATCAAATCTGCTGAACGTATAACTGAAAGAACTTCTTTACCACGCCCAGCGCCTCTTGCAGCACCTTCAATTAAACCCGGTAAATCCAAAATTTGAATATTAGCATCTCTATATTTTAGAACTCCTGGGACCACATCTAAAGTAGTAAAAGCATACGAGCCAGTCTCGCTATTTGCATCAGTAAGACAATTCAATAATGTAGATTTTCCCACACTAGGCAATCCGACTAAGGCAACCGTAGCATCTCCTGCCTTACGAACTCCATAACCGCTTCCTCTAGGGCCTGAAGAACTAACTACTACTTCTTCTCTTAACTGTGCTAATTTAGCCTTTAATTTACCTATATGATGCTGAGTAGCTTTATTGTACTTAGTATTACCAATTTCTTCCTCAATTTCAGAAATCTTATCAGTAAGAGACACAATGCTTCAGGTTTAAGGGGGGATTAAACGTATTGAGTTGGCATCAACTATAATATTACGGCACTATTTCTAATAATATGGACTATCCGTGGAGTAAGAAAACAAAAGAAGAAGTACCTGATGAAATAGAAGTCATTAAAGATGAGGAAGTTACTATTGAAGAAAGCTCAAATATTGTAAATGACGATGTAATTATTGAGGATGTCAAAGGTGAAGAAGGAAATATTGTATGGGATAATGATGATCCAAGAGCTATCTTACTAAATATTCTTAAACTTGAAGGGTACAAAATGGATTCAGGAGAATTATTCAATGCATACAGAGAGGCATCAGGTGATACTGAAAATTCGATTATAATGGAATCATTTAAGAAAGGTCTTGACCAACTTTTAGAAATTAAAAAAATTAAATCTGATAGTGATGGAAATATAATGACTACTCAAGATTATGATAGAGAAAAATCACAAACTACTACTAATGAAGAACACGAAGACGAAATTGAAGAAAAATCCAAGGAAATAATAGAAGAAGAAACTATGAAGAATGTTGAAGAAATAAAAGAAGAGATTATAGATAATAATGAAGATAATTCCGAAGACTTAGAATCTATTATTAAGTTAAAAGAAGAAACGGACTCCTGGTTAATTGAAAAACTTAAGAATAAAAAATCTAGTAATAATGATACTGAATTGAGAGAAGAAGTTAAGAAACTTAAAGAGAGAATAGAAAAATTAGAAAACGTAATAAAGAATATTACAAAAGCATTTGAATAAATGGTAGTTAAAGAAAAAAGAGGAAGGAAAAGATATATTCTTTTTAAACATTCAAATAAGGGCCCAAAGAGTAACTTAATTAATTTTTTCAGAACTAAAATTGGAAATTTAGAGTCCAAAATAAAATGGAAATTAATTGAAGTAAATATTGAAAATGGCATTGTTAGAGTTGATCATAAATTATTAGATAAATCAAGAGAAATTATGAATAATGAGAGTGAAGAACTAAAAATAATTACAGTAAGAACGAGTGGAACTATCAAAGGTCTAAAAAATTCTTAGAGCAACCATTAATTATGGGACTAGCACTGATTGAATAATGGTTGATGAAAATGAATCAGAAGGATGGGAAGAAACCCAATACGAATCCTTAGATTGGGGAGGTGATGAAGATAGTACCAGTAATTCAGTTTCATTATATCCAACCACGAGTAAGCCCTCTCAAGCTGCCATTGCTTTACTTCTAGCTGGATTTATCTTGCTAGGTACTGCTACTACCATGAATGGAATATTAAATGATAGTGAGAAAATAGAGGGTGTTACAATCAAATATAATGAAGTCATGGGTGAGATGAGTATTCAAGTTGATCAAGAAGACAATGAAATTGATGAATCGTTTGTTCGTCAAGTTTTGAAATTTGGTATGTTCTGGGAACTAATATGTGCTATTCTGACATTTGTAGCAAGTGCATTGTTAATGATGAGACAAAACTACAATATTGTTTTAATTGGATGTGCGGCAGCAATTATTGGACTTGGAGGATTGTTGTTATCTACACTTTTTGGAGCAATTGCATTATATCTGACGTTTCAAAGTAAACCTGAATTTGGTATAAATGATCAAGATGAGAGCTGGTGAGGTTGTTATCAGAACTATTAGAGTATCTAAAAATTAAAGAATTATATCCTCCACAAAAAGAAGCTATTGCTCTTGTTGAAAAAGGTAATTCGGTATTGATGTCAGTACCTACTGCTGCAGGGAAAACATTGGTTGCATATGCTGCTTTAATAAAAGCTGTAAAAGCTAAAAAGAAAGGAATGTATCTTGTACCTTTACGGGCTCTGGCATGGGAAAAAGTCAATGAGTTAAAAGATATCTGTAAAAATATTTTAGACGGGGCAAAGGTTGGAGTTTCTGTTGGAGATTATGATAAAGCTAGAGGATTATCAAAATATGACATTATAGTTTCAACTTCTGAAAGAGCTGATTCTTTAATCAGACACAATCCCTCTTGGTTATCTGAGGTAGAATGTTTAGTATCAGATGAAATACACTTACTCAATGACTCTGGGAGAGGACCTACGCTTGAAATAACACTTTCAAAATTTAGAGAAATAAATCCAAACATACAAATTATAGGACTTTCAGCAACTGTTTCAAACTCAAAAGAAATAGCTGACTGGCTAGATGCAAAATTAGTTGAGAGTGATTTTAGACCAGTTCCTCTCAGAAAAGGAATATCGCTGGATGGAACTGTGGAATGGGAGGATGGTGAAAGAAAATATATGGGATTGGATGGTGTTGAAGGAATTGCAATTGACAATTTACCCGAACAATGTTTAGTATTTGTTGGAACTCGGAAATCTGCAGAAGCTCAAGCAAAGAAATTGAGTAGAATGATAGGGGGGAAATTAAATTCAGAGCAGCAAAAAGAATTGGAAAAGTTTGCAGACCAAATTCAAAGGAATGCTGATGAAATTACATCTGTTGATTCCAATTTATCTAAATTAATTACAAATGGTGTTGCTTACCATCATGCAGGTTTAACAAATAGACAACGACTAATAATTGAAACGGCATTTAAGGAAAAATCATTGAAAGCATTATGCGCAACACCAACACTAGCTGCAGGTGTAAACTTACCTGCTCGAAGAGTTATTATCAGAGATTTAAGCCGTTGGGATTCTTCTTTTCAATCAAATCAACCATTACCTGTCTTAGAAGTTCATCAAATGTTAGGAAGAGCTGGAAGACCTGGTTTTGACGTTGATGGACAAGGGATATTGATTGCTAAAAAAAGAGAGCAAATTGATTCTTTTACAGAACGATATTTTGAAGGTGAAACTGAGCCAGTAATATCTCGATTAGGTAGTGAACCTGCATTAAGAACTCACCTTTTATCTTTGATTACTTCAGGAACCATAAATACGAGAGAAGGTTTGCATAAGTTTCTTGAAAAAACTCTATTTGGAGCACAAGGTGAACTATGGAGAACTCAACACAGATTGAATAAAGTTCTGGATTTCTTAGATAAAGAACAATTGATTGAAATTGAAGGAAAGAAAGACAATGAATTTCAACCTGCAAATAAAGTATCTGAAGAGAAATTAAAACCAACTGCTTTTGGAAGAAAGGTATCGCAATTGTATATAGATCCTTTATCAGGAGTAATAATTAAAAATGCATTAGAATCTGAAGTTGAAGCTAATTCACTTGGATTATTACATACTCTTACAAGAACTCCAGATATATATTCACTATATGTAAGAAAGAATGAAATGGAAACATATCTAACTCATCTTATGCAAATGGAAGGTGACCTCATGCTTCCCCCTCCTGTTGAACATATGGAATTAGAATTTTACTTATGGGACTTGAAAACTGCATTACTACTAATGGATTGGATTGAAGAAACGCCTGAAGAACATCTATTGAAACGCTATTCTACCACTCCTGGAGATATTCGTGCTAAAGTTGAAACGGCTGAATGGATACTTTATGCCATGAGTGAGCTAGCTGAGTTATTATCGCCTTCAAATACTAAAATGATAACTGAATTACGAATTAGAATAAAGAATGGAATTCGAAAAGAACTATTGCCTTTACTCGAAATTGATTCAATAGGTAGAATTCGTGCCAGATCTCTATTTAATGCTGGATTCACTAGTCAAAGTTCAATAAGAGATGCAAGACCTTCTGATCTTAACAGTATTCCTGGAATTGGAATAAAGCTAGCTGAAAAACTCGCAGGAAGAAAGGATTCTGAACAACTGCGTTTTGAGTTAGGCTAATTAACAGCGCCCTTCTGGACATATAATGGTTAGATTTGTCAAAGACCAGCCAGATGCATACATTTACAGTAGCTTTGGTTCGAGAATGTTTGTAGCTGGATTTCTATTGACTCTAGTTTTTATTTTGGAAGCAATAGCTGTTTACATGTTTAGTGAAGTGATTCTTGAAATGGCTGGATCTAGAGTAGGTTTTCTGATGAAGGTCCCTCTCATTAGTATGGCATTAACGGGAATTATTTACATTACAACTATGTTTATGCCAATTGTTGGTGCTACTACTTTAATTTCTTTGTTAGTATTGAAACGCACTTATAAGAAACTAGAAAAATTAGATGTTAAGAGTAAAAATTCTCAAACACTAATAATGTTAGCAAGAATTGTCTTTATTGCAGCTGGTTTAGCAACCTATGCGCCTTTATTTATGATATTTGAGGCTATGATAAATCAAACAATACCAGTCAGTGCAATAAATTATTTTCAAACGCAATACATGAGCTTATTTTTCACTCTCGTAGGTATTGGCTTATTCTTAACTTTAATCTCTCCAATTGTACAACTTTATGGACGAACAAAAAGTCGTTCACTTATTTTTTCTGGCTTATTGGCCTTCATGTTATGTTCTACAATTATTTATCTAGGCAATGGAGATTGGAATATCTCCATTTTTCAACTAAGTGAAAGTAGTGAATTTAAAAGCTCATTTGCGACTGCAATGGGTACTTCAGGAATATGTATTTTAATTATTTTCTGGAATATATCTAGTAATGCTAAATCTATACTTAAATATCAAAAATTACATTTCACTATGAAATTGGGTGAGTAATGGAATCTTGGGCTGAAAAATACCGGCCAAACAGTCTTTCGGACATTATAGGCAATACAAAAACGATTACTCAACTTCGAAACTGGGCAGGCTCTTGGGGTGAAAGAATGACTAAAAAAGGAGTTATATTGTCTGGACCTCCAGGATGCGGTAAAACTTCAGCTGCAATTGCCTTAGCCAAAGATATGGGATGGGAATTAATTGAACTAAATGCTTCTGATGCACGTTCCGGAAATGTGATTGAAGGTACTGCGCTTAGAGCTGGTTTGTTTCAGACATTTGGAGCCAAT
>Ga0209403_10004750_pt1 | contig 14581 bp, 6 predicted proteins | sample ArcticOcean_MG_C_8_FD_187440 | JGI IMG/M metagenome (GOLD analysis project Ga0209403, IMG submission 187440) | Marine microbial communities from western Arctic Ocean - ArcticOcean_MG_CB11_86 (SPAdes) (version 2) | ecosystem: Environmental > Aquatic > Marine > Oceanic | place: Arctic Ocean... | reverse complement strand
GGTCACGGTCCCGTACTCGTTCCCTTCGTCCCGAATGTGCTGCCCGATCTCGTTGTCGAGCTCGGTCGGGAACGGCCCTCCGCCGACTCGCGTCGTATAAGCCTTGACCACCCCAATCATCCGATCGATCGCCCGTTCGGGGACACCGCTGCCGGAATGAATGCCCGCACCGGAACTGTTCGATGAAGTCACGAATGGAAATGTGCCGTGATCAATATCCAGCAGCGACCCTTGGGCACCTTCAAAGAGCACCCGCTGACCGGCATCGAGCGCCTTGTGCAGGTGGCTGGTGGTGTCGGTGACAAATGGAGCCAACCGCCGGGCGTACTCGATGTACTCGGCCGCGATCGCCTCGGCGTCCAGAGGCTCGAATTCGGGATCGAGTGCCGCGAGGATCCGATTCTTGTGTTCGACGATCGTCGCCACCCTTCCACTCAACCGGTCAACCTGAATCAGGTCGCCCATGCGAATCGCATGAGTCCTCCCGGCCTTGTCGCGGTAGCAGGTGCCGATGCCACGCATCGTGGTCCCGATCGCGTCGCCCCCCCTGCCCTTTTCGAGTACCGCCTCCTCGGCCATGTGCCACGGAAACACCACGTGAGCCCGGTTGCTGATCAACAGCTGCCCATCGACTCCGCCGTTCTGACTGATGATCCCGTCAAGTTCCTCAAGAAAGGCTCGCGGGTTGACCACCACCCCGCCGGTCACCACCGAATCGACGCCGGGGCGAAGAATGCCCGCCGGCAACAACGACAACTTGTAGGTCTGGCCGTCGAACTGGACCGTGTGGCCGGCGTTGTTGCCGCCCTGGTAGCGGACAACAATGTCGTGATCTTCGGTCAGCAGGTCGACGATCTTGCCCTTGGCTTCGTCACCCCACTGCAGTCCGATTACAGAAGTGGCAGACACAGTATCACAATCCTGTTTGAGGATTCAGTCCATTCCGATTGCGGCTCCCGGCGCAATGTCGCACCGGGTCGCTGTGTGCCAGGCGTCGCCGAGTGGCCAGTCGCCCACAGTTGGCAGCCTCGGGAGATCGATTCTGATCTTGTCCACTCCGTCGGCCCGGCCTAGTGTACTCGATCATCGACCGGTTGTGGAGCGAGGCGAGCCGAGTGAACCAGCCGGGTCAACACCGCGTGCTGCTTGTCGACGACGACGAGTCGATCCTCGAAGTGCTCGACGAAGCCTTCACCCGCCAGGGGCACACAGTGCTCCTGGCTCGAGACGGCTCCGAGGCGTTGATCCGAGTCGAACGCGATGCACCCGAATTGGTCGTGCTCGATCTGGTCATGCCCCGCCGCAGCGGTTTCGCCGTCCTCAATCGACTCAGACAACGGCACCCCACCTTGCCAAAAATTATCGTCGTTACCGCAAACACCGACCCACGCCACGAACAGTTCGCTCGCAAACACGGAGCCAATGCCTTCTTCGGCAAACCGTTCGATGTCGACTCGCTGCTCGAAACAGCCGCCCAACTGCTGGCCAACGGCAACTAACGCGGTTGCGCGTCTAACCACCACCGACGGCCGACAGGAAATGCACCTGGCTGTCCGGCTCGAGCCGAGCCAGCACGCCCATCGGGCTGATGTGGCCGTCGATCGCTACCCTCAGACCCGGCTTCAACTCGCCGTCTTCAAGTACCCGACAGCCAAAACCCGAAAACCGCTCGTCGAGCGCCGCGATCAACCGCCCAACACTCCTCGCCTCAATCTCCAACTCCAACACGCCCCCAGTCAAGTCGCGGGCCGGAGCAGGAATGTGGACGACAGGCATCGGCTTCAATCCACCGTCGACTCTCGACTCGCTCGCTCACGACTCAACAACTCGTGCAACACTTTCGGAGGCGACATCGGCAGACTGCGAAATCGCACGCCCGTGGCCCGGTAGATCGCGTTGGCGATCGCCGCCGGCGGTGGCACAATCGGCACCTCGCCCACGCCACGAACTCCAAACCGATGACCCGGATTGGGCACCTCGACGATGATCGTCTCGATGTCCGGCACGTCGTAACAGGTGGGGATCCGGTAGTCCAGAAAACTGCCGTTGTGCAACCGGCCGTCGTCACCGTAATGATACGCTTCGTTCAACGCCCAGCCGATGCCCTGCACCGCACCGCCCTGCAACTGGCCCTCGACATAACTCGGATGGATCGCAGTGCCCACATCCTGCACCACCGTATAACGCAAAACCTGGACCTTGCCCGTGTCGGGGTCGACCTCGACGTCCGCAATGTGCGTCCCGAACGCGCCGCCCGGCTTGTCGGCGTTCACCGAACCGCGACCCACAACCGGACCGCCCGTCTGCAACAACTTTCCAGACAACTCCTTGAAACCAATCTCCTGACCAGCCGGACCACGCAACATCGCACCGTCGACGTACTCGACCGATTCCGCATCGACATCCCACAATAGCGCCGCCCGCTGACACAACTGGGCCTGGATGTCCTCGGCCGCCTTGATCGCCGCCAGCCCGGTGGCATAACAGGTGCGACTGCCACCGGTGACGTCGGTGTGACCAATGCTGTCGGTGTCGACAACCGTCGGAGTCACATCCTCGGCTGCAATCCCCAGGATCTCGGCCAACTGCATGGCCACCGCCGGACGCGAGCCGCCAATGTCGGTCGACCCTTCGATCAACGACACCCGACCATCCTCGTTCACCGTGGCGTTGACCACCGAATTGAGCCCGGCGTTGAACCAGTAACCCGTCGCAATCCCGCGGCCACGATTCGGCCCTTCCAAAGACGATTGCCAGTGATCGCTCAACTCTACAGCCTTCAATGTCTCCCACATGCCGATCAACGGATACACCGGCCCGTCGATCCGCTCTGTCCCCGCCTTCGCCGCATTCTTCATGCGGAACTCCAGAGGACAGATGTCGAGAGTTTCGCAAATCTCGTCGATCATCGTTTCAGTCGCCAAGGCGACATGAGTCGATCCCGGAGCGCGATAGGCGTTGGTTCGTGGCTTGTTGACACAAATGTCGTAACCGTCGACCCGGCCGTTGGGCACGTCGTAACAAGCAAACACACACATGCAACCGGGGTTGATCGGCGAACCGGGAAACGCACCAGCTTCGAACAGAATCTCCGCCTCCCCCGCGGTGATCATCCCTTCAGCGTCGACTCCGATCTTGACCTTCATGTACGAACCAGGAGTCGGACCGGTCGCTTCGAACACGCTCGTCCGATCCATGTCCAGTTTCACCGGTCGGCCCGAGAGTTTCGAGAGAATCGCGGCGACCGGTTGCAGGTAGACGGCGATCTTGCCGCCAAAGCCGCCACCAATCTCCATCGGCACCACCTTGACCTTGGAAATCGACACGCCGAGCAGTTCGGCAACCTGCATCCGGATCAGGAAGGCACCCTGGGTGCTTGTCCAGACGGTGATCTTGCCGTCGGCCGTCCACAACGCCGTCGCCGTGTGCGGCTCGATGTACCCCTGGTGAACCGTCTCGGTCGTGAATTCCCGCTCCAAGACAACCGTCGCCTGCTCGAAACCACTCGCCACATTCCCCTTCTCGTAATGGAAGTGCTTGGCCACGTTGGTCGGCACCTCGCCCTGTTCGCCGGCCGGCTGGTGATCGGTGCGAACATCGTCGTTGAGCACCAATGCATCGGCACTTCGAGCCTCACGCACGTCCAGCACCGGCGTCAATATCTCGTACTCGACCTCGATCAACCGCGCCGCTTCCTCGGCAATGTGCACCGAATCGGCCGCCACGGCCGCCACGGCATGACCGGTGTATAACACCTTGTCGGAGGCCAGGACGTTCTGGTTCAAGTGGTACCAGTCGACAATCCCCTCGCCCAGATCTCCGGCACGGTGAGTGGCCGACGGCATGTCGGCGTTGGTGCACACCGCATGCACGCCGGGGACCGAGGCCGCCCGGGTCGTGTCGATCGAAATGATGCGGGCATGAGCATGAGGACTTCGCAGGATGTAGCCGTACAGGAGCCCCGACAGCTTGATGTCCGAACCATAACGGGCACGTCCGGTCACCTTGTCGGTGCCGTCGTGCCGGATCGGTCGGGTCCCGACCACGTTGTAGTCACGCTGGGCACCCACCTCGACCAGTCGCATGTTGCCCGCTGTCCCGCCGGGAAACGGTTCAACCCGAAACTGGCGTTCTTTGACCGTCGCCATCAGTTCGTCTCTCCCTCGGCCGCCTGCTGAACGGCTCGTACGATCTTGTCATACCCGGTGCAACGGCAGAGATTGCCGGCCAGGTGGAATCGGATTTCCTCTTCACTGGGCGATGCGTTCTCGTCAAGCAATGCCTTGCTCGACATGATGAAGCCCGGAGTGCAGATGCCGCACTGCAAGGCTGCCTGGCCCAAGAACGCGTCCTGGATCACGTGAAGACCGTCCGAAGATGCCACACCCTCGATTGTCTCCAAACAGGCACCCTCCACCTCAACTGCCAACACCAGACAACTGTCGACCGGACGCCCGCCCAGAAGTACAGTGCAGGCTCCGCAGTTGCCGTTGCTGCAACCCTCCTTCGTGCCGATCAGATCCAGACTGTTGCGGAGCACTTCGAGTAGAGTTTGCCGCGGAGTGGCCAGGAACTCGACCGCGTTACCGTTGATCGTTGTCGAAATGATGCGTTGCTTGGCCATCGTTTGGTATCCGTTCTTTCGCCAGTTGCCTGGTTGGTCTGCTCCCGCTTCGACCGCGAGCCAATCGCGGAGCTCATTGCCCGATTCGATATCCCGTCTCTTCGCCACGCGCTCGAGCCACCGCTTCACGGATCACCCGCTCGGTCAATATTCCACACAAATGCTTACGAAACTCGATCGTGCCACGCATGTCGTCGATCGGTGTCGCCGCCTCACGAGCCGCAGCCGCAGCCGCAGCGATCGCCTCGTCGCTCACATCCTGCCCGACCAAAGCCGCTCCTGCCGCTTCGACAAAAAGAGGCGTCGCCGCCACCGCCGCCAAGGCAATCCGAGCCGAAACAAACGTACCAGCCGATGCGTCAAGCTCCACATCCACACCCACACCGACCACCGCGATGTCCATTTCATTGCGAGGAATGAACCGGCGGTAGTGAGAACCTCCGACTTGAGGCCGCGCCGGAAATACGATCTCGACGACCAACTCACCACTCTCCAATACGTTCCGACTCGGCCCGGTGCAAAAGTCCTCCGCCGCTACCTCGCGACGACCGCCAGGACCGGCAATCACAACCCGAGCAGCCAGAGCGATCAGCGAGGGGATCGAATCGGCGGCCGGGCCGCTGTTGCAGAGGTTCCCGCCAACGCTGGCTCGACTCTGGATCTGTGTCCCACCAATGATCCGACAACTGTCGGCCACAGCTGCATAACTGGTAGCGATCTGCGAATCGCCGTAGATGCGGTAGCAGGGAACGGCCGCTCCCAGTCGCAAACCCGAATCGGTGATTTCCAACACGTTCAGTTCGGGGATCTTCTTGACATCGACGACCAGGTCCGGCTCGAGCCGCCTGGTCCGAATGTGGTCGATCAGGTCGGTTCCGCCAGCCAGCGGTCGCGATGCAACCGGGTTCTCGGACAACAAAGCCACCGCATCCTCCAGCGATGTCGGTGCCTCGTATTCAAAATCACGCATCGCGTCAGGTGTCCGCTCGAAAAATGCCGTCAGGAGAAGTGCCGCCGCCCCGGGCCGCAGGCCACAGAACGCTCACAGGTTAACCCCGGAATCAGATGGCTTCAAGCAACCCCGCAGAACCAATCGAGACTGCCTAGGGACCGGACTCGGCAGGCTGCGGCTTCGCCGTGGCTCGCTGCTGACCGCCAACCACCAGGCGGATCCGTTGGTTGTACGAACCCAACTCCAAATACCTCTCGGCCAAGTTCAACCTCAGCCCGTTGAAACTCCAGTAGTTCGACGGAGTCTCCAGAGACACTCGCGACTCGCCCGTCACCTTGTCCAACGCCTCCAGCTTCAGCAAATAATACCTCAGGTTGCCCTCACGCTTGTACTGACGCGATGCCAGCAGCAGCAATGGCGAATGCTCGAGCTTCTCGAGGACCAGGTTCAGGTCGGAAACCAGATGACGCCATCGCGGTGGCCCCTTGGACGCCCTAAGAGAAAATGCCAGCAACGCACCGTTGATCCGGATCGAGTGTAGGTTGACCGAATAATAACTACCCTGGATCGGCTTGTTGACAGCCACGTACAAATTCACCGCGTCTTGAAACGCGTAGAGACTCGTGGCCCCCTTCATATCCGCCGGTGACACTTGGCCAACACCTGTCCGCTTCCCGGAATTGAGATCCAGGCGACTGAGTTGGCCGGCGGGATCGAGAATCACGAGTTGATCTTCGGCGAGAGTGCCCAGTCTCACGCCGGATGCCAGCTTGTGCTGCCACACTGTCTTGCCGCTGATCACGTCGTCCTGTTGAACAAACAACTGAGTCCAACTCAACCCGAACAACTGAACCGTGCCACCGTTTCGGATCCAGGTGATCGTGGTCCCATCGAGTTTCAAGGCCCCCCGCAACTTTTCCGCCAGGCCGTCAATTTCCAGCCGCTTCCCGTCGGTGACCCTCAAAGCCAACGGTGGCCGTGAGACTGGCTCGGACGCCGACCCGACTCGCGGCGACTTCACATCGGGCAGCATCATCCCCAACATGGCGAAGCTCCCCGTCGAACCGGGCGATGTCCCGCTGCCGGCAAGATAGACAATCTGGTCGCTGCCCAGCACGGCGGTCCCGGCCGACACACGCTCCTTCTGCCACAACACCGCACCGGTCGTCGTCTCGAACGCCGTCAGCCTCCGACGACCCGACACGCACACCACGCGACGATTGACCACTCGCAACGCGCCACGCCTGGCACTCCTGACCAATAAACTCAATTGCGCCGCCGCCGTCTCGCCCTGAACCAAGGTCGGTGGACGCGGCCGATTCTTCGTCGAAGCCACCCCGGAACCCTCCAATGCCTGCGACCAGATCACCTGGCGGGTGGTGGGCGAGAGGGCCAGGATGGTCCCCTTATGGTAAACGATCAACTGGTGACCCACCGCACGGGCGGACAGGTACTTCGAACTGCTGCCGCGTCCGGTCTGAGGCAACGGCAACGACCAGATCACGCCGCCGTCCTCGACTCGCTCGACAATCAACCGCTGCTGCGTGTTGTCGAAAACCATGCGGTGAGATCCGTACCAGCCGAGCGGTTGGCGATTCAGCTCGACATCCTGGCGATTGACGTTGCGAGACGACCCGGCGGCCCGAACGACTTCGACCTTCTGCTTCCACACCGCCGGTCGGGCCGGACCCGACAGGCCAAGCGTCCTGCGAAATTCGGCCAACGACCTCAAGGCACGAGACGCTATCGCCGGCTCGGTCCCCTCCGACAATCGCATCCAGATCAACTCGGCACGCCCCGAACTACCACCTCGAGCAGCCGACTCGGCCATATGGAACCGGACCGGCCACGACGCGCGGTGGAAACTGAACACCTCCACAAACTCACGTCGTGAACGAGCGTCTCGGCCAATCACTTCCACCGCCTCAACCTCCAACTGCTTGTCCAACCCCGCACGCAACGAATCGGGCAGCTTTGGCCACAATTCGCCCAACTGACCACTTACCCAACGGTCCAGCCGGACCCGGATCGAAGGATCGTGCGAGTGAGCCACGTGGCGAGTGCCGAAATCGCGAGCCAATTGGCGGAAACCGTCGATCGCTACGGCCCACTTCTGCCGAGCCACTGCACGCTCGACAGTCAATCGCCCGACGTCCAGACGCCGGGCAGGCGAATCGGCCAGAGTCGCCAACTGCTCGATCCAACCGTCCACCTCAGGCGAATCGGATGCCAATCCCGCTCGCACCATGCCGCCCAAAGCCGTTCTGAGAGCGATGCGGAAACGTGGAACCAACTCCTCGGCAAGCCGTTTGCCCTGAATCCGGTTCAAATGGCCCAGTGCCACCGCATTCTGACGACTCAACAACGCCAGTTCCGACTGCTTCAGCAACGCCCAGGGGTCCATGGGATCCTGTTTCAAGGCGGCCTGGATTCGTGCCACCAACGCGTCACGCTGTTCGTACCCCCTCAGGCCGTCCGGACCCAATGCCAGCACCAGGCCTCGCGACATCACCAGGTTGCCCAGGACCGGTCCGCCAGCGGACGACTCGGGCAGGTAGGTCCGCGACGTCACCTGGCCGTCGGCCAGATCCAGCGTGCAGATCTGGCCCGGCGAGAGTGGCAGGTGGTAACGGTCCTCGGTGCCCACGCCACGACCACACGGGCGCCCGTCGGATGGTCCCAGACGATGCACCCAGGCCGACTTGCCATCGGTCAACTCGAATGACTCGACTGAATCCGACCCAACCAGCACCAGCCGATCGCCAAAACCTCCGGCAACATAAAGAAAACGGCCCTTGTCCTTCTTCCACAACATCCGACCGGTGTAGAGATCCAGGCAACACAAGATCGGTTGATCGTGAGGCGTGAAGACGACGCGGTCGCCGCAGATCACCGGAGGCGCCGCGGCCCAGGCCGATGACATCCTCGCACCCGGTGAAAAACCGCCGGGTGCGACACGCCCGCCGACCATGCCTCGTCTGGTTGTCTGTTCGGGTTCCGGCGGGGCTGTGCGATGAGCCCACAGGATGCGTCGGCTCGAACACTCGACTCCGACCAACCACCCAACCGTCGTCGGACAGACCGCCACGCCGTCAGCCACGGCGACGTGCGAGGAAGCCCAATGCCTGAGCGGATTGCTCGAGGCGGGGGTGTCGACATAGGCGATGCGTTGCGACCAAAGAGGCCGACCGGTCGCCGCTTCCAATACATGGAGCCTGATCTCGTTGTCCCGCTCACCCACCACGTACAACCGGCCGGCATCAGGAGCCGGAGCACCCAGGAATCGCGTCCCGGCCAATGGCAGATCAAATGGCTCCTCCATTTTTGCACCACCCACCTCCCACGTGGGCCGACCGCTGGCGAGATCGAAGGCCGCCAGAGTGTTCCAGCGGCCCGGCTGCTTGCTGGCCGAACCGCCAAATGGATTGAAGCCGCCAACACGCGACGACGAAGATGCACCCTGCAACAGCCTCCGCGACTGGATCAGGAACACCTGCTCACCGTCACTCGAAGGCACTCCGTGCAATGCGTGCTGAAACAACAGGCCGGTCAACGGATGGTTCAAAGCCGCACCGTTGACCGATCCGAAACTGCCCGGCAAACCGATCTGCCGGTTCTGAATGCCACCCAGCCGCACCCGCACTTGCATCGTTCTCGATCGACTGACACCCCGGCCACTCATCAAACTCTCGACAGCCACCTCCGGTCGCGTCTCCCACAACACTCGACCACTGTCGACATCCACCACCTCGACACCCCGCAACGTGCGGAAGATCGCCCGGTGACCCACAACCAGCGGCACGAACGCCGGGATCATTGGGCGGCCCAGATCGTCGAGATCTTCGATCAACTCGCGAACCACCGCGGCCACGGAGTGTCGGTGAGTCAACCGGCAGTGCCAACGCGACAGTAACAACGGCACGCCGCCGACGGCCCGGCCGCGACGGCCCGAACTGCCGTAAAAGACCGGCCAGTCCAACAGGACCGGCTCTGATACGATCGCCCGACCAGATGCCCCTAGCCACTCGTCTCGACTTACCTCCCCCACACCCGGCACCGTCAAACGACCGGCGTCCGTCAGACCCGCCAACAACGTCGTGACCCGCTCGGGACGACCCACACGATGAAACACCCACGCCGCCTTCAATCGCCACGCAGACAAACCCGAAACCTTGTCACCACTGTCCAATAACCGCTCGAGCCAAAATGCCGCCAAACCCAGGCGGCCGCGGTCGATGTGACGCGAAGCCAAACGGTTCGCCGCCTCGCGACCGGCCGGAGTGTGAAAAAACCGATCAGCCACCTCGACCATCAACGACTCGCCACCACTCGACAAGGCCTCCAACAACCGACGACGCGCCTCGGCACCATGACGACTCCGAAATGTCTCGCGGAACGACTCGGGCAAACCGCCCAACATCCGGTTCGCTTCGTCCCGGACCGTCACCCAATGACCCGCCTCGCTGCGGAACAACGAATCCGACTCGAACCTCGCCTCCGGAGGCGGGTTCAACAGAATCGATACCGCCTCGAGAACCCGAGCATGCTGACCTGATTTCAACCACTCCTGAGCCTGACGCAACAACTTCGCCTGACGCGGATCCTGAGGCGCCAGAAGATCGATTCGATCCCGAGCCGTCGGATCACCATTGCCCTGAGGCGTCTTGACCTTCGCCGCACCGCCCCTGCCAACACCTCCCCCTGGCGGCTGAGCTACTTTGCCAAATACTCCACGCAACAACCGCTCAACCGCTGCCGACACCGCTCGCTTGGCCGCCTCCTTCTGCTTCTCCGTCACGGCCGCAGCCCCCGGCGGCTCGGCAAAAACCGATGCCGGCGACAGCACGACCAAACTCCCCGTGGCGAACAACAGGACGGCCATCACCTGAAATCGGGACGGAAGCGGCGAGAAACAGGCCATGAGTGCCACGGTGAAGAGGTGGGTAATATAGGAGCGACGATTGGGAAGGAACGGTTCAGTATAACCGTCACGCTCGCTTCACTGGACGGCATCAGGCCATTCCACAGAGAATCTCACGAAATGACCTCCTCAATTTCACCCGTCCCGGGTACACTCACGCTGCTGCTGCAAGGAACAGGCGGGCCACTTGGAACCGAGATCCCCTCGTTCGTGATCCACTGCGATCAATGGGCGCAATACGGATTCTCTGACGGAGTCGGCCAGAATGAACTTTGATTCTCACCTCCTTTGGCGTCGCGCCGTTCAATACAGCCTCGGACACAGACGGGCTCGCAGCAAACCCCGTCGCCTGAGGGCTCTCCACAACTCGGCCGTCGCCGTCGAACAACTCGAGGACCGGACACTCCTGAGTGCCGCGGACCCGTTCGAACCCAACAACGACATCGACGCCGCTCACGACTTCGGACAACTCGAGGGCTTCCAGTACTGGCAGAATCTCTCGGTTCACGAATCCGGCAACGACGACTGGTACGTGTTCGACCTGGTCGAGGACTCCGAGTGGGTGCATTTCGCAGCGATCCACTTCGACCACCATCAAGGTGACCTCGACCTCGCCCTCTACAACGACCTCGGCGACGAACTCGATTTTTCGGCGAGCACCGGCGACTTCGAATTGATCTGGTTCGACGGGCTTGGGACCGGTACCTACTACCTCGAAGTCTACGGCTTCAACGGGGCTGCGAGCCCCGACTACACGATGGTGATCGAGGCGGCTCACGAAGGCGATCCTGTTGACGGAACGTTCGAAGCCGACCTGGCCGAACCCAACAACTCGCTCGAAACCGCCCACGACCTGGGCCTCCTCAACGGCTTCGACGAACTCGGACCACTCTCGATCCACGAACCCGGTGACGAGGACTGGTTCCGATTCGAAACCACTGCCGCCTCGACCACCTGGAACGGAGCCGCGATCACCTTCTGGCACGAAGAAGGTGATCTCGACTTGGAACTCTACAACTCCCACGGGGAACTCGTCGGCGACTCGGACAGCGTCGACGACGTCGAGTGGATCGACATGAATCGGCTGCCATCGGGTGAGTACTTTCTGAGAATCCAGGGCTTCGATCTGGCGACCAACCCCGATTACTGGCTGACACTGAACACGCCGGCGACCAATCACAGCGATTTTTCTGAACCCAACAACTCGGCCACCGGAGCCTACGACCTTCAAGCCATCCAACACGACAGCTCCTGGGACAACCTCTCGATCCACGAAGCTGGCGAAGAAGACTGGTTCGCCTTCACCACCCTGGCCACTGGCACGATCACAGATGCCGTCGGCATCGAATTCGACCACGAACTCGGTGACCTCGACCTGTCGCTGTTCGACTCCGATGGCACGTTGCTGGACACGTCCGAAAGTGTCTTGGACTTCGAACAAATCTCGCTGGACGGGTTGCCCGCGGGAAACTATCAGGTCCAGGTCGTCGGCTTCGACGGAGCCGTGCACCCGGAATACACTCTGGGCATCACCGCCCCCAGACCTCTTGAACCCGACTTCGCCGAAGAGAACGACACCCGGCACACCGCGTTTCAACTCCGAAACACCAGCGGATTCTCGGTCTGGGATGGCTTCTCGATTCACGATGCCAGCGACATCGACTGGTTCGAGTTCGACCTGGTGGCCGAAGCCAACTGGGCTCACGCCGTCGGAATCGACTTCTTCCACACCGCCGGAGACCTCGACCTCGCTCTCTATGACGACAACGGCGAACTCGTCGCGGCCTCCTCGGGGATCGACGACGGAGAACAGGTCTCGCTCCATGGACTCGGGCCAGGCACCTACACCCTCGAAGTCACCGGCTACGACGACGCCACCGTCGCCGACTATGCCGTCTGGATCGAAGCGCCTCACGAATATCAAGACCAAGACGGCGGCAACGGTCACGAATTCGGACCCGACTGGGCCGAGGCAAACGATTCGATTGACAACGCCACGCCGCTGCGAGAAATCACCGGCCTGGGCACCTGGGATGGACTCTCGATCCACGACGAAATCGACGTCGACTGGTTTTCCTTCGAACTGCTCGCCGAAGGGACCAGCTACCACTTCGCGGCCATCGATTTCGATAACCACGAAGGTGACCTCGACCTCGCACTGTTCGACTCGGATGGAACACTGCTGGATGAATCGATCGGGATCGCCGACTTCGAAGAAATCTCGCTGGCTGGCTGGCCGGCCGGTGAGTACCTGCTGGAGGTCAGTGGGTTCCAGTCGGCAAGCAACCCCGAGTACGAGTTGATAATCGACGGGCCGGAATGGAACGACGAACAGCTCGAATACAATTTCCCGCCTGATGCTCACGAACCCAACAATTCGAAGACGGATGCCGTCGATCTGAGAACCATCGAAGGCTCCACCACTGTCGCAGACCTCTCGATCGACAACCCCGACGACACCGACTGGTTTCAGTTCACCCTCGCCAGTTCCGCCACCGAGGGACACTCGGTGCGGATCGAATTCGATCACGAACAAGGCGACCTCGACCTCGCTCTCCACAACGACAACTCGCAACTGGACATCTCGGACTCGGTCGAGAACTTCGAGTCGATCAGCCTCGATGGGCTGCTGGCAGGGACCTACTGGATCGAAATCTTCGAGTACTCGGGACAGACCAACCCGCAGTACAACCTGACGATCGAAGCGCCGCTCGACCGAGATCCCGATCCGGATCGATTCGAGGACAACGACACGCTCGAAACGGCGACAGCCGTCCGTAGCGACGCCAACACCGGAACACTCGCCGGCGACGTCTCGCTCGATGGACTCTCGATTCACTCCGCTGTCGACGCCGACCTGTTCACCTTCACCAGCGTCGCCACCAGTACCACCGCACACGGAATATCAATCGAATACCGACACGGCGATGGCGACCTGGTGCTCGAACTGCTCGACGCCAACGGCAGCTCAGTCGCCACCTCCACCGGACACGGCGGATTCGCCGACGTGTCGCTGGCCGGCCTGGGAGCCGGGAACTGGTACGCTCGAGTCAGCGGCCTGTCGGGCGACACCAACGTTTACGAAATCGCATTCGATGCCCCCGTTGCCGACAACCCCGGCGAACCCGGCGATCCCACTCCGGCGGCCGATGCCTGGACCATCATGGTCTACGTCACCGCCAGCAACCTCGAAAGTTTTGCGTTTGCTGACATCAACGAGATGGAAATCGCCGCCGCCGGACTCCCCGGTTCCGTCAACCTCGCCGTGCTCTGGGACCAAAGCGCACTGGGAACCACCTACGCAAGCGGTGGCGGGTCGCAACCGGCGTGGGGTGACACCGGCCGAGCCTTCATTTCGTCCGACTCCGATCCCGAAGTGATCGCAACCGAGTTCGAGCAACTCGGAGAGCTCAACACCGGACACCCTCAAACCCTCGCCGATTTCATCGACTGGTCGGTCAACCAGGCACCCGCCGAACACTACGCGCTGCTGATGTGGGACCACGGCAGCGGGTTACAAGGCTTCAACTACGACGATCTCGATGGCGGCACCAGCGACCACCTGACCACTCCGGAACTTGTCGAAGTGCTCGCCGACCCCAATCGACCCGTCTTCGACGTGATCTCCTTCGATGCCTGCCTGATGGCGATGGCCGAAGTCGGCTTCAGCCTCGCCAACTACACCGACGTCTTCGTCGCCTCGCAGGAAGTCGTCGGAGCCGACGGTCACGACTACACCACGCTGTTCGATGTTCTCCAAACCAACCCCCAGACCGTCGGTGCCCAAGCCCTGGCGACCGGGTTCGTCGACAGCTACCAGGACCAGTACCAAGGCGACTTCTGGGGCTGGGACACTCAGAGCGCGATCTCCACCTCCGGGTACACGCAACTCCTCGAAGCCCTCGCCGACTTCGTCGACGCGGGTCTCGCCGGCACCTCACAGGACGTCGACGTGCTCCGCGATGCTCGAGCCGATGCGATCACCTACGACATCGCCTTCCTCCGCGATCTGGGCAGCTTTGTCGGACCCGTCGCCGACAACAGCCTCGCCTCGGAACAACTCCGACTCGCCGCCGAACACGTC
>Ga0209403_10004748_pt1 | contig 14586 bp, 12 predicted proteins | sample ArcticOcean_MG_C_8_FD_187440 | JGI IMG/M metagenome (GOLD analysis project Ga0209403, IMG submission 187440) | Marine microbial communities from western Arctic Ocean - ArcticOcean_MG_CB11_86 (SPAdes) (version 2) | ecosystem: Environmental > Aquatic > Marine > Oceanic | place: Arctic Ocean... | reverse complement strand
GGGCTTTCGCTTTGAGTTCGGTATCGAGTGCCTTGATCGGGCCAACAAGGTCGGCACGCATCCGTTGGATTTCGGCCCACTGTTTCTGCAAGTGGTCGTGCTGAAACGCCGTCTGCGCAACGGCGAGATTCTTCTCGTATCTCTTCAACAGCGTCTGATAGAGTTCGATGTTGCCGATGCGTTTGTGGTCGATCGTTCCTGCTTGATCCTCGTAGATCTGCGTAGCCCGTTCCGGGTCGCCGCTCAACAATGCGAGCGCCTGTTCTTTGATTCCCAGTCGCGCCGATCGCTGGTACACAATGTTAACCGCTTCCTGGTAGGCTTTGGCGATCTCGTTTTTTTCGACGTCTTCCGGCGCGGGGTCTTCCACCACCTTGGCGAATTTGAGCATCGCATCGCGTTCGGCGGGAATGAGGTGCCGCTGTTCCGGTTTGGGATGCGACGAACCGTTGACGATCAGCCGCTGGATTTTTGCATCGAACTTCGCAACCTTGGCAATCGACCCGCCGAACTTCACGCCGTCGGGCAGTTGTTTCAACTCGACGCGGTATTGCGGTGCGCCGTTCAGCAGTTCGTTCAACTTTTGCTTCTGGCGTTTGGTGAGATCGGGATGCTGTTTCTGCAATCGGTCGTACCAGCCGCTCCAGCGCGCATCGACCTTTTTGTAATCGAGCCAACTCAATTCGTCGGGGTCGCCCGACATATCACGATACATGCCACGGAAGGGTCCGCTGGCATTTTTCAAATAGCCGGCTGCAGTCCACGGCTGTGGGCCGGTGTGTGAATTCAACTTCCACAAGCCTTCGTAGGCGAACTGCCAGCCGATGCACAATCGCACGGCGACGATCAGCACGACGGCCAGTAGAGATACTTTCCTCAAATCGGGCACGGGATAAAACTCCGGGGGCAATTAGGGCGTCTCGGTGAAAAACAAAACCTCTTCAGGGATTCCACACACGATGGGTTCCAGCGTGCGGCCCCGGCGAGGCGGTGGAATCAGAATGGCACCAATTCCATCTCGATTATCACAATATTGCTGAGAATTTTCGACCCCCATGACGAAAAAGGCGGTCGAAAGTGCGTCGGCTTCGGCAGCCGTTGACGCAAGCACGGTTACCGACAGCATTCCGTCGGCCGGCCAACCCGTGCGTGGATCGAGAATGTGTCCGTAGCGTTCCCCTTCCAGTCGAAAGTGCTGCACGCCGGTGCCGCTGGTCGAAAGTGCGCAATCTCGCAGCAGCACCGTCGCCAACCGCTGCTTGGGGAACAACGGGTTGCGAAGCCCGACCGGCCAACCGCCCAACGCGTTGTGATCGCCGCGTGCCAACAGGCTGCTGTTTCCGCCGTGAAACAGCCAGTTGTCGAGTCCGCCATCGAGCAGAATCTGGCCGACTCGATCGAGCGCATACCCTTTGCCAATCCCGCCCAGGTTCAGTTCGACGCCCGGCTTCCGGAACGACACACTGCGATTCGGTTCATCGAAATCGACTTGTTCAATTCCGGTCAATTCGCGTTGTTCGTCGATTTCATCGTTTGTCGGCAAGCGAACGGCTTGACGGCAAGTGCGCCACAAATCAATCAACGGGCCGGCAGTCGGGTCGAATGCCTCGTCGGTTTCGACGGCGATTTTCCGCGCTTGCAGCAGCAATTCAAGTAGCGACGCTTCGACTTCGACCGGTTCGTCGGCGGCACGGCGGTTGACCTGCGACAACTCGCTGTCGTCCCGGTAGACCGTCATCTGCGCTTCGAGTTCGTGCACATGATCGAGCGCGGCAGAGGCCGTCATCACCTGATCGGCGGGACCGGGATTCATAATGATGGCGAATTCGCAAGCCATCGCCCGCGTCGCCAGCCGCACGGTATCGCCCGCCGACGGGATGGCATCGGCTGCTGCAATTTCGTCGGCCAATTCCTCGCCGGCACGTTCAATGTTTGAACGGAGCGCTTTCCCGGTGAGAAAATCGCGACGGTTGGCGGCGTTGTCGGTCATCGAGCGGGCGCGCTCCCCCCGCGGGTCGCGGCTAACCGGAGTCACGAAAAATTCGTCATATACGGAAGCGATGCGGCGGTCTGTTCGATTTGCGATTTCCCGTCGAGCAGTTGCGCGAGGAAGTCGTATTCGCCGGTTACCAGCGAGACGCGAGCGCTTTCGGGAATTTCACAGGCGACTGTTGCGTCACCATAGCAAACTTGTTTCGCATCGAGATCGACGGTGACTTCCAATTGGGGATCATCACTGATCGCGGTCGCGAGTTTTTCCAATTCCAGTCGCGCGATACACACGGCGGGAATGCCGAGCGCTGTGCAGTTGCCGAAGAAAATTTCGGCAAACGACTCGGCAATGACCGCGTGAATCCCCCAACGATTGAGCGATTGCGGCGCGTGTTCGCGCGACGATCCGCAACCGAAGTTCCGCCCGCCGACGAGTACGTTACCGTTCGCAAAGCGCGCGTCATCGAAGGGATGGTTCGCATTTTGTTTGCGATCATCCTCAAATGCATGCTCTCCCAACCCGTCGAACGTGACGCAGCGGAGATAGCGGGCGGGGATGATGCGGTCGGTGTCGATGTCGTCGAGCAGCAACGGAACGCCACTGCCGCTGATTTGTTGGATGGATTGCATGGTGTTGCTTTCGCAGAGGTATGTCTTATTTCTGATTGTGAGCGACAAAGGTCGTTTGTCGTTCAAAACCCTCGCTTGCGCTTCGGGCTGGTACTTAGGCGTGCGCGGGTTCAAGCATTTCCCGCACATCGGTCACGCATCCATTGATCGCGGCGGCGGCGGCCATTGCGGGGCTCATTAACAGGGTGCGGCCCGTGGGGCTGCCCTGGCGGCCTTTGAAGTTCCGGTTACTGGTGGAAGCGCAGATTTCGCGGCCCTGCAGTTTGTCGGGGTTCATTGCCAAGCACATCGAGCAGCCGGCGGCCCGCCAGTCGAAGCCGGCATCGGTGAAGATTTTGTCCAGCCCTTCCTCTTCCGCCTGCTTGGCAATCAATTGTGAACCGGGGACGACGAACGTTCGCACGCCGTCGGCAACATGTCGGCCCTTGGCGATCTCAGCCGCTTCTCGCAAGTCGGACATACGCGAGTTGGTACACGAGCCGATAAAGGCGACGTCGATCTTCACTCCTTTAACGGGCTGGTTTTCCTGCAGTTCCATGAACTCGAGCGCTTCGGCGATGCCGGCGCGTTCATCGGCCGAAACAGCGTCGAGCGTCGGCAATGGCTCATTCACACCAACCGATTGACCGGGATTAATGCCCCAGGTAACCGTTGGTTCGATCGAACTTCCGTCGAAGGTGACGTTGTCGTCGAATTCCGCATTGGAGCTCGATGCAAGGCTGACCCACCATTTTGCCGCCTTCTCGAAGGCTTCGCCCTGCGGCGACATCGGTTTTCCGCGGAGATATTCGACCGTCGTTTCGTCCGGATTGATGTATCCGCAGCGAGCGCCTCCTTCGATGGCCATATTGCAGACGGTCATTCGCTGTTCCATTGTCATGGAATCGAAGACGGGGCCGGCAAATTCGTAGGCGTAACCAACTCCCCCCTGCACGCCGAGGTGCCGAATGATGTGCAGAATGACATCTTTGGCGAACACGCCGGGCCGCAATTCGCCGGTGACTTCAATCCGGCGAACCTTGGGGCGGTTCAGCGCGAGCGTTTGTGTGGCGAGAACGTGAGCCACCTGGCTGGTGCCGATTCCCAACGCGATGGCCCCGAAGGCACCATGTGTACTGGTGTGGCTATCGCCGCAGACCAGCGTGATTCCCGGCTGTGTCAGTCCTTGTTCGGGTCCGACGACGTGTACGATGCCCTGTCGCTCATCGTCGATGTTCAGTAATGTGACACCGAATTCGTCGCAGTTTTTTTCGATGGCCGTCATCATTTCTTCGGCCAAACCGTCGGCAAACGGCCGTGCCTGGTTTCCGGTGGGGATAATATGATCGACGGTGGCAAGCGTTCTTTCGGGATAAAGCACGCTCAAACCCCGGTCGCGCAACATCTGAAATGCCTGCGGGCTGGTGACCTCGTGAACGAGATGCTGGCCAATGAAAAGTTGCGTTTGTCCCGAGGAAAACTCGCGGACGGCGTGCAGGTCCCAGACTTTGTTGAACAAGTTACGTCGATCAGTCATTTTTCTTTGCCAGTGAAAATTGTCGCGGTTTTGGGCTTCGAATGATTCGGGTTTTCAGAGATCGGCGGCATGACGTGTCGCCGCAATCATCTGTCCGGTTCGCCCATCATATCAGATCCGGGACAGAAATTTGAGTCGCCCCGCGATACTGGCGCTCGCCGTGATGACAGGAATTGCCAGGCAAAGGTTCGGTGGCACTGCGATTTGACTTGCAGCGTCGCCGACCGGCGCTATAATCACGTGCTGTATTTGAGAATCTGGCTTGCCGGGCGGTTGACGTCCAGTGAAAGGACTCGATAAAGTCGTGTTGACGTAAACGAGGAGATGAATGTATTTGGTCGGGTTGTGACAGCGTTGGCTGTCTATGCGGCTCGATGATCGCATCGAATGCGGGCGTAGCTCAGTGGTAGAGCACCACGTTGCCAACGTGGATGTCGAGGGTTCGAACCCCTTCGCCCGCTCTTTTTATTTCGCAACGTCCGGGAAATCTGTCGCAAGGCTGGTTGCTATCGCCTTGTAAATTCGCGGTTTCCCCCGCAAGTATTGGAACGACGACATCGGCACGTCGTCAAACGGAAAGCCTGAGAGATGACAACTGAAGACGACGCGGCCGCCGCAGGAGCCGACGAAAGCCAGTCTACGGACGATCAATCTGCAGTCGCAGAAGCGGCCCCGTTCAGCCTTTCGTTGGGCATTGTGATCGAAGACACCGGCCCGTGCAAAAAGCACGTTCGCATCACCGTTCCGCGATCCGACATCGATCATATTTACGATGACGAAGTCGGCCAGATGGTCTCAAAAGCGGAAATTCCCGGTTTTCGCGTTGGCCATGTGCCGCGAAAACTGGTTGAAAAGCGACTTCGCTCGGAACTCGACGACACGGTGAAGCGACGGCTGTTGATGGACAGTCTGGAGCAGATTTCCGACCGGGACGATCTCGAACCGATCAGTCAGCCCGAATTGGATATCGACGACCTCGATATTCCGGAAGAGGGTGATTTTGAATACGAATTCGACGTCGAAGTGCGTCCCGAGTTCGATCTTCCCGATTATGCCGGGCTGAAAATCCGGCGTCCGGTAAAGGAGACAACCGACGCCGATATCGACGTTTTCCTCGAACGCTACCTCTCGCAATACGGCGAATTGGAGTCGTGCGAGGGTGGGGCGGAAGCAAACGACGCGGTCAGCCTGTCGATGGAATTCACTCACAACGGCGAGTCGTTGCACAAAGTTTCGTCGGCAACCGTCAGCGTCAGGCCGGCATTACAGTTCAGCGACGCCGAATTGACCGCGTTCGACGAGTTGATGTTAGGAGCATCTGTCGGCGACACGCGGGAAGCAGACATTACGGTTTCGAAAGAGGCGGAATCGATCGAATTGCGCGGCGAGACCGTGCATGCCGTCTTTAATGTCCTGGAAGTGTCGCGATTGAAGTTGCCGGAGATGAACTCCGATTTGCTTAACCGGATCGGTGTCGAGTCGGAAGAGGAACTTCGCAAAGAAATTCACGACATGCTTGATCGGCAGACGCTGTACCAGCAGCGACAGGCCGTTCGGGAACAAGTGACGGAAAAAATTACCGAAGCGGCCGACTGGGAATTGCCGGAGAGCTTGGTGTTGGATCAGGTGGAGAACGCGCTGCGACGCGAGATTCTCGAAATGCAGCAGGCTGGCTTCACCACGCAACAAATTCAGGCTCGCCAAAACGAATTGAGGCAGCAGGCCGTCAGTTCGACGCGCATGGCCCTCAAAGAGCACTTTGTGTTGGATAAGATTGCCATCGAAGAAAACATTGAAGTGACGCCGGCGGAAATCGACGCCGAAATTACGATGATGGCAATGCAGCGCGGCGAAAGCCCGCGACGCGTACGGGCACGTTTGTTGAAGTCTGGAATGGCGGAAAACCTGGACGCCCAAATTCGCGAACGCAAAGCAGTTGACGTGATCCTCGAACGAGCCGAGTTCGAGGACTATGAGCCTGAGCAGGTCGATGAGAGCCGCGTTTCGGCCGTGCCACATTCGGTTTGCGGAATGGCCGCCGAAGCAGAGAGCGACGAATCGGCAGAGACGGAATCGGAAGACTAGCCGACGGATGAGGCGAATAACTCAGGCTGCCATGCCGCCGCGATTCACTTCAATGTGAGTGCTGTGCGGGGCGTTCCGCTTTAGTGACTCCGCGTCACGGCCAAACATGAAGTGAAGTTGCGTGTGTCACAATTGGTTTTGAAGGGATGAGGAATCACCGATGATAGATCCGTTTGCAGGACCGCTTTCGAGTCCCAGAAACCAGCGGTCGGCGGAATATACGCGGCAGCGGCAGATGGGCATCGGCGATCTGCTTCTCGAAAATCGAATTGTGTTTCTCGACGGCGTGATTACCGATGGCACGGCCAACATGATTGTGATGAAACTGCTATTTCTGCAATCAGAAAACCGGCACCAAGACGTGCATTTGTACGTCAACTCGCCCGGCGGTTCGGTGACGGCGACGATGGCGATTTACGACACCATGCAATACCTTGAGAGTGAAGTCGCCACCTACTGCGTTGGACTGGCGGCAAGTGGCGGTGCGATTCTGGTGGCCGGTGGAGCGAAGGGAAAACGATACGCCTTGCCCCATTCCAAAATGATGATTCATCAGCCGTATGGTCAGGTGGAAGGGCAGGTCTCGGATATTGAAATCCAGGCCGAAGACATTCTCGCCACCCGCGAGTCGCTCAATATCGTGCTCGCCAAGCACACCGGACAGCCCATCAATGTGATTGCCCGCGACACCGACCGCGACTACTACATGACGGCAGAACAATCCATGAAATACGGGCTCGTCGATGAAGTTTTGGCTCGGCCCGAAGATGATTCCCCCTCGGAAAAAGAGGGCAAGAAGTAGGTAAAGGCAGCCGTCGTTTTTTCAGCAACCATTTTCCCTTCGTTTACGAGAAGATCGAAATCATGTCCGTGCTCGTCCCTTACGTCATTGAGAAAAGCGGCCGCGAAGAGCGGGCAATGGACATTTACAGCCGCCTGCTCAAAGATCGCATCATCTTTCTGGGCAGTCAGGTCAACGATGCGGTTGCCAATAGTCTGGTCGCCCAATTGCTGTTTCTGCAGTTTGATGACAGTGAATCGGATATCCATCTGTATATTAACTCGCCAGGCGGATCGATTACGTCGGGAATGGCCATCTACGACACGATGCAGTACATCGGCTGCGACGTTGCCACGTACTGCATTGGGCAGGCATCGAGCATGGGGGCCGTCCTATTGACGGCAGGTGCGGAAGGCAAGCGAAACGCATTACCCAATGCACGCATTATGATTCACCAGCCGCTGGCCGGCATGAGCGGAACCGCCACCGAACTCGACATTCACGTCAAAGAGGTGAAGCGCGTCAAGCAACGCATGAATGAGATTCTGAAGCAGCACACCGGCCGCACGCTCGACGAGATTGAACGCGACACCGACCGCGACAATTTCATGATGGCCGACGAAGCGAAGGAATACGGACTGATCGATAACGTGCTGCAGCATATCACCCCCGATGCGGAATGATCCGGCCGCGTCTCCGGTTGCTCCAAAAGGCAAGTTCCGATACCCTTCCGCCCGCCTTTCTCATTGCTGTCCGGCTTCTCGTTTCCAATGAGTCGCCGTGCCGGCCCCCGTTGTCTATTCACTTTTTGTTTCCTGCCAGATCCAGGACGGGTTCGCGTTCCATGCGATACTCTCGGATAGGGATATTGCCAATTGCGCTATTGCTGGCGTCGGGTTGCATGCCAACCCGAAACGCCGAGATTCTCGAAGCGCGCCTGCGGCAGCAGGAAGATCAAGTGACGGATTTGCAGACGCAGCTTTCGGAAGCTCAAAGCGAGTATCAGGTGGCGCGCCGAGAAGCCGACGCATTGCGAACGCAACTGGTGAATCACGGTGAACCTGTCCTGCTCCCCGAACAGGCCAGCGCGCTGTTTCGAGTGACGGGTATTGAACTCAGCAAACTGCTGACCGGCAGCATCGACCGCGACAACCGGCAGGGCGACGACATACTGTCGGTCGTCATCCTGCCGCACGATGAACAAGGCGCGCTGGTCAAAATCGGAGGCAGCATTGAATTGGAACTGCTCGATCTCGCGCAGCCCGAAGACGATCGCCGCATCGGCCATTGGACATTCGACGCCGACGAGACACGCGAGCAATGGCATCACGGTTTGATCAGCTCTGGTTACGCATTTCAATTGCCGTGGCAGCACAAACCGGAGTCACCGCAGTTGCTGATTCATGCGCGACTGACAACCAGCGACGGCCGCCAGTTCGAATCGAGCCGACAGATCACGGTCACTCTTTCAGACGAGACCAACGGCACTGCGGTCTCCACACAACCGACATCCCCGTGATTGCTTCATGGGAGGTTCGTAGTGACCGCATTCATGCGGTTCGATCGCGCCCTCGTATTCGAATATCCAACGAATCGGCCAACCACCGATCCGATCAATGCGCGCCGCCCTGTATTTCTCGCGCCCGATCCATTGCCTCTTCGGCTTCGGGAATCTTCCCGCATCGCTGATAGATGACCGACAATTGCGTGAACGAGAACGAGTCGCTGGGTTCCAACTCGGTCACCTTGATCGCATGCTCGATCGACTCATCGAGCCGCCCGAGCTTCTGTAGATGGACCCCCAGCGCGGCGTGCGTCAACACGTGATTCGGGTCGGTCTTCAGGATCTCCTCCAGCTTGCCAACCGCACCTTCCAGGTCGCCCTGATCTTTGAGTGCATTGGCTTCGTCGTACATTTCGTCCGGAGTCGTCATGGGCCGTCTTCCGATTCGCTCGTCAAATCAACTGGTTGGAATTCGCCGGTGCGCTGTCGTTCGCTCCACTGCGAACATTTCGGGATTCCGTCTGCATCGTCCGTCGTCTTCCATTATCATAGTGACGGCGTCGCCGTGATCAAACCGCACCGAAAAGAAATCACACCGAAAAGAAATCACACCGAAAAGAAATCACACGGTCAAGAAATTGCCAACGCGCCCCGTTGGCATCGATTGATGAGATAGAATTAGCGGAAGGATCCAAGCACGCGTGCCACCTTGCACGACGAAACGAAATGCGATTTGGTTTCACGTGGAACATACCGGCGGATTGGAATAGGAATCACACACTTGGCGTCGCACGAAGAACACAATAACGCGCTGCCTGCCGCGCGCACTGCGCGCGGCGAATTGGCGCTGGTGATTGGCATTGTGATTCTCGCTGCCGTTCTGCGGTTTGCGTTTCCCTCGCGATTGGCGATTGAGCATTTCGACGAAGGCGTCTACGCGTCGAACATCTGGTTTTCAGAAGGGGCCGGCTTTCGTTATCCCGCGCGTCATCTGTACGCGCCGCCGTTGTTGCCCGCGCTCATCGAATGGTCAATCATACTCTTCGGGATGGGACCGCTGAGTGTGAAGCTTGCCTGCCTCGTTGCGGGGACCGCCACGATTGCCGTCGTGTGGTGGATCGCCCGCCGCTGGTTCGGCGCGGAGGCGGGAATTGCAGCGGCCTCGCTTGCGGCTCTAAGCGACTTTCACATTCTCTACAGCCGCGCGGCATTAACCGATGTGATGATGTGTTTGTGGCTGTTGATTGCCGTCGGCTGTGTGCGCGAGATGTTTGCCCGCGATCGACATCGTTGGGCGATCGCCGCGGGCCTTGCCACCGGGTTGGCGTGGGCAACAAAGTACAACGGCTGGTTACCGCTGACGATCGCGGGGTCGGGTTTCATTCTGTTTGCACTCATCTCGCGTTGGAAGAAACACACAAGAACGGAGTCGTGGATGGGAGTCGCGATCTCACTGTCTGCGATGGCGCTCACCGCTGCCGTTGTCTGGAGTCCGGTCTTGTTGGACCTGAACGAGCGCGGCGGTTACGCGGCGGTCGCTGCAAATCATCGCGGTTACCTTGGCGGGCTGTCCGATTGGCTGCCATCGTTGATTCGCCAGATCGACAACCATCGTTACCTGGAGGGTTGGCTGAGTTGTGGCGCGTTGGTGCTGGCAATTGTCGCGGCAGTCGTTATCAGATGTTGGACCACTCGAGGTTTCACGTGGAACGAATCGACAGCGCGCAAAGCAGAGATTGCAAGCGAACCAAAACAAGAAACAACCGGTGACCGTACGGACTGGAAAGTTGTTGCCGCGTTTCTCCTGTTGACGTTTGCCTCGGCAGCGTTCCTGGGATCGAGCGTTACGATTGGTTTGCTGACGGTTGTAGTCATCGGCGTGCATCTGCTGGGGCGATCAAAGTGCGATGAAACGACGTTGCCGTTCTGTCTGCTGGCGGTCTGGTTCTGTGGATTGTCGATGGCCACTCCGTTTTACTTTCCGTATCCAAGGTTGACGTTGCCCTGGTTGGTCGCGACGTGGTTGGGCGGCGGTGCCATGATCGGCTGGGCGGTGCGGAAGATCGTCGGCAACAAAGGCGGACAGGCGACCGAAAAGCAGAATCGCTCATGGTGGATTCTTGCCGGTAGCGCGGTGCTGCTTTGTGGCGCGGTCTTCTCGGGTGCAAGTCGCTGGACCGAACGCGGCATACCGGGCTGGCAATCGCAAACGGGATTGATGGAAGTTGTCGCCGGCATTGCTGTGCAAGTTGATTCAGAATCGTCCGGTCGCGACGCGCTGATTCTGGTCTATGCCGAACCCGGTTTGTTCTTCCAATTGGCGGCAGCAGGGGACGACTCGCAGCGGGCTGTCATCCCCATCGGCGCGCTCGTGCCACCAACCGAATCACCCATCACACCAACCTATGTGGTGACCGGCCCGAACGCCCATCGCGAGCCAAATCACGCCGCAGCGATCAGCGCTTTCGGCGACCGACTGCAGCTTGCGGCCGAGTACGATTATCGCCCCAGCAATCTGGTGCTGTTGAATTGGTCCTCGCCATCCAGCGGGACCTTCCCCGGCCCGGATCAACGCGTTCGACTGTACCGGCTGCGATGAAGTCGGACACGCGTGTTCCGTCTCAGCGGTGCGTTGCATCGCAGCTATCTCGTTTCCAGCTGCCGAGCGCAGCGGGGCGGTTCGTAGTGACCGCATTCATGCGGTTCGAATGCTCCTTGCCCCATCCCCCTTTTTCATTTGGACAAGGGCTACGAACCCCCACTGGCGACACGCCAGTGGCACCCGATCCGCCCAGGAAACTATTTTCACGCTGGCATGCTTACCGCGTCGCCGCTATCTTGCCCACGTTCCACGTGAAACCGAATGGACGAACCGATCTTGTTGAAATCCCGCCTACGGAGTTAGAATCCCGCTCCCATCCTGGTTGACCCCTTTCGCTAAGGTATTGATACGACGCCATGACCGACTCGCGCCCGCCGAACCCGGATGACAAAGGACCGGCCAAGCGACGACTTGGACGCGGACTGAATGTACTGCTGGGTAGCCGCAACGATTCGGACGCGGCCGATTCTAACTCGGCGAACGACGAGACCGGCGACCTCCGGCAAATTCGCATCGATGCGATTGAACCCAATCCGTTTCAACCGCGCCGCGAGTTCGGTGCCGACACGTTGGAAGAGTTGGCCGCCAGCATTCGGCAACACGGGCTTCTGCAACCGGTGCTGGTCCGCAAGCACGGCGGCAAGTTTCAGTTGATCGCAGGCGAGAGACGTTGGTTGGCCGCGAAGAAAGCGGGGCTGGAGTCGATCCCCTGCCGCATTGTTGAACGCGACGACCGCGGCAGCAGTGAAGCAGCGATTGAAGAGAACCTCAAACGGAAGGATCTCAACGCGCTGGAAAAGGCGATGGCGTTTCAGGATTACCGCGATCGCTTCGGCTGTTCGATTGATGAGCTGGCAAAAAAACTCAGCATGCAGCGTTCGACCGTCAGCAACTTCTTGCGACTGCTGGAACTGCCCGATGCCGTCAAGGAGTCGCTGCGAAAGGGTCGCATTACATATGGACATGCGCGCGCTGTCCTCGCACTGACCGAAGACGAAGCGCGAATTGAATTCTGCAAGAAAATTGAGAAGGAACAACTCTCGGTGCGCGCGACCGAGAAGGAAGTCCGCCGACTGATCAAAGGCGAAGCCGTTATTCCGCTTCCCAAACTGAAACCCAAGCCCGAGGAGTCGGCAACGTCGAGCCACATCCGTTCGTTGCAGCAACAACTTCAACAGCATCTCGGCTTACAGGTCGAGATTTGCCCGACGGGAAAAGAGCAGGGGAAGATCGTCGTTCATTTTCAATCCAGCGGTGACTTTGAACGCATTTTGAGAACCCTGCGCCGCGCCGCTTGAAGCAGCCCACCGTGCGAACTTCCAATCGTTACCGTTGACCGACCTCGGTGCCGATTCTAGACTGGCTTGCACAAACGCCACGGGGCGTAGCTCAGCTTGGCAGAGCGCCGGCTTTGGGAGCCGGAGGTCGCAGGTTCAAATCCTGTCGCCCCGACTATTCTTTAAAAAGGGCCTTTCGGCGAATACGTCGAAAGGCTTTCTCTTTTGTAGGGTAAGGGTTACGTCGTTCAAACAACGGTTCAAACAGACCGCGTCGAGGATCTCCCGCCTAACGGCATTGTTTGAACCGCGCCAAACGTCCGCCGCCCGTTGCGTCCAGTCGAAGAGCGTCACTGCCAATTTCCCGCGGGCCGGGTCCGTGTCGCCGAGTTTGGCCAGCGTCTCGTCCGTCTTGGCCGCCTCCGACTTGAGTTCGTTGGACTTGGTCTTGTAGATCACCTCTTCGACGGTGCCCGTGAGATAGGCGTTGAGCAGGCGATCCTGCATGTTCGCCAACTCCGTCTTCCGTTTGGCCAGTGAAGTCGCCTGTCGTCGACGGTGAGCCGTCAGATCGCTCACCGCGGCGCAGAGTTCCGTGCGGAACCACTCGGCAACCTCGGGCGTCGGCATTCGCATTTTTGCTAGATCATCGACGATGGCCTGTTCGAGGTCGTTTGCCTTCCAACGGACCGTCGGGTGATCGGGGCCGGGGTGGTTGTTGGAGCAGCGGTAGTAGATGTGCTCCCGAACGCCACCCCCCTTGAGCTTTCGGCGGATGCGTTCCCCGGTGATCGACTGGCCGCAGTAATCGCAGCGGAACAACCCGCCGGCCATCGGGTGCTTCGGTTTTCCCGTTCGCCGATTGCGGCCGTGCAGGACATCCTGGCAGGCGTCGAACGTCGCCCGGTCGATGAGTCGCTGGTAGCGTCCCTCGAAAACCTGCCCATTCCGGTGCAGTTCACCGATGTAGAAGCGGTTGCCCAGAATGTAGGAAAACGCTGTGCGGTTGAAACGTGGCTGGCTCGGGCGGTAAACGTACCCCTCGCGGGCCAGTTGGTCGGCGAGACTCTTGAACGTGTGGCTGCCAGTTGCATACAGCTCAAATATGCGGACAAGCGTCGTCGATTTTTCTGGATGGGGCTGCACCGGTTCGTCCCTGTCATCGACGTTGACGTACCCGTAAGGTGCAAGCCCCGGAGGCCAGCCCTGACGCACCTTCTCGTCTAAGCCCTTGATGACTTCGGAGCGCAGGTTGTCGCTGTAATACTGGGCGACCGCCGCCATCACGTTGAACGATAACGCCCCCGCAGCACCGGGGCCGAACTGATTGTCCACAAAGGCCAATTGAACGCCACAGACATCCTCGAGTTCCTGCAGGCGAACGGCGTCACGCATGTTGCGGCAAACGCGATCCAGTTTGTGACTGAGGATCGCCGTGATCTTCTCACGCTTCGCGTTGGCTTTCACCCAGGCAAACATCTCTTTGAAGGCAGTGCGGGCAGCACCCCGTTTTGCAGATTCGGCCACGACGAACTCGCGGGCCACGCTCCAGCCGTTCGCTTCCGCCCGCTGGCGGGTCAAACGCAACTGGGCGTCAATCGAATACCCTTCTTTCTGCTCGCGCGATGAAACCCGCGCCCAAATCACCACGTTCATGAATTCTCCTCTTCGGCACGCAACAACACCTCGGCGAGGCGACGGACGTTGGCCAGTATTTCCACCGCTTCGTCCTGACTGATCACTCGGCCGTAGGCCATCGACCAGACACGTCGGGCTTCGGCGATCCGCTCGTCCGTCAGCCACTGCATCGACAGCGGGCGCACGTGGCCCGAGTCGAGCACAGGACCATTGTGCCCGGTCGGCGGCGGAAATCCAGTCGGTTGCGGCGAAGAAGGCACAGAATCTCACCCAAAGACAGATCGCCCACTCTCTGTGGCGGGCCGTTTTCTCTGAGCTAATTGTCCGCGTCGATTACGGATATGTCTCTAGTCTGAGCGGCGAGAATCGAAACTCATATGCGGCGCATGTCCGTAATCGCCCGCGCATATCTCGCGCATATGCGGCGCATGTGAGTTTGCGCAGAAGCCTTATAGATGCACGCCATTCTGCGTAGGATTCTTGCCGACAACGACACGCGGCCGTCATTGATCGACGTGCATCAGCACAATCACCGGCACGATGCCGGCTCATTCGGTCGCA
>Ga0209403_10004746_pt1 | contig 14594 bp, 14 predicted proteins | sample ArcticOcean_MG_C_8_FD_187440 | JGI IMG/M metagenome (GOLD analysis project Ga0209403, IMG submission 187440) | Marine microbial communities from western Arctic Ocean - ArcticOcean_MG_CB11_86 (SPAdes) (version 2) | ecosystem: Environmental > Aquatic > Marine > Oceanic | place: Arctic Ocean... | reverse complement strand
AATCGCTATCTCTAGCTACGATGTATCAATTTGTTAGGCGTTGTTTTAATCAACGTAAATCATGCCTTCACTGACCATTACACAACTTCCGCCGATCCAAGTGGAAATAACCGTACCATCTTTTTTCTCAGCTCGTGTCTTTAGAAGACTCGGACGACCCATTTCCGCTCCTTGGGAGATTCGCCATTCGAAATTTCCGGACCTTGCTTCATCATAGTGGGCGAGCAATCCACCTAAAGCACAATTGGCGCTTCCTGTAGCAGGATCTTCCGGCACACCATCAAAAGGTGCGAACATTCGTGCCCGAATATCAAATTCATCATTACTTCGAATATAAACGTGAACATCAGGTGTGACACCTTGGGCAGCTATCTCCTCGAATCCATCTAGATTGACTCTCGCTCGCTTCAACGAAGACTGATCTCGCAGTTCTGCTACTAGAAAAGGCAAACCAACCGATGCAACTTGAGGAAGATGTGTGTCTGTGACTATTTCTCCTATAGGAAGCGATATTGAAGATGCGAATGTTTCGACTGATATTGTCATTCCTAATGAAATCTTCTCCGGAGCTTTGAGTTCACACCAAAGATTTCCTTCCTCAAGTTTGCGTAAAGTTATCGGAACTAAACCCGCTTTTTCTTCAAACACAATTTCAATTGTTTCCTCAAATTCTTCAAGTTTACCGACAGATGCCAATACGAATGCAGTTCCAATATTTGGGTGCCCTGCAAAGGGTACTTCTATAGAAGGGGTGAAAATTCGAACTTTCCGGGTGTTACCCTTCTCCGATGGAAAAATGAATGTACTTTCGGAAAAATTGAATTCTCTGGCAATCTGTTGCATTAGTTTATCTGTAAGACCACTTGCATCTGGTAACACTGCTAATTGATTTCCACCGAATCGCTGGTTGGTAAAAACGTCACAAATGTAATACTTGTACTTCATAATATTTTCGTCTCTTTAGCCTAACGTTTAAGATAACAGGGTTCCAGGGGAGCGAAAAGTGCCCCCTGAACCTCCGGTTTATCCGTTTGTTAGCGCATATTGACTGTCTCCGCTTCGCTGAGCCTCTCATTAGGCTAATTTATGTTTTTACGACATACGACTATCCCAAGACGCATTCGATTCTGCGGAAATTCTTTAGCATCGCATTATAGATTCGCAAACTATTCTGCGCCTCCTCGGTGGCTTTACCTCTATAACCAGCACCATCCGCCACAGCCTTTTCCAGTTTTGTCACGAATTGGGAATAAAATGGAATCGCTACATTGCCTTGCAAAAAAGGGTGCATCCACGGCCGGAACCGACGGTTCGCCTAAGCCTAACGCATAACTTACAGCGAAGCGGAAAGGGCTGTCAAGCCTTTTTTTGGAATAATTACTTGAAAATTTACCAAAAAATAATCTGTAAAATCAGTAGTATACTGGATTGTAAACAGCAGGTTCTGCGGACCTCAGGGCAGGTCAGAAGCAATTGCTGCCTGAAGGTCCGTCAATGTGGCGCCACATTCCTCCGGCAGGCCAAGCCACCGAGCAAACTTCTCAAAAACCACACTGGCCTCCGTGCCAGACTCCCGCATGGCTTTGAGGGTGGCGTCTCCTTGCGATTTAGAGAGCTTAGCTCCGTCGGGTCGAATCAGGAGGGGGTGGTGTAAAAAGCGGGTTTGCAGGAAGGAAACGTTTTTTAGCCGTTCAGCAAGATGGAGTTGGATCGTTGAGGATTCCCGGAGGTCTGCACCCCGGACGATGAGGTTGATGCCGTGGTCAACGTCGTCCACGAGTGAGGTGATTTGGTAGGCAGGAATCCCGTCACGACGGCGCAGCACGAGGTCTCCCACATGCGCAGCATCCGCTGAAACTGTTGCGCCCATCCAACCGTGCATGGTCACGGGTGCGGTTTCCGGCATTCGTAGCCGCCATGCGATTTCCGGGGCGGAAAAATCGAGGTCGCGGCTCCGGCAGGTTCCGGGATAGCGTCCGTCTCCGGATGCCAACTGCACCTCTTTGCGGGAACAGTTGCAGGCGAAGAGGTCGCCCTGCTTCCGGAGTTGCGACAAGGCGGCTTCGTAGCGGTCGAGCCGGAGTTGCTGTGACGATGTTTTCCGGACCTCCTCTGGACCTTCCGGGCCGGAATCCCAATCCAAACCGAGCCAGTCCAAATCCCGAAACAACGATTCCAAAAACTCCGGCTTAGCGCGGTTCGCATCAAGGTCATCGACTCGCAACCAGAGTTGTCCGCCCCGACTGCGCACCAGTCCCCATGTCAGCAGAAAATTGCAGGCATTGCCAAGATGTAGGTGACCGCTGGGGGTAGGAGCGAGTCGAGAACGAAGAGTTTCAAAAATCGGAATCAATTCGGTTGCGCAACTTCCGGAACCTGCTGCCAGGCGGGATTGGCCTGTTGAAAGGCGTGGGCCAACTGCAAGACGCCGAGTTCATCCCGTGAGCGTCCAACGATTTGCAAACCGATGGGCAGGCCATCCTCGGTGAATCCGCACGGCACCGAAATCGCCGGCAGTCCCGTGACCGTGATGAAGTAGCACGAGCGCATCCAGTCGAGATAGGTTTCCATCGGAGTGCCGTTGATTTCGGTGATGTACTCCTGTTCGACTGGAAACGGCGGCACTTGCGCGACGGGTAGGCAGAGGAATTCATGGGTTTCCATGAACTCCCGGACACGGTGGTACAGTGCCGTGCGTCGCAGTTCCATACGCCCCAACTCTGGCCCGGTGAGCTGTTGTCCGGCTTCAACATTCCAAATCACTGTACTTTTCATCTGCTCGCGCTTACTCTTGATCGTCTCGCCGTGTTTCATTTCAAACAGCCACGCCCGCCATGTTTTGAAAATATCATCGGCTCCTGAAAAATCCGGAAAATCCTCGGACACCTCGCAACCGATGGCTTCCAGCACGGCACGACCTTTTTCCAGCGTTTGCAACACCCGTTTATCCACCGGCAGCCCACCGAGATCAGAACTCCAACCAACCCGGACTCCTTTGAAATCACGGCCTAGCGGTTGTCGGAATTGCACTCCTGAATCGGTGAGGGACAACGGATCCCGTTGATCCGGTTGGGCCATCACGCTGAGCAGTAGCCCAACATCCTCCACGGTCCGGCCCATTGGACCATCGACTGCAAAGGTGTTCCAACCCGGACCCGGCCACGAAGGCACCCGTCCGGTTGAGGTGCGGAATCCGACGACATTGCAAAAACTCGCAGGGTTGCGGAGTGAGCCGCCAAGGTCACTGCCATCGGCGATTGGCAGCATCCGGCAAGCAAGCGAAACCGCCGCCCCACCACTACTGCCGCCACAGGTTTTTGTGAGATCGTGCGGGTTCTTGGTGGCACCAAAAACGGCGTTGAAGGTTTGAGAACCGGCTCCGAATTCCGGCGTGTTGGTTTTGCCAATCGTGATGGCTCCCGCCTCCTTCATCCGCTGCACGAGCAGCGCGTCTTGCTGCGGAACATTGTCTGCGAAGATTGGGGAACCGAAAGTGGTGCGGATGCCTTTGGTTTCAACCAAATCCTTGTGCGCAACCGGAAGTCCGTGCAGCGGACCAAGTTCAGCTCCACGAGCTGCCGCCGCATCAGCAGCCTCAGCTTGCTGACGAGCTTGTTCCGGAACGAGGGTGACGATGGCATTCACCTGTGGATTAACGCGCTCGATCTGGGCGAGATGCGCCTCCAACACTTCGACCGCAGAGACCTTGCGAGTGCGAAGTAGAGTGGCAAGTTCAGTGGCGGTTTTAAAACAAAGGGATGAGTCGGGCATTTTTGGTTTTTGGTTTTCAGATTTCAGCCACGAAGTGCGCGCAGGAACTCCAAGAGAAAACCCTTCGCGTTCTTGGCTAAACAGTCAAATGCAAAAGGTTCAGGCGTAGTGCTGCCGCAGGGATTCGGTGTAAGGTGGGCGTAGGATGCCCCGTTCGGTGATCAGGCCGGAGACCAGTTCGGCAGGCGTGACATCGAACGCCGGATTGAGAACTTGCATGGCGTCCGGAGCGGTGGGCTTCGCACCGAAGTTTGTGACCTCGTTTGCATCACGTTCCTCGATGATGATTTCGTCTCCGGAAAGGGTGTTGAAATCAATCGTCGAGTAGGGACATGCGACATAGAACGGAATGTCAAAATGCTTGGCGAGGATTGCCACGCCGAGAGTGCCGATCTTGTTGGCGGCATCACCGTTCGCTACCACGCGGTCCGCGCCGACGATGACAAGGTCGATCAGCCCTTGCGCCATTGTGGTTGCGGCCATGTTGTCACAGATCAGCGTCACATCAATTCCGGACTGTTGTAACTCCCAACTCGTCAACCGCGCTCCTTGCAACAGGGGACGGGTTTCGTCAGCGTACACCCGGAAGCGCGTGCCTTGCGCGTGGGCAAGATACATTGGTGAGGTGGCGGTCCCGAGTTCAGAGGTCGCCAGCGAACCGGCGTTGCAATGCGTCAGCACTCCGGAGCCTTCCGAAATCAACGACAATCCCGCCTCACCAATACCTCGGCAGAGGGCGCGGTCCTCCTTGTGGATGGCGAGGGCTTCCTCCGTCAGGGCTTGGTGGATCGTCCCCGCAGATTCCTTGGCAAGCGCTTCCGCCTTTTGGAGCATACGCTGGAGGGCCCAGTGCAGATTCACAGCGGTCGGGCGGGAACTGTCGAGATAATCCGCCTGCCGCTGGAGTTCCTTGAGGTAGTCGGCAGTTGCGAGGGTCTGCTGTTCCTGCATTGCAACGACCAACCCGTAAGCCCCTGCAATCCCAAGTGCCGGGGCACCACGCACCTTGAGTTGCTTGATGGACTCCCAAACTTGCTCAACGGAATCTTGGCGTTCCTCGACCGTCTCCAAGGGGAGCCGAGTTTGGTCGAGCAGAAAAAACTGTCCGTTGTTCCAGCGCAGGGTTTGCGGAAGTTGAGGAAGTGCTGGGTCGGTGGTGCTTGCTTGCTTGTGCGGGTTCACGGATTTCCAAGGTGGCAGGGTTGTCAAAGTCACTTACCTTTAAGACATGAAATCGCAGGGATGTCCACCATTTTAGCAATCCCAAGAAAACAATGGCTCCGAAGCGCAAGCCCTGAGCAGGCGGTGGCATCGTTACGGAAGCGAGTGCCCACAAAAAAAGGAACCCCGCTCAATTTGAACGAAGGCTCCTTTTTACTCAGCGCAGCAAGGTATGTGGGAATCGACTTAGGCGAGCGGGTGCAGATTGAACTGGTGCGGTGGTGCTTGGGTCCGGCAGGCCAAGAAGCTTTTGGAATCCGGATGGGGATCAACAGGTTCGATGCGCTTGATGGTGCCACCACCTTTCAGAAAAGAACTCACCGCATCATCCAATTGCTGATGCGTGCAGGAAGTAGTACTTTTGACTTTGAAAGCAGCGAAGGGGTACTCGTTAAAGTTGGACATGGGGTCAACTCTGGTTACAATTCATACGCGGGACCGAAGCCCCGCGCTGAGGAGAGAGAGGGATGGGATGGCAGTTCCATCCCTCGCATCTGGGCAAGAAGAGCCTGAGCTACCACCTCTCCTGCCCAGTTCATACCCAATTCAGAAGCAGTTTGGCTCTGCGTTTCAACAGAGAATCTGCAACAAAACCACTTTTTGCCACGGATCAGGTATTTTCGGCACACTGTCGTGCAATCCTGCATCCAAGACTGTATGCAGTGTTGTATGAAGCATAGAATACAAAAGGGTTTGCTGTCAATAAAAAAAATGCTACTCTGCAAAAAAACAATAGAAGCTCCTTGGGTGCTTTGAGAATGGACTTCTATTTTAATTTGCAGTTTCAGTTTCTTATCCATGAATGTTCTCGCAATTCAGGCAGACACCGTGAAGCACAGCAGTAAAGCTCCCGTGGGGAAGGAGGGCAGTGTCGAACACCTGCACCAGGTTCTCCAGGAAATGGCCGTTACCTTCAAATTCAAGCCTGGGGAGCGGCTGAATGAGAGTGTGCTGTCCGAGCAGCTTGGAGTGAGCCGAACTCCACTACGGGAGGCGCTGAACCGACTCACGGCAGAGGGGTTTTTCGACTTTGCCTCCGGAAAGGGTTTCTTTTGCCGACCACTCGAACCCAAGCTGGTGCTGGACCTCTACGGCCTGCGGGAGGCACTGGAGCGGGCGTGTGTGCGCTCTGCAGTGGACAACGCTACAGAGCAGGAAATTGATGAACTGGAAGACTTTGTTCAGAAGACAAGCATTGCCTACGAAGAACACCTAGGCACCGAACTGCTCCGAATTGACGAATACTTTCATGAAAGCATTGCCGGGTTGTCCAACAATCAGGAAATCCTGCGCAGCCTGAAGAACGTCAACGCCCGGATCCGCTTTGTGCGCTGGGTGGACATGGATGATAAAAAATCGCTGGTTCCGGACGAACACCTGAGTATCCTTGCTGCGATCCGGAAACGGGACAAGCAGATGGCTCTCAAAAGAATCAGCAGCCACATCCAGATGCGCATGACTCAAATCCACGCCAACCTGAAGGAAGGCTACTCCCGCATCTACATGGGCGGTGGAACGGCCTGAGCGATGACACCCCTAACGTAGGGCGGTGCGCATCCGATAGAGCCGTCCCGGATGACAGAGGCGGGTGTAGGTGACGAGGTTGCCTTGGCTCCAGGTGCGGCGCTCCACCACGAAGAGCGCGTCATTTTCCGCAACCTCCAGCAGCTCGGCTTCTTCCGCAGTGGCGTTTGCGGCGGAAAGCACATGCTCGGCATCGGTCCACGGCACACGCTCCACCAGCCAGCGGTTGGGGCCGATTTCCTCAAAACTCTCCTTGCCCGCTTCCGGAACGGTGTCCAAGTTAATCCAACGTTCCTCCAACTGATACGGCACCTCGTTCGCGTAGTGCAGGCAGCGCAAATGCAGGGCACGGACTTTGGGGCCGGATTCCAACTTGCCCCGAATTGCCGCTGACGGAACCCCTATTTTGCGGTGTAAGAGGGCATAGCGATACACTGATCCCGTGCCCTCAATCTCCAGATCAATGCGCGGGATGGCGAAACTCGCCGAGCGTGACACTGGCACCGTGACACGGGTCCCCGCCTTACGCCGCCGCTCCAAGACACCTTCCTCGGCAAGTTCCCGCAGTGCTCGGTGGACGGTCACGCGAGCACAGCCGAAATCCTTGGACAAGGCTTCCTCCCCCGGAATCAACGCACCGGGCTTCCATTCGCCGGATTGAATACGCTCACGAGCCACCTGCTTGATGTGCAGATAAATCGGGACTCCTGTGTTGGTTTTTCTCATCATTCCCCTTCTTGAAGTTCCTGAATCACGAAGCGGTAGCGCCTTGCGATTTGTTCATGTTGCACATGCCGTCCGTTTTCTACCACCGCACGCCCTGCCGACCAGACTTCTCTCACAAGTGAATCATCTCCTGCAAAAATCCAGCGGTCCAAAATCTCGTCTTCGGCGCAGCCCCACATCAAAAGTGACTCTGCATCGAGCGTGAGCAAATCCGCCCAGCGTCCGGCTTCGATCCTCCCGGAGTTGCGAGCCAATGCCTGCGCACCTCCGGCCAAGGCACTTTCATAAAGCGCTCGCCCCACCGAGCCGGATTCCGGGACCAGCACATTGCGGGCCTGTTGCGCAAGGCGCTGGCCATACTCCAACAAGCGCAGTTCTTCCGCAAGCGAGATGCGTACATTGGAATCAGACCCCACCCCGTATTTTCCTCCGGAAGCCAAGAATCTCGGCCCGTCGAAAATGCCATCGCCCAAGTTGGCTTCGGTGATCGGACACAAGCCCGCAACGGCTCCGGATTTTGCAAAAGCCGCCGTTTCTTCCGGAGTCATGTGAGTCGCGTGGATCAAGCACCAGCGAGCATCAACTGGACGGTTGTGCAGCAGCCACTCCACCGGACGGGCGCCGTAACTTTCTTGAAGTTCCTCAACCTCTTTCACTTGCTCTGCAATGTGGATGTGGATTGGTCCGCTTGGCCGCGCATCCGTGATCGTTGCCAGTGCTTCCGGAGCAGCCGCCCGCAGCGAGTGCGGCGCGATGCCCAGCACATAATCCTCCGGAGCTTTGGAGAGTGCGGCCTGTGCTTGCTCTAGCAGATGGGCAAACTCGTCCGGAGAGTTGCCAAAGCGCAACTGGCCTCCCGCGAGTGCCTTGCCGTCCACCCCGCCCTGCATGTAGAACACGGGCAGGTGCGTGAGGCCGATTCCGGTTTGCTGCGCGGCGGCAATGGCTCGTAGCGAGGTTTCTGCAATGTTGTCGTGGTGCGTTCCTCCTACTTGGTGGTGAACGTAATGGAACTCGCCCACCGACGCATAGCCGCATTCGAGCATTTCCATGAACACGAGTGCTGCAATCGCCTCGATGTGCTCCGGAGTCAGGCGTTCCAGAAAACGGTACATCAGTTCCCGCCAACTCCAGAAACTGTCCCGTCCGGTCAGTCGTTGCTCGGTGAGTCCGGCCATTGCGCGTTGGAAGGCGTGGCTGTGCAGATTCGCCAAAGCGGGGAGCAGAATGCGGCCTTTCAACTGCTGATCTTCGCCGTTGGCCTCGATTCCGGATTCCACGGCGGCAATGCACCCGCGTTCGTCAATCGTCACCCGGACGTTCTTTTCCCAACCCGTGGAGGTCAGGGCCAGTTCTGCAAAAAGTTTCATAGGTTTCTTATCGTGGATCAGGCTTTTGGGTCTGGCTTGAAGCCAATCTGAGGTTTGGGATTCGTGTCCGGTGGACTGAGCAGAGGCCGGAGCTTTTGGTACAGGTCGCGCAGGGCGCTGTCATGGGAGAGCAGAGTCTTTTCGATCTCGGCAAGCCGTTGCAGGATTTTCTGGTTGGTGGCCAAGGCTTCCCGCATTTTCACAAACGCACGCATGATGAAGAGGCTCATCACGGTCGCCTGCTCTGAGCGGAGAACTGTCGAGGCCATCAGTGCCCCGTGTTCGGTGAAGACGCGAGGTGAGTACCGATGGCCTCCATATCCAGAACTTGAAGTCAAAATTTGTGACCTCAAGTTTGTAACCTCCTGATTATTCAGGATAAGCGAAAAATCTTCAGGGAAGCGATCCTTGTTTCGAGCGACAGCCTGATTCAGGGCTTTGGTGGTCACTCCGTCGAGGTCGGCAAGGTTGGAATCGAGGATCACAGCCTGTCCTCGGATGGAGTGAATGCGGTCTTGGATGAGGGGGACTTGTGTTTCGTCCATCGTCAGATTATAAGTGTATCGTTGTATTTTTGTATTGACAAAACAATCTTATAAGCATATAAAATCTTCGACAAGATGAATCGAGAAGGCTCCAACGAAGATCACTGCAATGGCTGCAACCACCACCGTCTTACGAAATACAAAGCTGGCCACGATGGTTCCGGGAAGCTCGCCCTATGGCCTGATCGAGCGCGGGGCCGTGGTCGTGTCCAAGGGGAAAATCGCGTGGATTGGCTCCGAGAGTGAACTTCCGGAAAGCTATGCCGGGGCCGCTTGCCGGGACTTGGCTGGCCGACTGGTCACACCCGCGTTGGTGGACTGCCACACGCATCTGGTTTATGGTGGCAGCCGCGCCACAGAGTTCGAGTTGCGGCTGGAGGGTGCGAGCTACGAGGAAATCGCCCGACGCGGTGGCGGCATCCTCAGCACAGTGACGGCAACCCGCAACGCCTCGGAGGATGAGTTGCTTGCCCAAGCCTTGCCACGACTGGAGGCGTTGCTGTCCGAGGGCATGGGTACCATCGAGATCAAGTCCGGCTACGGTCTTGATGTGGAAACCGAGCTCAAAATGCTGCGCGTAGCCCGCAAGCTGGGCGAAGCACGCAAGGTGCGCGTGCAGACCAGCTTTCTCGGTGCCCACGCGATTCCTCCAGAATACACTGGAAAAGTAGACGAGTACATCGCCCTTGTCTGCGGGGAAAGCCTGCCCGCCGCTCATGCCGAAGGACTCGCGGACGCAGTGGATGGTTTTTGCGAGGGCATTGCTTTCTCTCCGGAACAGATGGCTCGTGTCTTTGACAAGGCGCAAGCACTGGGCATTCCAGTGAAACTCCACGCCGAACAGCTTTCCAATCTCGGAGGAACCGCACTGGCCGCTTCCTACGGCGCCTTGTCCGCCGATCATTTGGAGTACCTCGACGAAGCCGGAATCGAGGCTATGGCAAAATCTGGAACGATCGCGGTGCTGCTTCCCGGTGCGTTCTACACGCTTCGAGAAACAAAACTCCCGCCGCTGGATGGCCTGCGCCAAGCCGGGGTTCCCATCGCCATCGCCACCGACTGCAATCCCGGCTCCTCGCCGCTGACCTCGTTGCTGCTCTGCATAAACATGGCCTGCACGCTCTTTCGGATGACTCCGGAGGAAAGCCTTGCCGGAGTGACCCGCGAGGCCGCCAGAGCTTTGGGCATTGCTGAACAAGTCGGGACACTGGAGGTCGGGAAAAAAGCGGAACTCGCGGTTTGGAACGTGGATCAACCCGCCGAACTCGCCTACCGCGTCGGCTTCAACCCGCTGCACCAACGCATTTTCGGAGATGTTTCGTGACTTTGACGCTCACGCCGGGAACCACCACCCTTGACGAACTTGCCCAACTTTACTGGGAAAGTCCAGCCCTGCGACTGACTCCGGAAGCACGGGAGTCTGTGGAAACCGCCGCGCGTCGTGTGGCTGAAGCCGCCGAGGGCAGCAATCCGGTTTATGGCGTCAACACCGGTTTTGGCAAGCTCGCCAGCACTCGCATCCCTCCGGAACAGACCACTCTCTTGCAGCGTAACTTGATCCTCTCGCACTGCTGCGGAGTCGGTGATCCGCTTCCGGAATCGGCGGTGCGGCTAGTGATGGCACTCAAGCTGCTCTCCTTGGGGCGCGGGGCTTCCGGAGTGCGCTGGGTGGTGATCGAGCAGATCGAGGCTTTGCTCGCCCACGGGGTGTTGCCCGTGATTCCTGCCCAAGGCTCGGTGGGTGCGTCCGGAGACCTCGCTCCGCTGGCGCACATGACCGCCGTGCTGATCGGCGAAGGGCAGGCGACCTTTGCGGGACAAGTGATGTCCGGCGCCGAAGCCTTGGCCGCGATTGACCGCGCTCCCTTGACGCTTGGTGCGAAGGAAGGTCTGGCGCTGATCAACGGCACTCAGGTTTCCACGGCCCTCGCCCTGGCCGGGGTGTTTGAGGGCTGGCGCTGCGCGTTGGGCGCCTTGATCACTGGAGCACTTTCCACCGATGCAGCAATGGCCTCGACCGCTCCTTTCCATCCCGAAATCCACACCCTGCGCGGACACCAAGGGCAAATCGCTGCGGCTCAAGCACTCCGCAACCTGATGTCCGGCTCCCAAATCCGGGAATCGCACCGCAACGATGATGTGCGGGTGCAAGACCCCTACTGCATTCGCTGCCAGCCCCAAGTGACCGGAGCTTGCCTCGATCTGCTCCGACATGTCGCCCAAACCCTTGTCGTCGAGGCCAATGCAGTTACGGACAACCCGCTTGTCCTCAGTGACGGCACAATTGTCTCCGGAGGAAATTTCCACGCCGAACCTGTTGCTTTTGCTGCCGATCAAACCGCCCTCGCGCTTGCAGAAATCGGAGCGATTGCCCAGCGGCGTGTGGCTTTGCTGGTGGATCCCAACCTCAATTTTGGTCTGCCGCCGTTTCTTTCTCCGGATGCTGGAGTCAATTCCGGCTTCATGATTGCGGAGGTCACGTCCGCCGCGCTGATGTCGGAAAACAAGCACCTCGCCAATCCTTGTTCCACCGACTCGACCCCGACCAGCGCCGACCAGGAGGATCACGTTTCGATGGCGGCTCACGCGGCGCGGCGGTTGCTGCGGATGGTGGACAACCTTGGGCGAATTTTGGGGATTGAGTTGCTTGCTGCTGCCCAAGGCTTGGAATTCCGCAAACCGCTCGCCACCAGCACCACCCTGCAAAACGTGCTGGCCGTGGTGCGCTCCGAAATTCCAGCATTGCAGGAAGACCGCTACATGGCTCCAGATTTGGAAACTGCCGCCCGACTTATCCGGAATGGGATTTTGATCGAAAAGGCAGGGGAAAACTTATTTCCAAAACTGGAGGTTTGAATGAACCCCGTTGCAGTCACCACAGGCAGCAGCCCCGTTATCCTTGGGCAGCCACACGGCGGAACCCACCTTCCGCCCGAACTGGCCGAGCGGCTGAACGAGCGTGGCCGTGATCTCGCCGACACAGACTGGCACATCCACCAACTCTACGACGGCCTGCTCCCGGAAGCGACCGTCGTGCAGGCGACCTTCTCGCGCTACGTCATCGACGCAAACCGCGACCCTTCCGGAGTATCGCTTTATCCAGGACAGAACACCACTGGGTTGTGTTCCACCGTCGATTTTGAGGGAGAGCCGATCTATCGTGACGGCACTGAGCCAGACGAGGCGGAAATCGAGCAGCGGCGGCAAACGTACCACGCGGCCTACGATGCGGCCCTCGCGGAGCAGATTGAGCGTGTCCGGAAGCAGCACGGCATCGCGCTGCTGTTCGACTGCCACTCGATTCGTTCCCGGTTGCCGTTCCTCTTCGAGGGACAGCTCCCGGATTTCAACCTTGGCACGAACAACGGAACCACCTGCGCTCTGGAAATCGAGCAGGCGGCGCTTGCGGTTTGTTCGGCAGCGGAAGGCTTCACTTCCGTGTTGAACGGACGCTTCAAGGGCGGCTGGAGCACTCGGCATTACGGCAATCCTGTCAACGGCGTTCACGCCATCCAACTCGAACTGTCGCAAATCACTTACATGGAGGAAGTCACGCCGTGGTCCTATCGACGGGATCGTGCGGGTTCTCTCCGGCCCCACCTCAAATCACTCCTGACTCGTCTGGAAGACGTTGTGACGGACATCATCCACCTCAGCAAAAAACATAGCCATGCCTGACTCGCATCACACTCCCCGGACGATTCGCGCCCCTCGTGGCACCAAACTCAACTGCCGCTCATGGCTCACCGAAGCCCCGTACCGGATGCTGATGAACAACCTCGATCCGGAGGTTGCTGAGAACCCCGACGAACTCGTGGTGTACGGCGGCATCGGCAAGGCCGCCCGCACTTGGAAGGACTTCGACCTCATCACCGAAACCCTGAAGACGCTGGGCGACGACGAGACGCTGCTTGTGCAGTCCGGAAAGCCTGTTGGCGTGTTTCGCACCCATGCCGACGCGCCCCGCGTCCTGATTGCCAACTCGAACCTCGTCCCGCACTGGGCGACGATGGATCATTTCAACGAACTCGACCGCAAAGGATTGATGATGTTCGGACAGATGACGGCGGGCAGTTGGATTTACATCGCCTCACAAGGCATTGTGCAGGGCACTTACGAAACCTTCGTCGAGGCCGGACGGCAGCACTACGGCGGGGATTGGTCTGGACGCTGGGTTCTCACTGCCGGACTTGGCGGCATGGGCGGGGCACAACCGCTTGCAGCGACGATGGCCGGAGTCTCGTGCCTTGCCGTGGAGTGCGACCCGACCCGCATCGACTTCCGCCTGCGCACCCGCTACCTCGACGAGAAGGCCGGCACGCTGGACGAGGCGCTGGCAATCCTAGAGCAGGCGAAAGCCGAAGGCCGCGCCGTTTCGGTCGGGCTGCTCGGCAATGCTGCTGAGATTGTCCCGGAACTGGTCCGTCGCGGAATTCGCCCAGACCTCGTCACGGACCAAACCTCCGCTCACGATCCAGTGAATGGCTACTTGCCCATCGGCTGGACGCTGGAGAAATGGCGGACCCAGCAGAAAAACGATCCGAAGGCGGTGGAACAGGCCGCACGGGCTTCCATGAAGGTGCATGTGCAGGCGATGCTCGATTGCTGGAATCAAGGCATCCCCACGGTTGATTACGGCAACAACATCCGCCAGTTCGCGCTTGAAGAAGGCTTGCAGGACGCCTTCGCGTTTCCGGGCTTCATCCCGGCGTACCTCCGTCCCCTGCTCTGCCGGGGCATCGGCCCCTTCCGTTGGGCCGCGCTTTCCGGTGATCCGGAGGATATCTATCGCACCGATGCTAAGGTGAAGGAGTTGATCCCGGACAACCCGCATTTGCACCACTGGATTGATATGGCCCAGGAACGCATTGCCTTCCAGGGCTTGCCCGCCCGCATTTGCTGGGTTGGCTTGGGAGACCGCCATCGGCTCGGACTCGCCTTCAATGAGATGGTCGCCACAGGCGAACTCAAAGCTCCAGTGGTGATTGGGCGCGATCACCTTGACGGCGGCTCTGTCGCCTCACCCAACCGCGAGACGGAGGCGATGAAAGACGGCTCCGATGCTGTTTCGGATTGGCCTTTGTTGAATGCGCTGCTCAACTGCGCGTCCGGAGCCACCTGGGTCAGCTTCCACCACGGGGGCGGTGTGGGCATCGGCTTCAGTCAGCACGCCGGGTTGGTGATCTGCTGCGATGGCACTCCGGAGGCCACCAAGCGCATCGAGCGTGTGCTGTGGAACGATCCCGCGACCAGTGTGATGCGTCATGCCGATGCGGGTTACGACATCGCCCTTGACTATGCCCGTGAACAAGGTTTAAACCTTCCGGGCATTCTTGGCAACGAACCCTAAACCAAAGGAGGCACCAGCTCATAAACCCAGACCCCTTAGATTTGAAGACTTGACTGCGCTAACAGCCTATTCTTTTCTTTATTTATC
>Ga0209403_10004744_pt1 | contig 14596 bp, 14 predicted proteins | sample ArcticOcean_MG_C_8_FD_187440 | JGI IMG/M metagenome (GOLD analysis project Ga0209403, IMG submission 187440) | Marine microbial communities from western Arctic Ocean - ArcticOcean_MG_CB11_86 (SPAdes) (version 2) | ecosystem: Environmental > Aquatic > Marine > Oceanic | place: Arctic Ocean... | reverse complement strand
CCAGGTGATGCAGTTCCCATTCCTCAGTACTGTAATCGTCGTCGAGTTCGTGCCGGGTCACTGCCATCCAGCCATCGAGCCAGAGACCCCGGTTGCCCATCATTTCAAAATACTGTACCGGTTTCCGGGTTGGGCAATCGCCATCGGCAAAGGTATAGGCAAGGCTCGTGCCGGTAATCGGCATCTGATCGTATCCGCGATATTGTGAACTGGGCTGCACACCGAGTATCTCGAGTATGGTCGGTGTGATATCAGTCACGTAGTGAAACTGACCCCGGATACCACCGGCATCCTTGATGGCTGGTGGATAGTGAATGATCATAGGCACCCGCACACCCCCGGCATGGGTATCCTGCTTGTACCAGCGCAGCGGAGTGTTCCCGACCTGCGCCCAACCCCAGGGGATGTCGGTGTAGCTATGCGGCCCACCAATGTCATCCAGTTTTTCCTGTATGGCATCGAAGTCTTCCTCGGGCGCTGGTCGACCGTTCTTCTCGCCCACGGTCCACCCATCGTTGGTTGCGGAACGCGCGGGGCCCACACCGGCATTCATAACGCCATAGGGTCCGCCCCCCTGACTTGTGCCGTTATCGGCGGTGAGTATCACGACGGTGTTATCCAGTTCGCCGATGGTGCGCAGATGCTCGATCAGGCGTCCGATCTGCGCATCGGTATGCTCGAGGAACCCTGCCCATGTTTCCTGCAACCGGCACACGAAATTGCGTTCATTCTGACTGAGTGTTTCCCAGGGTTGCACACCGGGATTCCTGGGTGGCAGTTGGGTACCTGGGGGAATGATTCCCAGGGCCAGCTGTTGTTCATAATACCGCTCACGCATCACATCCCAGCCTTCATCAAAACAGCCGCGGTATTTTTCAATGTATGCTTTAGGTGCCTGATGTGGGTTGTGCATGGCGCCCGTTGAGAAATAGGTAAAGAAAGGCGTCTCCGGCCGAACCGCCTTGAGGTCATTGATAAACTCGATGGCGTGGTCCGCCAGGTCTTCAGTGACATGGTAGCCTTCCTTGGGGGTACGGGGAGGCGGCACAGGGTGATTGTCATAGGTCAGTTCCGGATAGAACTGATCGGTGGCGCCCGGTAGGAATCCATAGAAGCGATCAAAACCGCGCTGCAATGGCCATTCGTGGTGTGGCCCCGCGGCCGAGTTATGTTGTCCCGGGTTAAGATGCCACTTGCCCAACGCAAAGGTCGCATAGCCCTCCTCACTCAGCATCTCTGCCAGCGTTGCCGCATGGGGGCTGATCCGACCCCGCTGGTTGGGAAACCCGGCATCACCTCCACCGGTAATCGTCGCGACACCAACGGCATGATGGTTACGGCCGGTCAACAGGGCTGCACGGCTGGGAGAACACAGCGGTGTGACATGAAAGTTGTTGTAGCGCAGCCCGTTTTCCGCGAGCGCGTCCATATTCGGGGTGTTAATTGTAGAGCCGTAACAGCCCAGGTTGCCAAATCCGGTGTCATCAAGAAGGATCACCAGGACATTGGGGGCGCCCACCGGTGATGCGGGTGAAGACCAGTCCGGTTCCGAATCCTTGTACGTGGTTCCAATCTTGCCGTGGAAACGATCTGGTGACACCATGCTGTTGTCCTTGTTTAGGGTTCTAGTATTGACGTCGCATGCCCTGACAACCTCACCACCTTGACCACAGCAGCTTCGGGAGCCCTACCGTGGGGACCGTCACACGTACAAAGTCCTTGCAGCCTGATTGTTTTGCCTTATTCAGTATCAGCGCATCCGCGAAATCAAGCGTCTTACCACGAACGGGCTTGGCGTTTTCATAATCGTTAAGCGCTGCCCAAATCAACTGAGAATCCTCGAAGGTAAAACTTAGGTCCCCAACCAACGCCCTGATCACCTTGCACAGTTCAGATTTGCCGAGAGAGTATCGCTTGCCAGCAAGTGTCCAGATGGCTTCGGTAAGTACGACATCGGTCAGCAGAACCGGGGTGCCGGACTGTATGACGCTTACCGCCAGGCGGTGCTGCCGAGTGTCGTCCGCAAGCAGGTAGCGCAGCAGAACGTTTGTATCTATCGCTATCACTCCAAATTGCTCTTGAGAGATTCCCGCTCCGATACGCCTTTATTGGCTCGAGTGCCTCGAAGCATGGCCGCTGCCGCACCCGGCTCTCTTTTGACAATGTTGAACTGATTTCCGTAGCGGAAAATCTCGACCTCATCTCCGGGTTTAATATCTAATTCTTCACAACCCGTCACGGGCAACGTTATCTGACGTTTTGAACTAACTTTCGGCATGACATGCTCCTAAATCTTTAATAAAGGTATATAAGTAAAGATATCTAAACCTTTACTTTTTATCAATAGTAAAGATCCGCCAGCGGTATAGGTAAAATGCCGTGCCGTTTGTCAGATTATAGCGGTGTGCAACGCTGGTTCTGGATGACGCGATGCAGCACAATGGAAGTCTTGCAAAAGATGATGGATGTCCTGTAAATATCCCGGAGTATCCAGGCATGCCCACAGGCGACGATAGTTGATTCTAACGCTGTAATGTTTTAACGTTATAATGTTGTTAATCAGCAAGCACTGTATATGGCTACCCTTTCCAAGCGTTCCACAATCTATTTCGATCCAGATATTCATCAGGCGCTAAAAATAAAGGCGGCAACCACCAACTCATCGCTTTCTGAGCTGGTTGATGAGGCAGCAAGATTGCTCATGACCGAGGATGAAGATGACTTGCAGGCGTTTTCAGACCGGGTAAGTGAGCCTTCAATCTCCTACGAGGCGTTGCTCAAGGATCTGAAGAAGCATGGCAAGATATGAACTACGGTTTAAGCGCTCTGTAGCCAAAGACCTTCGCAAAATTCCTAACGATGACATTAAACGAATCCTGCAGCGGATTGATCGCCTGGCGGACGATCCACGAGGGCCTGGCTGCGTTAAACTCGCAGCTGGTGAGCGATACCGGGTCAGGCTGGGTGTTTACAGGATTATCTACGAGATCGAGGATGATCGATTTATCATCCAGCTCGTAAAAGTCGGGCATCGGTCCACCGTGTATAGGATCCGTTAAGACACGTGCGATGGGCACTGATTACCGGGACTTAAAAGGTACGGTGCTGATGTCCTCAATTTCGATCTTGACGATTGTAAGGATATTCCTTACAGTAAGGACGAATGCTGTGACGGAGTTTTAGAGTGATTACCAGTAAACTAACCAGTAAGGCTCAGACCACGATTCCTCAACCAATTCGCTTGGCCTTACATCTCGAACAAGGTGATGAATTGGTCTATACGATCGACGATGACAAGGTCATCCTTACTAAAGCGCGCAACGAGAACGAGGGGGATGATCCCTTCCATACGTTTAGTGAGTGGGATTCTGAGGCGGACAGAAAAGCCTATGACAAACTTTAGGCAGGGGGATGTGGTTAAAGTACCCTTCCCTTATACGGACCGTACCGTTCGGCAACATCGGCCGGCCCTGGTCGTTTCGAGGGGTGATATCGAAACGGCCCACGGACTTCTCTGGGTGTTGATGATTACGAGCGCAGAAAATCGAGGTTGGCCTGGCGATGTGTCAGTCAGCAACCCTGCAACGGCCGGATTGCCAGTGCCTTCTGTCATTCGTACGGCGAAGATCGCGACGATTGAGGCTTCAGATGCAACCAGACTCGGAAAGATCTCCCCATCGTCACTCAAACGTGTCATCAATAGAATCAGCCACGAAGTTGGATTAGTTTCATAGCAAACGGAGAAAAATCATGCCTGTTATAGATATGTCTACACTCACACCCGTCGGTGAATTTGGGTCAAAAGCCTGGGGCGAAGCCTGTGCCGAGGGTGCCATCAAGATACTTGAGGCCGCTAATCTTCCTTCTACGATCACCTGGGCCTTTACTGAAGATTACACGCATCCACCTGCCAGACTGATGGAGGGTGGGCGCAAGAATGCGGGCTATTACATTATGGTCAAGGAGGGCAAAGTTACCGCAGGCGATGGCATTCCGGAAGAGGCACTGGCGATACCCGGTTTTCACGCGAAGATTCCCTGGGCGTGCATCTGTCACCAGTCCGGTGCGCTATACGGTAAAGAGGGCCAGAAGCAGCGCACTGCTGACCAGCAGGTCCTTTATGCTGCAATCACAGAATACGTTGGCCGCGAGAACCCTTTTGGCTTTGATATCAACAAGGACGGCAAACCTAATCAAATGATTGATCCGGTCGGTCCCTGGCCTGCCGAAGTTGGTGCAGCGCTGGGCGAAGGCGGTGAAGACGGCAATGGCCTGCACAACATCGCTGCGACATTGCAGACAGACTCACCTGAATGGGCCGACCTGCCAGTCACGGCTATGCGAGTACCTATTTTTGCCGACATGACGGACCAGCAGAAAGCGGATTACGTGAAGCTTTGTGGTGTTGAAATGTAACGACGCTACCGCGTCCAATAGTAGAGGCGGACTTAATACGTGGAGGGTTGCAGACAACGCTGGTCGACGCTACTGCTGATCACATGGTTGCCGTTTGTTGGCATTGCCTCCGATGCGCCCGTAGCGGTTAACCTCGAGGCGAAAGACGCTGACACACAGCAGCTGCTGCAATCGATGCTCGAATCTGCGCAAGCGAATCCAGCCTCGGCAGACGCCCGTGGACAATTAGGGATGGCCTACGAGCGCAATGGTTTTGGAGCCGCCGCGCTCTCCTCCTTTGTGCAGGCAGAAACGCTGGATTCCGGAAACTTTCTCTGGCCCTACGCGCACGCCCTGCTGCTCGGATGTAACATCAATTCCTCCCCGGCATGCGCAGCAGCCAGCATTGACTACCCTGCGGCACTGGAAAGTATCGAGAGGGCATTTGCAATCAACGACGAGTACGTACCGGCCTGGCTGTGGCGCGCCAGCTGGCTGGACGAACTGGGTCGTTTCGAGGAATCGGCAATCGCCTACCGTCGGGTTATGGAACTTGGCGGTGAGCAGGCCGCGGCCGGCGTTGGGATGGCGCGAGTCATGCTGCGTCTGGACCGACCGAGTGAAGCCGTGGCGCTACTGGAACCGCTGACCGCTGACTATGCCTATGGAGCAATTTTTCGCGTGCTCGGCCGTGCCTATCGGGCGCTGGGTCGAGTAGAAGAAGCACGGATTGCCTTCGCCCGCGGTAGGGATGAAACGTGGCTGACCTGGTCTGATCCGCTGTTGACCAGCCGCGATCAGTACTTCGTGAGCTACGGCAGTCGTCTTGCACGGGCAGAGAGCATCCTGGATGCCGGTCAAGCCGCGACTGCCTTAAGGGAACTCGAATCACTACGGTCGCAGCAGCCAAATGATACAACGTTGCTGCGGCTTGTCGGTACCGCCTATCTCCGCCTCGGACAAAGCGCCCGTGCCCGTGATGTGCTCCGTCAGGGGCTCAAGCTCAAGCCTGATGACTACCACCTCAACCTCGTTATGGCCGGGCTTTACCGAGAGGCGGGCCTTGTGGACAGGGCACTCGAGCATATGCAGCGAGCGATCAACGCGGTACCGACGCGGGGCGGCGCCCATTTTCTGCGAGGCACCATTCTGCTGGAACAGAAGCGGTATGACGAAGCCCGTACGGCCTTCGACACGAGCCTGCAAAACGGTGTCAAAAATCCGGAGCAGGTGCTCTATATGGCGGGCACCCTGGAGGTCTTACAACAGAACTGGGACGCTGCCGCGTCGCGGTTCGAGCAGTCGGTAAACCTTAATGCGGCGTTTGCCCGTGGTTACCTTGCGCTGGCCGGGTCCCGCGCCGAGCAGGGCAGTTTCGACGAAGCACGGGCAGCACTCGCATGGGCGGCAAAGGTAGATGCTGATACCAGGGAACTTGCGGTAGCGCACCGACATATGGCGGCGCTGGAATCCGCCGCAAAGGGTGCCCCATGATGCGATGCGTGACGATAATGCTTCTAATGGCAACGTGGGCCGGCCAGTCGAGCGCCACTAGCGACACCTGGTTCGAAGATCGCGCCAGTGCTGCGGGTATCGATTTCCAGCACCAGTCGGGTCACAACAAGCGGCACCTGATGCCGGAAATCATGGGTGGTGGTGTTGCCCTCGCCGATGTAGACGGTGACGGCGATCTAGACATCTATCTGGTGCAAAGTGGTTCACTCATACCCGCTAACGATAAGACCAAGGCGCCCGGCAACCAGCTGTATCTCAACCGGGGGGACGGTCGTTTCGACAAAGCGCCCGAAGCGCACGGGGCCGGTGATACCGGTTACGGCATGGGGGTCGCAACCGGCGACTACGACAATGACGGCGACGTTGACCTCTACGTCACCAACGTAGGGCGCAACGTGCTACTACGCAACGATGGACGTGGCCACTTCGAGGATGTGTCCGCGGCCGCTGGTGTTGATCATCCCGGCTGGGGCACGGCCGCTGCATTTCACGACCTGGATGCCGACGGCGATCTCGACCTGCTCGTCGTCAATTACATTACCTGGGGTATCGATGCGGAGGTCGATTGTTACGATCAGGGTGCACTCACCTACTGTTCGCCCGTCGGATACAATACACCGGCGGCTGACCGCCTGTTCCGTAACAACGGCGACGGCACATTTACCGACGTGAGCCAGGCAAGCGGCATAAGCTTCGCATTTGGCAATGGTCTGGGCGCTGTTGGCGCCGATTTCGACCGCAACGGCCACCTGGATCTGTTTGTCGCAAACGATATGAATATCAACCAGCTGTGGCTCAATCAGGGCGGCCTGCGTTTTACCGAGGCGGCGCTGGAGATGGGTGTCGCGGTAGACGAACACGGCAACGTCAAGGCAGGCATGGGAGTGGCCGCCGGTGACATCAACGACGATGAACGGATTGATCTGCTGGTGGTCAACCTGGAGACGCAGACAGATTCCCTGTTCCGCAACGAGGGCACCTACTTTCGCGATGTAACGCGGCAGGCGCAGCTGAGTGCAAGCTCGCGGAAACACACGCGCTTCGGTGTGGCGCTGGCGGATTTCGATAACGACGGGTTGCTGGATATCTACGAGGCAAACGGTCGCATCAGGCGCCGCGCGGGGAGTAGCAGTGATGCCTTCGCGGAACCGAATGTCCTGTTCCGGGGCCTGCCCGGCGGGCGATTCGCCCAGGTTCTTCCCATCGGCGGTACCGAAACGGCGCTCGTGCACACCAGCCGCGGAGTCGCGGTCGGTGATCTCGATAACGACGGCGGCCTGGATCTGGTGGTAGTCAATCGTGATGCGTCCGTTTACCTGCTGGCCAATCGCGTGGCGGACCGTGGCAATTGGGTCCGCTTCCGCGTGCTTACCCAGGCTGGCCGGGATGCGCATGGCGCCACGGTGACGGCAACCATCAGAGACCGCCGGGTGCTGCGCAGCGTGCAGCCGGATGGCAGCTATCTGGCATCTAGTGATCCACGGGTGCATTTTGGTCTGGGTCGGGAGACGAAGATCACTGGGGTCACTGTGCATTGGCCCGATGGCAAAACTGAGTCCTTCGGTGATTTCACGGCAGGCCGGATTGTCGAACTACGCCGCGGCGCGGGTGAAAAATAACGGCTTGACCTGGCGTCCGACAGGTGTTGATTGCACTCGGAAGCGAACGCCTTGAACTCCATAAAGTGATAGAATAGTATCACTTTATGAAAGTCGAACTCGTAACCACCCTGAAGCGTCAGGCGACCAGAATCCTTTCTGACTTGCATCAGTCCAAAGAACCGGTACTCATTACCGAACACGGGAAGCCGTCCGCCTACCTCGTTGACGTCGAAGACTTCGAATTCATGCAGCATAGAATGCGGATACTTGAGGGTATTGCGCGCGGCGAATCCGCCATCCTTGAAAACAGGAGCTTCACGCAGGCCAAGGCCAAAGAGAAACTGCACAAGTGGCTGACCTAGTCTGGTCCGAACCGGCGCTGGACGACCTTGATGAAATTGCACAATACATTGCGCTCGATAATGTACCCGCCGCAAAACGACTGATTCAATCGGTGTTCGACGCTGTTGGCCGTCTCGAGCTTTTTCCTGACTCTGGCCGAAAACCTGCAGAGCTTGATGATTCACGCTATCGCGAGATCATGGTTGGACCCTGCAGGATTTTTTACCGTCATTCGGATGATCAGGTGCTTGTTCTGTATGTCATGCGAAGCGAGAGACATCTGCGTAACTTTATTCTCAGTGATCGAGATTCATAAAAAAGGGGTGGTCATCTGACCACCCCTTTTTGACTACTCGAACTACTACAACTAGTTCGTTAAGACGCGCTAACTACATTCTCCAGCGTGCACCCACCTGGAATCGACGACCGGCATGAGTTGCCTGCACGATGTGCTCCATCGTGCTGGTTCCCAGCACGTTGTAGTAGTACACGTTTTCGTCGGTCAGGTTGATGCCTTCCAGCATCACTGAGATGTTGTCGTTCACCGCATAACCGAAGGATACATCCCATTGCTCGTACGCTTCGACGAATTTGGGGTGTCCCTGGCCATCGGCAATCGTATCCAGGAAATCATCCCGGAAGTTATAGGATAGCCGACCACTCAAAGGACCCTTCTCATAGAACACCGTGAAGTTGATGGTGTTCTCGGACAATCCTGGAATACCATACGCAGCACCCGTTATCTCGTTCTTGAAGTCCGAACCGGAATCGATGAACGTATAATTGGCGATCAGGCCGAGGCCATCGAACGGTGCTGGCAGCAGATCCGCAAAGGTTCGCTGAAACGATATCTCAATACCAACAAGGTCCGACTTTCCAGTATTCAGCGGTCTGAAGGCATTTAGGACCAGGGTATCACCCGTAAACGGATCAATGATACCGGGCCACGGGGTTGGCGTTTGCTCAGGCTGTACGAAGGCTTCGATTTTTTTGGTAAAGAGGCCAACCGAGGCGATCGAGTAGTCTGCAAAGTACCATTCCAGCGCCAGGTCGAACTGTACCGCGGTTGTCGGGTCAAGCTCGCCGTTGCCACCGCGCATGGTTCGAGGTCTCGCCTGAACCGTTAGCCGCGGACTCAGGTCAAGAAACCTGGGTCGGCTCATCACTTTAGCTACCGAAGCCCGCACGACGATGTCTTCCGTTGGATCGAATCGCATATTCAGGGAGGGCAACGTCACCGTGTAATCCTTAGAGATTTCTGTAAACGTAGGCGCGGATGTAACGATTTCAGGCGACGTCTCGTCGGAATAATCGATATCAATGGGAAACGAGATTTCCCCCACTGACCCGGTTTTGTTGTCCACATAACGCACCCCGACATTGCCGGAATACGGCGTATCACCCAGTTCACCACTAAACGCCATCATGGCATAAATCGCATTGCCGTCGTCGTCGTGATTGAGGTCTTCGTTGAAGTTGCCTGAGGTGTATTCATCAATGGACTTCCCGGATCCCGTGTTAAACCCACGACCTGCCCGAACTTCGTCCGGCCGGGTAAACAGCGCGTTCTGCAGAAAGTCAAAATTCGGGGTTAGCGGCGCCGGAATATTCAAACCAAGCCCGCCAAGGAAGTTGTCCACCGGGTACGCAGCGCTACCGCCGAACTCTGTTATCGGCGCACCCTGCCAGGCCCTGCTGTTCAGATACCGAGACCTGTCACGGCGATCCTGCCGGTACGTTCTGGCACCCACCTGGACTGTCTGGAGCCAGTCTCCGTTGTGATCATAGGTGGCATCCACTCTGAATTGAGAATTCCGATCATCGACTATGTGGCTTTGTATCGACTGTTTATGAACGATAAACCAGTCGGGGTCCGTGATCGGATCACTCGTGGTTATCGACGGCAAGCGGCCCGAACCGTACTTGTCGTAGGTCATCTGCGTACGGGTATTACGCATCAGGGCATCACGATTGGTAATGGGCGCTTCCGTGTCAGAGACGTTCGCATCGACGTTGATGACAAGGTTGTCAGTGGCCTGGAACGTCAGATTGACACCGAAATTCAGGGCTTCCGTTTCATTCTCTTCTGTCCCGTGCTGGACGAATAAACCCGCACCGGAGGTAGAAACATTTGTGAATATGGTCGTACCGTTGTCATCGATGGCCGTTGCGTCGGTGATCCTTGCATTCCCCTGCTGGAGGCGGAAGTCCCGCCAGTAATCCTCCCTAAAAAACTCGTTGTTGGTATACAGCACATCGAATGTGATATCGAGGTTATCCGACGGCTGCCATTGCAGGGACGAGGAGACATTCAGGCGATCACGGTCTGTGGTAATCAATTCCGCATTGAGCTGCTGCGGATAATAACCGGTGCCTATGTCCACACCGTCGACGGTGACTGTTCTGAAAACATGCGACCAACCTTGCAGGTTGTCTGTGCGAAAGACCCGGTTGTCCCACTGGGCTGACACCATGAAACCGAGGTTATCGGTCAATACATCGCTGTACATCGCGAAGAAGCCAGGCGCCGTGTCGTCCGCCAGTTCGTTTCGCGTGGCGTCGACAGAGAAGGCAGCGGTTCGCTTGCCTATATCTAGGGGCCTGCGCGGCTGGACATCAATAAAACCACCGAGACCACCCTCGACGTGATCAGCCCGAGGTGACTTGTGCACTTCCACGGCCTGTACCAGCCCGGACTGAAATGCGTTAAAGCCGACCGCGCGCGATTTCGTATTAGACGCACCCATGCCATCGTGGCTTCCCGGGGCGACGTTGGACGCTGCAACACGCCCATGGATTGTCGTCATTACAAACTGGGGGCCGAGTCCGCGAACGCTAACAAATGCGCCTTCACCCGACTTTCGGTCAATGGCGACACCGCTGATCCGTTGCAGGGATTCAGCGAGGTTCTGATCAGGAAACGCACCGATGTCTTCCGCGGTAATCGCGTCGACAAAGTGGTCGGCATTTCTTTTTCGTTCCAGTGACTGTTGCATACTGCTACGGATACCCGTAACAACAATTTCTTCCATGGCTTCAGACTCTTCGTCTGCAGCATAGGCGGTACCCGTAGATACGGCACTACCTAGTAATGTGGCAGCGAATACAGTTGCGTATCGCTGAATCACATTTTTAGATTTTGGTTTTAACATAGCGGATTTCTCCCCTGAATTTATGGTTTTAACCAGGTGGCATTGAGCTCTCCCCCAATCCCCTCCAGCTATTTGGGCACAATGTACCTTTTGGTAATTGCTGTCCTTGGTCTCCAGACGGGTACAAATTACTTACCCTCACCAAAAATCCGGTTTTTTTTCATCTAATTACAATGGTCCAGCCAGTTACTGGCCGCTTGGTACTAAGGGTTCACAAAATGGTTCGCGAAAATTAGCATTTAATGATTAATATTCAATGACTTAGATATATAGTCTCCCAATAGAAACTTTAAAAACCCTGGCACGCGTCAGGAAAAAACTTTACTGTCGACTGCTAGCCACTTACAGCGTAAAGACGGCCTTCTTAAGGTTTCCGCAGGGCACCACGTCATAGTCACGAGTAATAACAGGAAGATTGGGACATCCATTATTTAGGAAATGGCTAAACGGACTTGTGCGTAAATAACCATGACGACTGTACGTCCATTCCGACCTCGAGTGGTGCCTTGAATAATGGATGTCCCAATCTTTTGCCATCCCAATCTTTTGCCAATCTTTTGGCGGTGGAGGTGACGCCCAGGGCAGCCAGCGCGGTCGGGAATACGACACCATGTCCGGGGTGTACGCCCAGTTCGTCGAAACAGAGGTGCTGCCCCGGGTGGAGGCGGAGTGTAATGTTAGACTGACCCGAGACCCCGATGGCCGGGCTGCGACCGGCTGCAGTTCCGGCGCCGCTTGCGCGATGATCATGGCCTGGTACCGGCCGGATCTGTATGGCCGGGTTCTGTCCTTCTCTGGCACCTACGTCAATCAGCAATGGCCATACAACCCCGAGACGCCGCTCGGTGCCTGGGAGTTTCACAAGTCGATTATTCCGAACAGCGAGCCCAGGCCGCTACGCATCTGGATGGCGGTTGCTGACCGGGATTTATGCCCTGACCTGATGCCCGACGACGCCCATGACTGGGTGCTCGCCAACGAGCGCATGGCGCACGTGCTCGCAGACAAGGGCTACAGGTATCAGTTTAGTTTTGTGCGCAATGCGGGACATTGTGATCCTGCGATGCGCTCGCAACTGATGCCTCAGGCGCTTGAGTGGCTATGGCGAGGGTACGCCGCTACCTGATGTGCGCCGGTGCATTGGACCCGGCCGTGGGAGTCGCCGTGAACGCCCGTCTGCGAGACGGTTCAGTCGGCAGCCGCAATCCCGGCGTCGGACCGAACACCCCACTTGTCCGCGAAATGCGCTTTGGCGAGCGCTTCGAGCGTTGGTCCGGGGGGTACGACCGTTGCGCCGGAGCGAATCGCGTAGGCATCGGGTGAGTCAACGCCAAGCGGTCGTTCACCCGCAGCGACCACTTTGGCCGCGTTCAGCATCATTCGGCGAAAACGCACCACGGCGAGGTCGGTCTGACCCAGCAGTTCGTGCGTTCGATCAGCGATCACGCCCTGGCTGTCTGCAATCGCCTGGTCCTGTTCGGAGATGCCATCGATGCCGGTGAAACTCGCTTCTTGCTGCCATTGCCGATCGATGAGGTAGTCGTTTTCGCGCTTGCGCACCGGCATGTATTCATCGTCGACTTCGGCAAAGATGGCCGCGCCGGCTCCGAAGCTCGAACGTTCAGCCTCGGTTAGTGGTCGGTCAGGGTTCCATGCGTAGCAATAGATCCAGCAGGACGTGTCATCCACCGGTACCCAGGTGTTGGCGAAGATGGTTTGCCCCGGCAGTGAGCCTGGTGCCAGGGAATGGTTAGGCATCAGGAACTGGGTGAAGCGCCAATACAGATCGTCGTCGTCGGTCTTGCGCGCGGCGCCGATCATGAACCCGCCGTCATGCTCGACGATGGAAAATTGTGGTGTGGGGTCTGCTGCCATCCAGCGAAAGGAGGCCGGGCCCGACGGTTCATTCTCGCCGGGGGTGGGCACCGTCGCGCCGCGCACGCCGTACAGCAGTGAGGCCGGTTCGCCGTCGTGGATGCCGGCGTGCAGGAACGAGAAATGCGCCGTGTCGATGCCGCCTTCGGCCGCCTGTGCATAGTTGCACTGCTGGAACTTTTTCGACACAAACCGGTGTTCGGGTGGCATTGTTGCGAATTCGAATTGCGGCAATCCGGGTGCTGCGCCATCGCCCAAGTAGGCCCAGATCATGTCGCCCCATTCGCGCACCTCAAGTGCGCGAATGCTAGCTTTGGGTCGCAGTTGCTCGGCCACTTGCGCGTCAACAATGGGGATGTCGGTGCACTCGCCCTGCGTGTTGAATTTCCAGCCGTGGTAAGCGCAGCGGATGCCCTCAGGCTCGGGAACGCCATAGGAGAGATTGGCTTTACGGTGTGGGCACGATGGCTCGATGAGCCCGAGCTTGCCTGCGGCGCTCCTGAACAGAACCAAGTTTTCGCCCAGAAGACGAATCTCCTTGGTGGGGTTTTCCTCGTTGAGCGCAGAGCTACCGATTATCGGATGCCAGTAGCGACGCATCAACTCACCCATAGGCGTACCAGGCCCCACCTGCGTCAGACGTTCGTTCTGTGCTTGCGTCAGCATCGGAATCTACCCTCCATCATGTAGTCCATTCGGTGTTCCTAGGCCAGTATCCAACGAACCGGAGCGCAATTCTAGCGCTCCGGTTCGTTGATGCTTTGGAGATGGCCTACTGCGAGGAGGTAGAGGCCACTTTGAACTCGTAGTTCGCGTCCTGGTAGGCCTCTTCTGGCATGTCCGACGTAAGACCACGCTTGGCGAGCTCTTCGTCGAAGTACTCGCGGATCCATTTCTCTTCGTCCGGGTAGTTGATGTTGGATTCTTTGGCGTCGCCAGACTCGTCCTCTTCTTTACCGATGAACTGCACTGGAGGGTGAAGGGCGAAGTAGCGCGCCGCCTTGGTACCCAGGTTGAAGTGCTGGTGGAAGTACTGGTCGGGAGGTGTGATCGCACTGCCTTCATGCCAGGGGTAAATCTTCTTCTCTCCCCCCTCAGGCCACATGATGGAGTAGCCGTCACCACCGGGGATGACGATTAGACGTCCGGGGCCGTGACGGTGAGCCTTCTTGTACCGGCCCGGCGGGAAAACGGACATGTGCGCGGACATCTCGGAGCCCGGGACGTACATCGCGATGGACGACCCGCCCGCGCCACGGTTGCCTAGTGCGCTCAGCTTATCCCACGCAAGCAGGTCCGGCCAGAAGTTCCCGCGCCAGACGATGCTTCCGACCGAGCCCCAGGCGCTGCCGAAGTCCTTCTCGATCTCTTTGGCATCGGAGAAGAAGTCCTGGTCAGCATCGTCAATCATCGAGCCATTGACGTGCTCGTTGTTCATGAAGAACGACGGGTCTGTCACGACCGACATCGCCAGCGGAAGGTAGTTGAAGTGCAGCAAGCGTACCGGCTGGTCACTCATGTTCCGCAGTTCGCACCAGGCGTTCCGAGGAATCACGAACGCCGCGCGCTCAGACCACTCGAAGTCGCGATGGGGCTTCGAGATGTCACCGTACACCGAAGCGAACCCTCGTCCCTGCACAACATACACAAGCTCGTCAACGCCGAGCTTGAACGCGGGCAAGGATTGCCCAGCGGGGATTTCCTGAACTCGGGCTT
>Ga0209403_10004743_pt1 | contig 14598 bp, 24 predicted proteins | sample ArcticOcean_MG_C_8_FD_187440 | JGI IMG/M metagenome (GOLD analysis project Ga0209403, IMG submission 187440) | Marine microbial communities from western Arctic Ocean - ArcticOcean_MG_CB11_86 (SPAdes) (version 2) | ecosystem: Environmental > Aquatic > Marine > Oceanic | place: Arctic Ocean... | reverse complement strand
ATGGCTAATACTACAGTAGGAGATGTAACTGTTTCTATAAAATTAGCCAAGAGTGGGGGAGATACAGTTTTCTTAGTTAAGGCTGCTCCAATACCCGCCGGCGGTGCATTGAAAGCAATTAGTGGTCAAAAAATTGTAATGGAAGCAAGCGATGTTTTATCGGTTGGTTGTAGTGCAGCAAGTTCTGCTGATTGCCTAGTATCATTTTTAGAGGACGTATAATATGTCAAGTTATATTGGTTACGCTTCTGCTGATAGAGTTCAGATTGATGCTGGATCTGTAGACGGTGCGGCGCTTGCTCTAACCAGTCAAGCCCAAGGTACCGTTATGTATTATAATGGCAGTACTTGGGTCATCTTGGCACCAGGGACAAGTGGCGAAGCTTTAAAGACTCAAGGTGCTGGTGCTAATCCAGTATGGGGTGCAGTATCATCCACTGGCGATTTTGCTGATGGTGGTGATACCGCTGCGGCGGCCAGAGTATTAGGTAATAATAATGCCTTTAATATGGGTATAGAAACTAATGCTGTAACTTGGTTGGATATTAATACAAATGGCATTCCCCTAATCACTGGTGGAATGGATGCGAATAGCGATACAGCGGGTGTAGCAAGCACAATTAGTAGTGGTATTGATGCTTCTGTTACGTCTATTCCACTTGCTTCACTTACTGGGTTTCCAAATGCAGGTACCCTATTAATAGGAACAGAACAAATTACATACACAGGTAAGTCTGCCGCTACAGGTGCTGGCAACTTAACAGGCGGTACAAGAGGAGCTAACAGTACAAGTGCAGCTGCTCATTTAAGTGCCGCAGCGATTGGTATAGTGTTTACCACTCCATCTAATTACAATGCTCTTTCAGGCGGTCCTATAGGTATCGCCGCTGGGGCACAAATTACTATTGGGACGGATTCAACTTGGACGGTTATTTAAAATGAGCACATTAAAGGTAAATACTATTACTCCAGAATCGGGCAGTACTGTTAGTATAACGGGTGAAATAGTTATGACTGGTGCTAATATGAAATATTTTTCTAATCCCAATAATTTAACTAGTAATGTCACAGTAAATTATGGTTCAACGCACAATTTTGCTGTCGTTGGTCCAGTACAAGTAGTATCACCCGCCGTTTGGACTGTTAGTGGTGGTACGGTCAAAATAATCTAATAAATAGTTAAAATTATGAGTACATTAAAAGTAAACGAATTAGACACTAAAAGTGGTACTACTATTACAGTAGCCGCTGGTAAAACTTTAGCCGGTACTGATATTATAGGTGCAGCTCAGATTGCAACAGATGCGGTAACCGCAGATGCAATTGCAGCTAATGCTGTTGATAGTTCAGAAATTGCAGCTGGTGCTGTTACAAATGCTAAAACAGATTTTCAACCAGGTACAATTTTTAAAGGTGATGGTAGTTCTGCTGATGGTAAAATAACTTTAAATTGTTCACAGAATACACATGGTGTTTCTATTCAAAGTCCTGCTCATGCAAGCGCAGCATCATATACTTTAACTTTACCAACAACTGATGGCAGTGCCGATGAATTTATGCAAACGGATGGCGCAGGTGTTTTAACCTGGGCTGCTGCTGGTGGAACAAATACCCCACGATTCCTTGCTTACAATAGTACAGCAAACAACGATATTTCAGACGCTACGCATACTACAGTCGTTTTTGATACAGAATCTATAGATAGTGATAGCGCTTTTGCAACAAATACCTTCACGGTTCCAGCAGACGAAGCTGGTACTTATTATATCGTTGCTAGTTCTAAACTAGGGGCTTCAGCTAACGGAAAATATATTGATGGTAGCATTAGGCTTAGAAAAACTCCAGATGGTGGCAGCGCATCAACAATCGCATTCTCTGGCACGTCTGCAACATCAATGACATATGGGGCTGGTTGGACTGCCACGGATTATGGGTATTACCTTTATTCATCAGTCGAGATGGTTGTTACGCTTGCTGCTCTTGATGCTATCCATGTTGAAGTATATTCTAATAATTATTCTGGAACCTCTAGGTATTATGGTGGTAGTGATGTGATAACTAGATTTATGGGGTTTAAATTACTATGAGTATCGCAAAAGGATTGAAACATTTAGGTTTTACTTCATTGGTTGATTTTGTGCTGCGTGATGATAATGGTACTACTGTATTTGAAGAGTGGAATTCAGATCAACCGCAACCAACACTGGAGGAGATTCAAGCTGCTAATGATGCGTGGCAAACAGAGTACGACAACGACTACGCTCGTAAGCGACAAGAAGAATACCCATCAATAGATGAACTAATAGTAGCCCTTTGGGAGAATGTAGTGGAAGAGCGCACGGCAGCGGTTATTTCATTAGAAGGCAAACGTCAAGCGGTAAAGACAAAGTATCCTAAATAATAGTATAAAGGTAAATGAGAAAGAATAAATGGCGAGTACAGTAAGAACAGATAAAGTAGGACCAGTCAGTGGTAGTGCAGATTTTGTGTTGCCCACTGCTGATGGGACCGTAGGCCAATTTTTAAAGACAGATGGATCCTTAGCATTAGGATTTGCTACTGTAACTTCTACAGTTTATGGATTAAATTCGGTTCAGACAATTACTGCCACTGGTACATGGACTAAACCTACCGGGGTAACAAAAGTAATTGTTGAGGTTCAAGCTGGTGGAGGCGGTGGAGGTAATAATGGCGGCCCCGGCGGTGTTTATAACGGAGGATCAGGCGGCGGTGGTGGTTATGCTAGGAAGTTTTTAGATGTTACAAATATAGATACGGCTACTGTTACTGTTGGTGCAGGTAGTCCCGTGACGGTAGCTGGAGGAACATCCTCATTTGCTAAGTTAGCAGGAAGCGGATCTTTTACTACGATTACTTGTGCTGGTGGTGGCGGTGGTTATACTGCTGGCCCAGGAACTACACAAGGCAATGGAGGTGTCGGAGCGGCCGTACCAACGACGGGTGATTTTAATGTTGGTGGTGGAAATGGCACTGGTGGTGGTTCTGGCGCTAATAATGTAGCTGGTGGTTCTTACTTAGGTGTTACATCACACATAGGCTCTGGCGTTAATCCGCCGACAGCACTAGGTTATGGGCAAGGTGGTCCATCTGGATCAGGTGTGGGTGCCTCAGCAGGCGGCCCTGGAATCGTGATAGTTACGGAATACAAATAAATGAGCAAAGTATATACAGATAATATAGAGAAGCGTACAGGCGGAGCAGCTATTACTGTTCCTGCATCTGGCCAATGGATTGATTTAGCATCAGCTGCACAAGGCGATGTTCAATATCACAATGGTACCAGTTATGTACGATTAGCTCCTGGTACCTCTGGACAAGTATTACAAACACAAGGTGCTGGTGCTAATCCAACTTGGGCCACTGCTGCTGCTGACACTGGTGCTTGGGAGATGGTTATAAGAACACAAGTTGGCGGTTCTAATCTCGCTAATATTGATTTTACAGGAATGGTTGCTGGGTATCAATATATGTACTCTTGGAATGGCATTGCTTCTTCTAATGCTGGGGCTGAAGATTTTGCGATGCAGGTTTCAACAGATGCTGGTTCAAGTTATGAGACATCTGGGTATCTTAGCGTTTGTCGGCAATATTACAATACATTAAGCAGTAATGTTTTTGGGAGCACTTCTTACTTTCCGCTCTCAGAGAATCAATCAAACAGTAGTATAGCTAATGGAAATAATGGTTTTGCTAATTTATTTAATATTGGTGATGCTACTTTGCAATGTTTCATGAGTGGTACTAACACACAGAAAGCCGATTCTTCAAACCCACTGAGAACTAATAGCTATGGTGGACTAATGTCTGCTGCTGGCAATGTTACAGCGGTGAGGTTTTACTTTACTACTGGGAATATTTTGGCAAGCACTACCGCGTATATAACACAATATAAACAGAAGATAACATAAAATGGCATATACTATAGCAGACATTGCTACACATAAAATGGTTAATGGAGAATCTACTGTTCTTTCTGACAATGAGCGTTCTACTCTTCTTACGGAAAGGAATATAAATAAAAATAATAAAGATAGTGCTATAGCGGCAAGGACAGCTAAAGTAGATTCAACAAAAACAAAATTAGAAACGCTTGGATTTACCGCAGATGAAATCAAAGACGTTTTTGGAATATAATAAATGAGCACAGTAAAAGTTAATACCATATCAACCTGGACTGGAAGTGATGTCGGCATAGAAACGGGTAAGACGATTTCTGGTACCGCATCACAGTTTAAGATGACTGATGTGGTGCAGGGTGATGTCCTTTATGGTTCTGCTGCTGATACTTTATCCCGATTAGCTCCTGGTACCTCTGGACAAGTATTACAAACGCAAGGTGCTGGTGCTAATCCAGTGTGGGCTGCGGATGCTGGTGGATTGTTTTCCGCCTTTGCTATTTTTGCGGATCAGAAAAGCGCAGGCACTGCTGGTGGTACGGCAACTGCTGGCGCTTGGACACAACGTGATATTAATACCACAATATATAATGGTGATACAAGTAACATTGCACTTGGAACTAATACATTTACACTTCAAGCCGGTAATTATTGGATTGATTTAGGTTCAACCTTATACGAGTGTCAAGAAACACGAACTAGACTTTACAGTGTAACTGCGAGTGCTACAGTTGGTGTAAGCCCTTGTTTGCATGCTTCTTCTAGCAGTATATGGTCGCCAATAAAAGTAAGAGTAACCCCTGCTGTAGCAACGACATACAGAGTAGATTATAGATGTCAAAATACAAATGCTACCGATGGTTTGGGTGATGTCCAAAGTTGGGGTGAAGTTGAACAATTCCTAACTTGCAATATATTTAAAGAATCTTGATTAATAGAGAAAGAATAAATGAGTAAATTATTAGTAGACGAAATAGGTGGGAATGCAGGTGCAGATACCACTATTGCTTCTGGTAAAAAGATAGCAGGCACAGCATCACAGTTTAAAATGACTGATGTGGTTCAAGGCGATGTCCTTTATGGTTCTGCTGCGGATACTTTATCTAGATTGGCTCCTGGTACCTCTGGACAATATTTACAGACAGCAGGTGCAGCTGCTAATCCAGCATGGGCTACTGTTGCCGCTGCAACTCTAGCACCAGCGTTTAGTGTTTGTACAAATGCAATAACGGCAATCACCGCCGCAACAGAAACTAAGATTGTACTAGATAGAGAGATTTTTGATTCTAATGGTGCTTTTGATGCTACTACAAATTATAGATTTACAGTTCCCGCTGATGAAGCTGGCAAGTATTTTATCTCTGCGGGAATAAATTTCCTGATGGCGTCTTCTTCAACAACATCGAATATCCAGTGCATGATACATGTTGGTGGCGTTGAGCACGGTACTACAGATTCAGTGATTACCAATCAGAGCAATATAACAAACTTGACTCTTGTTGGATCATGGATTCTTGATTTAGCGGTAGGTAATTATGTAGAGTTATTTGGTTATTTATCGGGTTCTTCCACCCAGTACAACGGCAACGCCACAAAACAAAAAACTCACATGATGGGATTTAAGATGGTGGGCATATAATATGAGCAAAGTAAACGCATTAGAACAGTTAGGATTTGAGCCCCAAGTTGACTTTAGGTTATACGACAATAGCGACGGCAATGGACAACAAATGGAATGGTTGAGTAGTGACCCACAACCATCAGATGCTGAAATAGCAGCTGCCCAAACGGCATACGATGCTAAGGCTTATGCAAGAACAAGAGAAACTGCATACCCATCAATACAAGATTTTATGGAAGCATATACAGAAAAAGAAATTGGTAGTGTCTCTACTAAATGGGATGCCTATGTAACTGCCTATAACAAAGTAAGAACGGATAATCCTAAATGAGCACAGTTAAAGTAAACGAATTATCAACCTATTCAGGTACAGATATCAGCATAGAAACTGGTAAAACAGTTGCTGGAACAGCATCACAGTTTAAGATGACTGGTGGTAGTTCCGGACAATATGTACAGACGGATGGAGCTGGTGCATTATCTTTTGCTACTGTTGCTGAGACTGGGTTTTCAGATATGAAATTTAAAACCGCTTCCGAGACTTACACGGTACCGGCAGGCATTACAAAAATTGTAATAGATTTAATTTCTGCTGGTGGTGGTGGTGGCGGCAGTGATGGAAATTGGACCAGCGGAGGAAGTGCAGGTTCCAATGCAATAAAAACTTTAGCTGTTAGCGTTGGACAAACATACACCATAACGATAGCAACTTACGGCGCTGGGGGGACGAGTAGCGGTAGCGGTGGAACTGGAGGAACAGCTTCATTTGTTAATGCTTCTGGCACAACTGTAAATCTACAATGCACTGGTGGTGGAGGGGGCGTAGTTAATGGTGCGCCTGGCGTCGGAGGCACGGCGACTGGTGGGGATTTGAATATTAATGGAGCAAGAGGTTCCAGCGGCATACCCGCTGGCCAATCTGCTTGGAGGGGTGCTTCTACACGCTGGGGTTTTAGTGGTGGGCAGCTTGACATCTCAACAACTAGCGCACAAGCTGGTGTCGGATATGGTGCTGGTGGTTGCGGAGCTTATTATGTAGGAACCTCTAGTTCAGTAGGCGCTGACGGAAGGCCGGGCCTTTGCGTGATAACGGAGTATAAATAAATGAGCACATTAAAAGTAGATACAATCGCTGAAAAATCCTCAGCCGGTGGAATAACCTTTAGCAATGATGTTAATGGTCTTACACTTGGTGCAGGTACACAGTTTGCTAATAGTGGTAGAATTGTAGTTAATACAACTACCACCACTGTAGCTAATGTAAGTAATGGTGTAGTAGGACCCATAGATGTTACACTCGGATATACATGGACTATCGCTGACGGTAGTTCTTTAACAGTTTTATAAAGGTAAAATAAAATGAGTACAATTAAAGTAAATACACTGGATTCTACTACCGGATCGTCAATTACAGTTCCTACAGGGAAAACTTTGGTAGTAACAGATACTGGGGCTTTAACAATTGGTGGGACGGCAATTACGACAGGCGCTCAGGGGGTTTTATCCAAGACTACCGCTTACACTATCTTAGCTGCTGACTTTACAGGCAAATCAAGTCTTATAGTTTTTGTCGATGTGTCTGCTGGAACATCAACTGAAACAATCATTACATTGCCTGCCGCTGCTGACTTTGGTACTTGTGCCATTCATGTTGTTTCAACGGCGGCGCATGGTCTTGGCAATTCCGTAGCCATTAAAAATAGCTCGGCTGTGGAACAATATACTTTATACGAAAAAGGAGATCATTGTGAATTTGTCAGTGATGTAACAAATGTTTTTCGGACTGGTAACGAATGGGTTACTGTGACAGGTAGGGCGTTCATAAGTACAGAGGGCCAACCAGCTTTTTCGGGATACAGCATTACTAGGTGTTTCAACGCGTATACGACTACGGATTTTAATGTTGGCAGTTGGTGGGATGACGCTACAAATTACAGAATAACCGCTGGCTTTGATTGTGACATAGAGATTCATGCACAATATACCAGTTATTCCAATAATGGGATGCAACCCCTTTTGAAACATTTGAACAGTAGCGCAACGTTAATCCAATGGTACAATTATGCAATGTCTACTAGCGCAGGCGGGTACTACCAAGGTGCAGTTGAGAATACTTTTGTGGTTCGCAATATGTCTTCGACTGACTATTTGGAATTTTATAACACCAATTGTATTAATACTACGCAATATTTCACTGGAGATGCGGACGGAACAGGGGCTTGCTTTGATTTTCGAGTTTTAAGGAGACATTGATGTTTGCTACTGATCGTCTTGGTGTAGCTACGAGAGCGTATGCCAACCAAAATTTTCCCGGCGAAGAATATGGCGCTGTATTTGGCGACGGTAGAGGTGTGTACACGTTAGATTGGACGCATGACAGCACTGAACCTACATTAGATCAACTGCAAGAGGCTTTATGGAAAGGTGATTGGGCGGAGGTTCGTACACACCGTAACGAACTCCTAGTTGCAACAGACTTCTACGCTAATACTGATGTAACAATGTCAGCTGATATGACCACATACCGCCAAGCATTACGGGATCTTCCAGCAAGTACAGCAGACTCAGAAGATGTAGTATGGCCGACTAAACCGTAGAAGAAGAAATAAGAGTACCTTTTAATAGATAAATAGATGTAATAAGATTAAGATTTTTTAGGAGAAATGTAAAATGGCTAGATACGCCGTAGTAGAAAGTGGCACTGTCACAAATGTTATTGAGTGGGATGGTTCATCTCCACACGCTGATTCTGCAACCTTTGTTGCGGCTGAAGGAGAAGCTAATGCCCAGATTGGTGCTACTTATAATGGTAGTGCTTTTGCTTATACAGCACCTGCGGCACCAGCACCAACAGCCGAACAAGTACAAGCAGCGGCAGATAAAACCTCAGGTCATGATAAATTGGTAGCGTTAGGTTTAAGTGCTGATGAAATCTCTGCCTTAGGCATTACATAAAAAGATATTAAATGTCTAGTTATATTGGTAAGGAACCAACCTATGGCGTATTCATTATGCAATCCGCCACCGGAGATGGTTCTACTACAACCTTAACTTTAACAGCAACAGCGGCCGATGCTACTCAGTTGATGGTTTCTGTTGGTGGTCTATTACAGAAACCAAGGACTGCTTATAGTATAAACACTGCTGGTACCATTTTAACTTTTAGTGAAGCTCCTGGTAGCGGTATAGAAATTTTCCTTGTTTTTCTAGGCAAACAATTAACTACTCCTAGAATAGGTGGAGATGCTATTACAGCCCAGACTGCATTAGCAGCTCAACCAGAAACCAATGATGAATTTCTTGTTTATGATACGAGTGCCAGTAATTTAAAGAAAGTTGATTTTTCCTATATGCAAGCTGCAATGGGTGATATCACTGAAGTACAAGCTGGTAACGGAGTAGTAGTAACAAATCCCACTGGGCCCATACCTAGTGTTGCTGTTGGTGCGGGTACAGGCATTACCGTCAACACAAATGATATTCAAGTTGCTACTAATTATGCTGGTGGTGCAAGTATTGCGACAGTAGGAACGATTGGTACAGGTTCATGGGAAGCGACCGATGTGGCGGTAGCACACGGTGGTACAGGTGCTTCAACAGCGGCCGCGGCTAGAACTTCATTAGGTGTTGTTATCGGTACAGATGTTCAGGCATATGATGCTGATACTGCTAAGTTAGATGTAGCACAAACTTGGTCAGCAGACCAAGACATTGCTGATAATGATATTACTCGTCCCAATTTTAAAGATTATTCGGAAGTTGTAAATGTTATAGGTGGAACAGGCGGTGGTACGCAAGATTTCGATTTAACTTTAGGCAATACTGCAACAGCTACTGTTGATACCTCTGCTAATACTTTTACCTTTTCAAATCCACCCGTAAGTGGTACCGCTGGAACATTAACATTAATTCTAACAAATGGTGGAAGCCAAACGGTGAACTGGCCCGGCGCTGTAGATTGGCCCGGTGGATCCGCTCCGACATTGACCGCGGCCGGTATTGATATATTGACCTTTGTAACAATTGATGCGGGAACAACTTGGTATGGATTTGGTAGTGGTATAGGAATGGCCTGATGCCATTAGGAACAAATAAAGCAGCAATGATGTACCAACCCCTTTTTTCTGCAACGGGTGGAACAGTTACAACATCTGGTAGTTATACAATACACACTTTTACCGCTGGTGGAACTTTCACCGTATCCGGACAATCTGGCACAGTCGATATGATGGTGTTAGCTGGCGCCGGTGGTGGTGGCTCTACACCCGGTCCCGGTCAACCTTTTGGTACAGGTGGCGGCGGCGGGGGTGGAATGAAATATTTTCCCAGTTATGATATGCCGGTAGGTGCACATACGGTAACTATAGGTGCAGGAGGAACGACCGGACAGAACGGAGTCGATTCTTCTATTGGAAGTGTGGCTACATCGACAGGAGGTGGTGGTGGTGGCTACGGTGTTGGCGGATATGACGGTGGAGCTGGCGGATCAGGTGGCGGGGGAACTGGTAATCCTCCGAATGGATATGGAGGCGCAGGAACAACGAACGAAGGTTTTCATGGAGGTTTGTCAGCCAGCAAGACAGATACTGGCGGAGGTGGTGGTGTGATGGGTGGTGGTGGAAGACATGCTGGAGCCCCACCATACGGCGCTGGTTCCGGCGCAACGGAAGGCACATCTGCTGTGCATAACTGGACCACTGGTTCAGGTACAGCAACATTAAATATTAATAGTACAGGCACCCAATACGGAAAGGGAGGAGAAGCCCAGCAGTCACAAACTCCTGGAGCAGCTAATTCAGGTTATGGTGGAAACGGGGGTTATGGAACAACGGCAGGCACCACCGCTGGCGGATCTGGTGGATCGGGTTTGGTTATTGTGAGATATTTAACCTGATGGCGCATTTTGCAGAATTAGATTCTAATAACATTGTATTAAGAATTGTAGTTATTTCTAACAATGATATACTTGATGGTGATGATAATGAAAGTGAGGCCCTAGGTTCTACTTTCTGCCAGGAGCTATATGGGGGACGTTGGATCCAAACAAGTTATAATGGAAATTTTAGAAAACAATATGCTGGAGTTGGTGGAGAATATAGTACAAGTAAAGATATTTTTATTGCCTCACAACCGTTTAATAGTTGGGTGTTGGATTCAAATGATGATTGGCAACCACCCGAAGGATGGGATGTTTAAATTTAAGACATCCTATATTCGACAGAAATGTATAAATAGTATAGAATAATATAGAGAATAAATGAATGAGTTATTTAGGAGATACCCCAAAGTTTAGTACCTTTCCATCCCAGAGATTTTCTGGTGATGGTTCTACTACAGCTTTTACCTTACAGCAATCTACGCCCAGTCCTGCGTCTCTCATCGTTACTATTGATGGAGTAAAACAGCAGGCTGCATCTTATGCTGTAACAGGCACCAGTTTGGAGTTTTCACCTGGTGTTCCTGCAACGGGTACAAATAATATAGAAGTTATTTTTATGGGTTTGACAGCAAGTGGTATACCCACAGTTGACCAAACTTTAGGTGTAAATGCTATAATGAGAACAAATGCACAAACTATTAGTGAGAACTTAGTGGTTGGTGCTACAACCAATGCTCAATCAGCAGGACCTATTACGGTTGCTGATGGGTATTCAGTAACAGTTAATGGATATTGGAGTGTAGTATAAAATGTCATTACTAACAGTTTCAAAAATACAAAAGGAATCTGGTTCTACAAATATTGATGTTCCTTCTACTGGACAATTTATTGATTTAGCATCAGCTGCACAAGGTGATGTTCTTTATTATAACGGAACAGATTATGTACGATTGGGTCCTGGTACATCTGGTCAACATTTACAGACAGCAGGTGCCGGTGCAAATCCAATATGGGCTGCTGGTGGAAAGGTCTTACAGGTTCAGCAAACAGTAAAGACAGACACGACAAGCACTACCAGTTCAGTAGGAACCTTTGCGGATATAGCGGGAATGTCTGTTGATATTACTCCAGCCGCAGCAAGTTCAAAAGTTCTGGTTTTTTATAATGCCTCTGTTGGTCATCAAGCGAGTTGGACTAGCCACATGCGATTAAAGCGTGATGCGGCAACTCCATTATTAGGGGATGCCGCAGGCTCCAGAATTCTTTCAACAACAAATGAAGAAGGGGTAGTGGTCTATGGAATGAGCATCCACAACATGATGTATTTAGATTCTCCAAACACAACCTCTTCCGTAACATATAAACTTCAATGGTCGGTGATGCAAGCAGGGGGAATTTCCTTGTATCTTAATAGGTCGTATACCGATACTGATACCACACTTTATCCTAGAGTTACATCCACAATAACAGTTATGGAGATAGGTGCATGACAGATATAACAAAAGCAATTCTAGCCATTGATTTTAATGCTCAAGTTTCTGTAAATGCAGAAGATCTAAATCAAATTACTTGGCACGATGGTAATCCTAATAGCATTACTGTTGCTCAAATTCAAACAAAGCAAGCAGAACTACAAGCGGCACATGATGCAAAGGCTTATGCAAGAACAAGAGAAACTGCATACCCATCAATCGGCGACCAACTAGATATGCTCTGGCACGCTGTAGATGCCGATGCAACACTTAAAACAAAATATGCGGATTTTCATACTGCGATAAAGACTGTTAAAGACGCCACTCCAAAACCATAGAGAAAGAATAAATGGCACTAACACAAATAAAATCCTCTAATATTACAGACGGCACTATTGTTAATGCTGATGTTAATGCTTCGGCGGCTATTGCTTCTACAAAATTAAGTGGTGTAGAATCAGGTTTTACTTCATTACAAGTATTTACTGCATCAGGAACATGGACTCGCCCAACTGGTATTACTAAAGTTATAGTTGAAGTGCAAGGTGGTGGTGCAGGGGGTGCACGGGATGCTACTGGTGCAGAACAGATAGGTGGTTCTGCTGGTGGATACGCTAGAAAATTTTTAGACGTATCATCCATATCAACTTCAACGATTACTATTGGTGCTGCTGGGGCAGGGGCAACTGGCAACAATACAGCAGGCGCAGATGGTGGTGATAGCAGTTGGGCTGACGGTACAAATACAATTTCTGGCCTCAAAGGTGTTGGTGGTAATACTTCTAATACAAGAACAGTTGGGGGTCTTGGAACTGGTGGTGACATAAACATTCAAGGTGGTAGTGGTGGGGTAGCCATCAATGGTCAAGCTGGTAGTTCTCAATTTGGGCATGGTGGTCAAAATTGGTCGGTTGTAGACGTCCAGAATGATGCTACTGGTTACGGAGCAGGCGGCGGCGCTATGGAGTATAGCGGTGGTGATGGTGGAGATGGCACCGCAGGTATCGTCGTGGTTACTGAATACAAATAGGAATATAATACTATAAATAGTGGTATATACCGCTATAAGAGAATACAATAATGGCTTTAACAAAATTAGACGTTTCATCAATTAAAGATGGCACAGATGGTCAGGTAATTACTTGGAGCGCTAGTGCAAAAGCAACAACAACAGGTCCGGGTACTTCTGGTCAAGTTTTAACAAGTCAAGGTGCGGGCGCTGAAGCCCAATTTGCCGAGGTAGTATCTGATGCTGCAGCTATGGCACTGGCCTTAGGATAGGAGATAATTACAAATGGCAAATGCATTTAAAAACGCTGGGGTTGCATTAACCACCACAAATAGGACTACAGTGTATACTTGTCCTACTTCGCCATCTACAACTGCAATTTTACATGCCATTTATATTTCAAATGTAGATGGAGCAAATAGTGTAGATGTAACAGTAGAAGCAACTATTGATGGTGGAACAACTTATAGAAAGATTGGATATTTACTTCCTATTCCTCCTAATAGTACTTTAATACTAGATAAACCTGTAAACTTAGAAGGTGCGGATATTTTAGCAGTCCAAGCTTCAGTAGCAAATGACGTAGACGTTTTTTGCTCAGTACTTGAGGTAACTTAATATGCCTTATATGGGCATTCAAGAATTAAAAGACGCCAATATTAAATCTGGTTCGGCTACAGGTGATGGTTCAACAACAACTTTTGCAATAGGTTGGACTCCGCCGAGCGAACAATCTTTATTTGTTACGATTAATGGCGTTTTACAAAGTGATGCAGCTTTAAGTATATCTGGATCAAATTGTGTTTTTACTGCTGCACCTGCAAGTGCTGATGACATAGAATTTAAAGGTATTCAAAGTGGTGGAACAGTAACAACTCTAGGAGATGGGGTTGTTAATGCCGCACAATTAGGATCTAGTAGTGTTGTGACGGCTTCGATTGTAGATAACAATATTACTACCGCTAAGATTTTAGATAACAATGTAACCGTTGCAAAAATAGCTGGTTCTGCAGCTGCCGCTGCAGGCACGTATTTGCAGCAAAATGGCACATGGTCAGAGGTGGCTAGTGGAACAACGTGGCAAACTGTGAAAACTGCTGACTTTACTGCCGTAGCTGGTGAGGGATACCCATGTAATACCACTGCTGGAAGAATAACAGCAACTTTACCTACATCCCCCACGGCAGGAGATACCATAGAGTTTTTTGATTACGCAGGAACTTTTGATACCAATGCATTAAGGGTTACCCCAGCAGGAAGTGACAAAATTAAGAGTCAGGCTGCTTCTCAGCAGATGGATAAGGAACGCAGCGGCGCTTCTCTAACTTTTTTTGATGCTACTCAAGGGTGGATTCCCACTTCTGGTATCAATGAGGGAACAAAGGCATTGGCTATTCCTGCATTCAACGTAGAGTCATTGATAATTGCAGGCGGCGGAAGCGGCGGTAATGGTTATGACGGCGGAGGCGGTGGTGGTGGTCTTCTCTACTACGGAGCAGAAACGCCCAAGACTCCTAATGGGGTTGCTTTGATTTTGCAGCAAGGAAGTGTATATACAGTCACCGTAGGTACTGGCGGCGGGCCTGCGCCGTACATAGACGGGACCAACACCGTGTTCTCTGGTTATAATGTTGTAACACAAACGGCTGTTGGTGGCGGTGATGGTGGCGCAGGAGCTGGTGGTTCGGGCGGTGGTCGCG
>Ga0209403_10004742_pt1 | contig 14598 bp, 11 predicted proteins | sample ArcticOcean_MG_C_8_FD_187440 | JGI IMG/M metagenome (GOLD analysis project Ga0209403, IMG submission 187440) | Marine microbial communities from western Arctic Ocean - ArcticOcean_MG_CB11_86 (SPAdes) (version 2) | ecosystem: Environmental > Aquatic > Marine > Oceanic | place: Arctic Ocean... | reverse complement strand
AAAATACCGAAAAAAGTAAAGATAGGCGGCGTAAGGCCAGCTGAAGCAGTGCCTGAAGTTGTAAGGCAGCAAGAAGTTGCCCGGAAAGGCAATGAAATACAACTCGCCAAAATCCAAGCAAGAATCCAGGAGAATGAGGGCGTAGTCGAACAGCTCGTAGGTGGCGTGCACGAAGGAGTACAACAAAGGGGTGAAATCGCTGACTTAGAGGAAAGACTAATCGCGGCTAAAGGTGGTCGGTTGCAGAAAAAGGCTACACACGGCAAAAGATGGTTTCAATCTACATTTCCCGATACTTACGAGGTGAAGATACAGCAGCAGGCTAACAAGGATTTTAAAAAATTTACCAAACAACTTGCCGAGCACAGAAAGAGTGCAAAAGATGCTGCGAAGCAGCTTGCGGCTGACAAAAAAGAGGAGCTTAGGCTGTGGCCACTCACAGGCGGACGTAGCCCTACGGCAGCTGTCGTTGTTGCGGCTGCCCCAGCCCGATCCCCAAGGGAAGGAGGGGGGAGAAAGAGGGAGAGGGCGGCCCCAGACCCAGCTGCCTCAGAGTACGAGCCCCCTCCAGAGAAACGGGCACGACGTGCCCCAGGCCCACGACGACAACGACAAGTTTCAGACACGGATTCCGACGACACGTCCGAGTACGACCCCGAACCACATAAGCAAAATTTTCCTGCCCACCTTGACTACGCGGATAAGCGTGTAAAGGAAGCAAACCCAACATTTGAGGGGCAAGTCGTGGCGAAGGAGAGGCTTACTTACACTTTGGAGGCCCACGGCAGTGTGCAGTACCCAAACGGACCACCCCCGGGTGCAATTTTAGATGAAGTGAGGAGTTTCAGAGCGATGCAAAAAGAAATGCGTCGATTTAGTGAATGGGACCCATCCATGGCAAAACCGACAAACCAAGGGGGTCTTTATGCGGCAGCCAGTGCCCACCTCGATAGGGCATTTTGGGAATCACAAACCGCTACTGGTACTGGACCTGGGGACTTGGATGGTCCCTTTGTTCGCGCGTACGAACGGTTTGTTAGAAAAGCAAAATCCAAAAAGACCAGAGGTCCGACGTCCGGTTCGCCGCTGCCAAAAAGCTTGAACAAAGTACTGTACTACATGGATGTGTCCAAGTACCCGGAGGTTTCCCAGAAACAATACAAGGAGTTCCCGAACAAGCTGAGCCAAACGAACGTCCGACTACTGAGTGCACTGTTTGATGAGCGAAAGGGAATCAGTAGCACTGAACATGGGAGCAAAGCTGCACTCAAAGGTTTTATGAAACAATTCGCAGCACGAGAGGAATACGAAAAATACCGGAAACGCAAGGGGTCGGAAGGGATGAAAAAGAAAAAACTGAAGAACAAGCCGAAAATCCTCACCAAAATGACGGGGAGAATGAACGGCACCTGGATGCGCCAGTACGTAAATGAATTTGGTCCAAAAGGAATTCGAGGGCGCGCGGATGAATTGTCATACGATGAGCTCCGTCTCGAGACCCAAAAGATTGCCGACACGTTAGGACCACTCTTGGACGAGGCGGGTGGAGGTAAAGGAGCATTTTATGGAACACAGGTCTTGTTACACCACACCAAAAAGAGGAAGTTTAAACGAGAAGAGATTGAACTGGTTTCGCCACCGACGTCATCGACAGTCGTGCCAGAAGCACAAATTCAGGCCATTGAGGAGGACGAGGACTTGGAGGACGATCCCGAAGTTTTTCAAACCCAAGGAGGCGTCGATTACCACGCGATGCCCTCCCTGGGGGCTGCGTCTCCCCAAATGGTTGCGGCACAAATCTTCGAGCCTCCAAAACCCCCTCCAGATGAAAAAGCGCAGGAACCCGAACCTGAAACAACATTAGCCACAACATTATCAGACATCTCTACACGACTGCGCTCGGGCAGCCGCTCGATGAGTCGGAGTCGTGCGGGGTCTCAACCGAGTCGGTCACCGTCCCCAGATATTTGGAAACAAATGTACGATGCGGAGAGGACCGAAGCGGGTAGGCGTAGAATCGCACAAAAGGCTATCAGAGCTGCCCAACCTGTGCGCGACATGGAGAGACGGACCAGCTTGCGCGTAGAAAATGTCTACCGCGGCGCGACGGGACACACGAGTTACACACACCTCGTGGAGGGCGACCTCGCTCCAGTCGGCCGCGTCCATTTGGTCAAGATGGGAGCCCTGACCGGAGACCAGCGGGACAATCACATTCTGTCCGAAATGGACGCGGACGCGAACATGGGCGCACACAACCTGCGCGAACAGAGTCGCCGGGGGCCCTTTAAGCGCTCCGGGGGACGGAGCCGAGTGCTGGACCGGAGCGCCCACGTCAGCTACCGGCAACGGGGTAGGACTCTTGAAATCACTGTACGTCGCGGCGTAACGGACTACGAGATGTCAACCTTGATCGGGAAGCTGAGCGCTCACCGCATGGCGTCTGGGGGGTCCATTTTCTACTTTATCAGGGGTAATTCAAAACAAAAGGTTGGTACCCTTGACCGGGTCGACATGGAAAAACTCCGTACCAAAATCGAAGACACGCTACTGAAGACCGGTGTCGTCGGTCTCTTAATCCAAGACCTCCAAGAACGAGGAACCCTGCACAAAGCCTACAGCCACGGAATGCAAATGAAGGAGAATTTCCGAACTCTGAACGTTTTTCCCTCCAAGTAATCACAAAAGATACAAATGCCGAACACGCGATACATCCGTGGTAGAAGCGTCTCTGCGGGGCGTTTTACCGGTGATGACCAAATCGCACCAAAGATCATTGTACAGCGCTCGGTTGCCGCCGCGGCGCCGGCAGTCCACCTGGACCCTGGCGACCAAGAAGGTCCGCTCGTGGTCAAATACACCGTTGGTGGGAACCAGAAGGGATTTACCGTAGAGGACAAAGCGTCGGGCGACGATGTGTTTTCGATTAATTCTGCAGGCACCACAATAATCTCTGAAGATTTGCGGACCTACAAAAATGCTACATTTAACATCGAGAACCGTCTCCGTGTAATTGACCCCCAAGACATTGATGTCTTTGACATTAGGGCCAATGACCCCTCCGTCGTCGAATTCGGCGTGGAGACGACATTTAAGGACGATGTTGTGTGCCAAGAGCTGCTAACCATTACGCGCGTGGACGGAAACGGCGTCGACTCGAGTGACATTCACACAACCGACCCGCGCTCTGGGCCCGACACACTTGTCTTGCGGGACTGCTCGAAAGGAGTTTGTAACATCAGCAACCTTCGTGTAGACGCCCGAAAGCTCGAAGGCACGACGTACCTCACCGGCGGCCTCGCCCCGGACGACTTACCCCCGGGTCTTTTTTGCACGGAAGCGACCTTCTCACACAGCGTGAACCTTGTCGACGACGCACATATCGTGTACGCGGCCCCCGTAAGCGGTACTGAGACTCGCTTTTACCGCTTCGGCATCACACCTAGCGGCACGGCTGAGGCAACGGATGGAATCCACTTTGCAAATGAGTTAACGAACGACGACGTACAGATTGCGCTGAACCCGAATGCTACGAAACTGAAGGTGATCGGAAACCAGACCGACCCAGGTGAAAACAACTACCAACCCCTGGTGAAATTTGAGTGTCACCAGGACAACGCTGCGTTGCAAACCAAGGGGGACGTAAACTTTTTGTCGGCAGATGGAACCTCAATTTTGCAGGTGGTAGACGACGGCGACGGTGGGCAGGTTGCAGCAGATATCTTCATCAACGGCACTGTTCAGCATCTAAACGACACCATTTACGGCCTCGACAAGCTCGAGTTCACCCACATGGACAACTCCGTGCCCATCATTGAGGCAACCCGCGATACTGACGGAAAAGTGGTCTTTCGAGTCGAAGCGGACGGCTCACTGTACTTTCACCACAATCTTTTAACGGCAGGGGCGCCCCATTACGCATCAAGTTTCGTTACAGATGACACGTCGGTGTTTGTCGGCTCCGCCCGGATGAGTTACGACCGTACCGGTCACGTCATGACGATGCACCGGCTCAAAACCAACCACGTGCCACTGTACATGCAGGGGCGCAACTTCACCGCGAACGACTTACCCGCCAACCACACATTGAACGACATGTCGTGTGCAAAGTGGTTCAAATGGGCCCGCGAGCACTTTAGCGAGGACGACTTGCACGTTCACGACATTTTCCCCGCCGCCAACACGGGTGACTGGGACCTGATCGACGCCCCCGTACCCACTTTGCAAGCCTGGGCGAACGGTGCCGACTCGGACATTACCACACTCGAAACCGAGATGGACGCGGCCGAAGTACGCTTAACCGCACTCGAAGCAGGCGGCGGTGGGGTCACGGCTCCTAGCGCCACTGGCATCGTCTACCTTGATGCGTCCTACCAAGCGGAGAACGGAGCCTCAGACGGGTCGCTGCTCAAACCCTACACAAACTTGGGCACGGCCCTGACCGCGAAACTCACCGAGGGCGCGACCACGAACTACACGTTTCAACTCGCCCCAGGGTCCTACACAGGCGCAATTTCGATTGACCGAAACACGGCGACTCAGAGTTTTACCATCCAAGGCAGCGGCCCAGATTGCACATTTGTACAGGCCGGCACGAGCTTTGCGGCAGGCGGCTCTTCCAATGTGCTCTTCCTACGCGATTTTGTCAACGTCACGTTTCGTGATTTTACGTGTCGGTACGGCGCCTACGGTCTCTACCCGAGATCCTGCGCGAGCTGTACAGTGAAGAACGTACGCTTCGTCAATCTAGGCTCCGACGGAACGGCGAACCGCCACGATTTGACGGGTTCGCAGGCGGAACAGGCGACTTTTTGGGGCAGTGCCTCGACGTCCGATGGCGGGGCTTGCCGAATCCGTGCGTGCGGCGAAGTGCAAGTTACGGATTGTGTCGTCGACCATTGTGCTCGCGGACTTCGGATCCAGGATTGCGGCAGTGCAACCACAACGTCAATCGTGAGTCACTGTCGCGTAAGTAGGACCCTCGAATCGGGCGTGTACCTTGCTGCCGGCTCCTACTCAGGGTCGGACGGCTGCGTTAATTTCAAAATTAGCGGCTGTAACATTAACGGAACGTTCAACAACGGGGTCCTACTAATCGGAGGACAAAACTGCAGCGTAATCGGAAACACCATTGTAGGTTGTGCCAACGCCGGGATTCAGCAATGGCATGGACTGGACAACACGATCGTCGGCAACTCAATCATTAACTGTAATCGCCTCGCGCACAACGGTGTAGGAGCCGTTTCGGGAGACGCGCATGCAAATTTGCACATCGAAGGATCGAGCAACATCAGATCTGGGGGCAAATACATTGCGCTCGTCCATTCGAACACGATTTGCGACTGTAATCAGGGGGTGGCCTCGGCAGTCTACGGAATCCTCATTGGAGGCAGTGTTAACAGCGACATGACCGGGTACCCCGCAGGCAGCAACTCGGCCTCAATTGATGGGAACCACATTGACGCAGCAACCAGGCTTCACAATCCCCAGTCCGTCACATTGCAAACGACGGCGGATCCTGTTGCAGCCTCAGGAGGCTCGAGCAGTCTCACGACCCTTGAGATTACTACGACTGGCGGCAGTGGTACGAACAAAACCACTTGGCCGGAAATCGCAAATCACACAAAAATCAATCTTGCCGGTGGCGTAATTCGGTACAGATGCCCTGACAGCCCCGACGAAGGCGACGAACTTCACATCACCTGGACGGCAGACACTCACGCGAGCTACCTTGTATTGGGAACGGTGGGAAACACGTTTAACTACTGGTCCGCAGGCACGCGGCAGAGCAGCACCCAAATGTCACTCACGAACCCTCACGTCCAAGCGAAGTTGGTGGTCCGGTTCGAACACGGCGAATGGACCGTGACCCTGAGAACCCACAATGGTAACGGGCGTTACCACAAATCCTTTACACACACAGCTACCCACACCATTTCAAATCCTTTCCAGCTGCCGAGCGGGTACATGGATTACACAGTCATTCTCGGAGACAACTCGGATTACACAGCCGTGTACAATCAATCCACCTTCGGCTGCTACGTTCGGCTCCCATTTTTCGTGAAAGATGGCGCAAAATGTCATTTTGAAACCCACCTGGACAAGAACAGTAGCAGCGCCACAGAGGTCATTGTTGTACAGGCAGACCTCTTCGCCGGCAGGAAGCTCCGTGATGAATTCGGAACTTTGCATGAGACTAATCCGACTTACAAAAACGTAACGAGCAACATCTACAACACACGGAGTTTCGATTTTGTTTGGAACGCCGGCTATCAAACCTGGATATCACATCAAGAGACAAATTAAGCACATCAGGAAACGAATTGAACCTTTTCTACACCGCCCTCCCCCCCCCATTATCTGGCCGTGGCCGGCAGCCCCCTTAGGGAATTGCGCGATTTCTCCTTAGGATCTACCTCCGGTTGAGTCTGAAATGCCTCGGAAAATCAACCCCTTGTAACCATTTGGGTTCATTGCCTCGGTTTAGGTACCCAAAGGGGCAGCCGGCCACGCCGACCTTCCCCCAATCCTAACCAAACTCCTCTGCAAGCGTCTGACACACGGTACAGTTACCGAGGCAGAATCGACTAATGTCGACATTTTACCTTTCAACCCCGTAAACTGCCCCCAAAAAACAACAAAACACTTTAAAAACAAACAATCTTTTGTAGCAAAAAAACAAATAATGGGGATTAAGGATCTACCAACTGACCTCAAAAACATCATTTCGTCCTTTGCGTACGATTGTAAGTGGGAAACAGTCGTAAACGATTTGGAAATCTGCAAAAAGGTGAAAAAAATGGGATTGAGTTCCATTTTTGTTAGAGATGTGATGTGGTCGAAAAAGTACCAGGAGTATTTACCCAGTCCAATGGTGATTTTTGAACCAATTCAGAACTTCGCCGGTTATTGGGCAGACTACATCGATTGGCACTCCGTTCAAGAGTTGCTTTGGAGATTAGATTTCCGACTAAGGTACGTAAAGTTCGCAAACACTCGAGACGGGTGGCGGGCAGCATTCAAGAGAAATTGGCAAAACATCTGGGTATTCAACGCGTTTTACCGTTTTCTTCTGTACACCCGCGTCCCTTGTTTCAAACCGGTGTGGAAACCATGTGCTTTCAATAATCTGAAGACTTATCGCAGTCCTTACATTTCAGCACGATGGTACGTCGACGGACTTTTTAATTAAAACGCCAAGTTAAGCCCACGATGTGTCGCATTTTGTAGATTTTGGCGCGGATGGTTGCGGGCTCTCTGAAAAGAAGGTGCGCTGCCAATTTTGTATCCAGCTGGAGCAGCAGGACCCTGCTTTCCGCCCAACAATTTGAGTAAGTCATCAAGTTTTCCCTGCCCTTGTTGAGTAGTAAACGCCTCCGCAGGAGCAGTTACTTCGTTACGTGCCATTCTGGGCACTTTGATTTCCTTGCCACTTGGCAAAAGCACCAGAGTAGGACCCCTGACGAGTTCTGGGATGTCTAACAGACGGAAGATGGACCCTGTTCGCGGGTGATCGCAGTAGCGGTAGGCCTGCGGGTCGTAGTATTTGATGTCTGTCATCTTTTGTAAGTGGTGTTTGAGCTTTTTTAGGGCTGAAAGCGACCCAAATTGAACGTTTTACAGCCCCTTTTGCTTTGAAACAGGCTCTTTTTCGTCCACTAGGGCGGCCGGCCCCAATGATCACAGTACCGTGACATTACGGGCCGGCCGTAGTTACCGGACACGTTTGAGGATCGCTAAGTGGTTCAGCCCACGGAAACTGGAACACCAAACCTCTTTCTGAATCGAAACCACCTGGTCCGCTTCGAGGGCACGCAGAAGTTTAAACCTGTCAATGCGCTTTCTCTACATAAAATTACAAATGAACTGGGACGAAAGTATCGAGAGTCTTCTTCAAAAGTACTGTGATGAAGCGCAAACTCGCGAGGCGCTACACCGGAGTTCCTACTACTCGTACAAGAAACTTACCACTTGCTTCAATCTGCCGGTAATCGTGCTCAGCTGTCTGAGCGGCAGTTTCCAATTTTTGAGCAAGGGTTACCCGGATATTGAGCAGTACATCGTTACAGGAACCGCATCACTTTCGATTCTCACCGGGATTATTTCGGCAGTTGCCAGCTACCTCAAGCTAGGAGAAAGCACGAGCAAGCACGAACAGAGCGCCAATGCATGGCTGCTTTTCCACAATGAAGTCAAGCATCAGTTGGGGCTGCGACGGGACAAACGCCTGGACGCCGATGAGTTTTTGCAGAACTGCAAGACTCAGTACGACCGGTTGTTTGAGCTGAGCCCGATCTGCAGCAGCGGTATGATTTCTAGAATTAAAAAGACGATTGCTCGTCACGCAACGGAAGAATTCGTGACGCCCACGTACCTGAACGGATTCACGCACACCGAGGTGTACCGGCTGGACGTTGGGGGCATGGACAATGAACTTGACGTTTAATCTTTACTGATGAAATGGAGTCGAGTGTGCCACCAATCGGTGTCTGAGGTTGGTAACACAATAACACGCATGCCGTACGTCTCTAAAATCTCATCGAATGTCCGAATGCGCGCGAACAGTTTAATCCGCAGGGTTTGAATCTTCGCCTGCGCTTGTAGCTCGTGGTAAGTGATTCTGTCGCGTGCGCCCTGGTACTCGGTACATGCGGGCAGGTTGCTGTGGTATTTACGATCACCACCTTTGTCGCTGCTTTCAATTCGCGGGTCCGTGCGCCAGATCCAGCGACCAATTACAAAGTCGGGTGCTTCCTTCTGATGGTCAACCATTGGGGAGTTTTTAGTGGGCAACGAGCAGCCGACTTCGAGCGCAATCCGTCGTTCGAGTGACGAGAAGCACGCGCCTCTCAAAAAAATCGTATGGACACCCCCATCGTACTCGGCGTTAGTTTCATTAGCAAATGTTTTCGGTATCTCTACATCATCGGTTAAATCGGTTTTAACCACCCTCACTTGGGGTTCGGTTCCTCCAATACAATGTTTGTTAAACGCTGTTATCGCTGTCTTCGCCAATTCAAACTCGGCTTCTGATTGTCCATACGCCCGTGTGGTTGGTACAGTTTTTGGAAAGCGGTTTACCAAGATCTTGTTGTACAGTACGTCTCCTGATTCGGGGTTAACTGACAGAAATCGGCGCAATTTTGTGTAGGATAACACTTCGTTATCAAATTCTTTATTGAAGGAACCGAGAAAGCCGAACTGGTTCCTCACCGTGGGTATTTCAATGCTGAAATTTGCCCAAAACGCTTTTGTTCCTTGGATGGTAAGTTTGCCGTCAGTCCCGATCATGAATTTGAGATGTTCCGTAGTAGAGCCACCTTTGGGTACGAATCCATACTCAAACTGACCGGTAGTACACAAGGCAGTGTTCATGTAAAGATTTACATCACCTGCCAACAGTTCCAGTTTGTGCATGAGCTGTTGCATGCTTAAGATTGGAGTGGAGTTCGACGAGATACTTAGGTTAAATGCGGGGGTGCCGCCAGTAACATGCGTTACGGCTTTAAGACCCGTGGCGCCGCCAAACGCTGCGTTCAGTAGATCTGCACTGGCGGGAATGGTAGCCAATAAAGTTGAAAGCAGATTGGCAGGATTCCGCACAATCCTGATGACAGCTTCGTAATGCCCCACTGCAGGTTCAAGCATGGAGAGACTGGTATTTGTCATCGAAAAGTTGTCGACGCCAACAATGTAGTGATCTGTTGGTCGTTGCAGTAGGACATCCCTAAATGTGATGTCAACGTCCGGTCGGGAATCTGCGAAGCACGACACGTACTTACTTTCACTTTGTTTCGTGTGCGCGGATGCCATGGCTTCTTTTCTTTGTAAACATGTCATTAAAAAGTTTTCAGAATGAAGGGTTCGGACGTACCGTGCGAATGCGGGGGGGCTGTGTACGATGAGGGTGGGTTTGGACTGGCTTTTTGTCTGACGTGTGGCCTGGGGAGGGCGAGCGGCTTGGACAGTAACAACTTTGTCTACCAAGACCGGTTACCGGGACACCAATCCTACACCCGTCTCAAGCGGTTCAAAAAGTACCTGTGCAGAGCCATGCGACAACAGAGCAGCTGCACGGTACCACAAGACACTTGGGATTACCTCCTTTCCCATCGTCCGTATCGGAACACTCGGCACATTCAACTCACACTGAAAAAGGCACGGCACCTCAAACGGAAGTGTTACGACAGTTTGCCCTTTTTAACGTCCGCGTTGTGTCCTCAGGTTGTCGTACCGACTCTTGGTCAGCAAGAAAAGCTCCGCGCGATCCAGCACTTCAAAACCATTGACCTTTCCATCCGGACAGGTCCATTTGTGAGTTATTTGTTTTGTCTCGAGTACATCCTGAAAAAAATGGGCCGCGAGGACTTGTGCAATTTTATCAACCGAATTCAATGTCCCAAGCGTAGGGCTGCTTACCAGTTGAGACTTGATCAGATTTTCCAGGATGAGGAGGGCACTTGCATCAAGAGCCTACTCCATATACGCGGGTGAAGCCCTGTCGCTCCAGGTCTCGGGCGATTCTACTTTTTGACCAAATTGCACGGCGCTGTTTTAAGTAGGACTGTTGACCGGGCACGTACCCTGCCGCGGCAATGTTCCCAGTACTGGTTGCCTGGGGTTGATTAGGTTCGATGAAAATCTGGTTGTACAACAACTCGGGGGCGCCTTCTCCCTTGAGTTCCTCAAACCCAACAAAGTTCATCGAGGTAACGCTTGCGCTTCCAGTTCCTAGGCCGGTAGAAGCCATTGTAATTTTGTTAGTTTAAAGGACAGAAAAAAACTCTCCTGTGAATTGACAAAAAGACGGGAACAATGACTGACGTTCAACCAATCCCAGTTTACCGACCCACATTCCTCACCGATGGCGGCGAGTTCCGAGGGTCTCTCATCGAGTCTCCTGCCAACATTTTTTACCAAAAGGTAAGTGCATCGCGGGCGACTCTCAACCGACTTCAATTTCAGTGGCGAAGTGTAAGTGATAATTTGCTGCTCTCCCCTACCGTAATGCTGAGGATGAAATTGAAAATTAAATGCCCACAGGTCTGGGACCAAATCTGCAGCGCCATCTCCGTACATGGGGTTGCGGGCCTGAAGGATGCAGGGGAAGACTCGGCTGCCTACCTTACAGCTGCCGCGGGACCCGGCACCGGTGCTCAAATGTTTGTACCATGTCTCGTCTTTGCGGACGGGGACGCATTCTCCAATGTCTGCTCAAGTGCGAACCTGATTTTCAACGGTACGAGCATCAGCTTAAACCGCCAAAATCGGTTCTGGCGGGATTGGATGCGTACCCAGGTCGCATGTGAAGACGCTGCGCGAATCTACAAAGCCGCTGGCGGAAGTTACGACAAGTACGATCAGCGACCCGTTGTTGCTGCTAAAGTGCCAAACGTCGCTAGTGTGGACCAGGATTTGGCGCAGGTGTCTGTTGGAATCACCCAGGATTCTGGCATCAATGAGCGTTCTAAGTGCCTGTACTCCATGAGTGTCGACGGTAAGACTACCGGTGAGATCGAACGTGTCGTTCAGATCTCTTATCCTGTACCCCTGCCCCCGTTCAATCCGTGGCGCGGACACTCTTTACCCGCGAGCTGCCCGTACAAATCTTGTCCACTTGCAATCCCTCATCTCTCCAGTGGGTCTCTCGACTTTTTACTCGAAGATTTCGAAAAAGCCTTCCTGAGACGTCTCGGAAACACTAAAAGTGGGGGCGATGGAGGTGATGTTGCTGAAAAAATTACGGCAAACACGAGCCGAAGAGCCGTGACCATGCAAATTGTGCCAGACTCAACGTACGTGGAACTCAAGTACTTTCGACTCAGTCACAGTCGAGCCCTCAAGGAGTCCTACCGATTCGCAATTTGGCAGGCACAGACCTTTTTGGGAGAGATGCCACCCTCCGACAGTAACGCAAACAAGGGACACGAATCTTACGGAGGCTTCGTCGCGATGACCCCCATTGGCAAAGACCACACAACCAAGACAAAGGCTGGTGTGTCTCACATCTCGGCAGACAAGAGCAACAAAACCTGGAGTGTTGCATTTGATACATTGAACCTTGCCCAGATTCCAAGCTTCCTTCTCATCAGTGCCCCGAAATTAACCGATTCGTACACCATGGACTCTGAGTACAAGGAATCCGCCACCAATGCAGGAGGCCTTCCACCCAACTGTACTCGAAACCTGAGCCGCAACCTGTACATCAAACAGATTCGTATCATTGTCAACAGTGCCCGGGGCGCCATTGAGAAGAGTTCCGATGTCGACACTGGGTACATTGACGCTGAACGACTCTGGCAGATGACGCGTGAGAACTGTAATTCAAAGTACTTTGCCGAGGGCGGCTTCCGAGCTTGGCGCGACTTTGGGTGCACGTTGCTGCTTTCGTCCCCGCAGTTCGCACCTGGACTCCAGGCATGCGATGGTGTAGCTTATCCGGTGCAAATTCAGATCGAAATGGTCCTCGAAAACCGAGCGGTCGATGTGTGCGCCCTTGCTGTGATGGGTGGGGGAAGGAACACGGATAAACTCGCAGGTTTGGGAGTCAAGAAATGTCACCGACTCCAGGCGGACTTCATTCGCGCTCAGGCCCAATGCACAGCCTTCTACCAGAAGGTGGTTCTAGCCACCACTGAGACTTCGGCAAGCGTCAACGCCATGAATTATCCACTTTCTAGCGCGGAGAGATTACTCAACGCTGCTGGCTCCAGATTCTAAATCCAGGTGAAATGAGGGTTCGGGAAAAAAACGATCCTAGCTAAACAAAGACGAAAAATGAGCGGACTCGCACCTTTGCATTTTACAGGCAAGGTCGACAAGCAGGAGGAGATGCTCGTTTTGAACGCTCAAAAGGAACAGGCTGTGCTCAAGACGCTACTGCGAACGCGCGACCCAGGCGCGTACAACTCTCTCTATGGGTTCAAGCGAGTACGGGACGTGTACGACCCACCCACCCGCGGCTCCTCGGGTAAAAACGTTGTGCTTCCATTTTACGATCGCTAAGATCAAAGGACACAAAAATGAAGGCGAGGCTCAAAAAAGTGTGCAAAACGTGCACTGAGAGCAGCCTCAACACCTACTACTACAACATCAAGGCTCTCGCAAAGATTGCGGGGCACAGCGAACCACCAAACAATGGCCGATGGATTAACACGGCTCTCCTCAAGAAGATTAAGCGCACCTTGACACTCATGAAGTTCAAAAACATGACAATTGCGGGCAACAAAGCCCTTGCAGCGTACGACAAGAAAAACGAAGAGTGGGCAAAGGCGATGCAGGAGAGCACCGCGGCGTACAACAAACAACGAGACTCACAGAAGCGCACCAAGCGAGAATCGGACAACTGGCCGAAAGAAGGCTATCGGGCGCTAGGAAAACTCGCCAAAGAACTGTACTCAGAAGTGGAGCACCTGTACGACCAGGCTCCCGCAAAGGTAACGATGTCCGAGCTGTGGCAGATGATGCGGCACTTTGTAATCCTTTTTTACAGCAAACACGCACTACGGGGCGACCTCGCCGATGTTCGCATCAAACGAGGCGGCTCAAACTACATTGAGAAGAAAAAAGGCACATGGCACATGCACATTGGGCAGCACAAGACGGTAAAGGCCCATGGCCCCATCGAACTCGACCTGGATGCTGCGGTCGGCAAACAGCTCGACAAGTACTTGCTCTACGTCAGGGCAAAAACAAAACACGGGTACTTACTCAGTACCAAGCGGTACGGGCACAAACTAACTCGAAAGGACATGATGCAACTGATTCGGAGCACCACCAAAGATCGGATGGGACTTAACATTGGTATCCAGATGATCAGAGTTCTCAAAACCACAGACCATTTCAAAAGCATTGACGAGTCGACGAAGCTCCGCGGGGAACTTGCCCACGGGCCGGGCATGCAATGGAAGTACGTCAGTCGGAAGTAATCCCTTAAAACAAGGGTGCATCCACCTCTTTAATTTTTTTTCACAGGTGGCAGTTCGGTCCCCACCCCGGACAAAGCGCCAACCGTAACGGCACTGGAGCCACACCGTTAGATCGTCCTCCAAGTCCTTGCAGGCTACTCGGGGCACTAGTGTCATGAACACCATGCGCTTAAACCCATGCTTCTTGGTCCACTGAGCACCAAAGTTGGACTCTTCGCGGTGCTCCCGCTCACGAAGGTATGGCAAACGCATCGTGGACCCGACGTAAAAGTAACCGGGCGTTCTGCATTGCACAACATAAACTCGACAGTACACTTTCATGATTTGAAAGGTATTTGTCGGGTTTTTTTTAAATTACTTTTATCGCCGCGGGTAATGGTGCCGCGGGTGCGGGAGCTTCTGCCGCGTGAATCGCTGCCAGGAACGTGCTCGACATCGAGGGGAAAGTAAACTCTTCGTGGTCTACCGTGTGGCTCATGGGCACCGACACCGCGGTGTGGTGCACTGGCACAATGGTCGCCCCGTGGCTGTTTACGGCTGTGGGGCGAACAGGAGACTTCGGTGCCTTCGGTGCCTTCGGTGGTGCCTTCTCGTCAATCATGCCCAAGTCGATTCCCATCTGGCGCCACTTCTCCACAGCAACACCGTGCTTCGTCGATTTGCCCTCCCC